>ULVF01001106.1_pt1 | contig 11254 bp, 5 predicted proteins | sample 1959201 | NCBI WGS metagenome assembly ULVF01 (sample SAMEA4835779, study PRJEB28245) | human gut metagenome | biome: gut microbiome; material: fecal sample | place: Denmark | collected 2008 | reverse complement strand
ACCGTAAAGGTCGTTCCGACACCTTCCTTTGAGGAAAAGGTTATTCTGCCGTGAAGGAACCTTACGATACGCTGCACTTGCAGAAGGCCGAATCCCATGCCATGCACCTGCGACTCATAAGCGTTCCGCGCCCTATGGATATCAGAAAATATGTATTTATGCTCGTCTTGTGGAATGCCGATCCCCGTATCTGCGATCCTTACGGTCACCTTCTTTGCATCAGCCGTCAAGGCGACCTTTACGGCTCCGCCTTTTTCTGTATATTTGCATGCGTTGGAAATCAGATTGTCAAAAATGATCTCAAGCATACGCTGTGTAGCCTTTACGCATACCTCCTCTTCGGGCAATGACATCAACAACTTCAAGCCCTTCTTGTCACATGCGGCCTGGAAGCAGGCAACCTCTTCGGTAAGCATCTCACACAGATTGATGGAGACCATCTTCTCCTTATGCAGATTCGTTCCTATCTTTTCGAATTCAAGCAATTGAGATGTCAGCGAATATAATTTCTTGATATTCGCGTCGGCAAGATCAAGAAGATATTTGGCACTGGCAGACAAGTCGCCTTCCTTGCGCATGTCTTCCAGTGGACCCATTACCAATGTTATTGGCGTCTGGATATCATGCGACGTATTAATGAAAAAGTTTATTTTATCGTCATCGTGCTTTTTCTGCAACTGATACAACTTATATCGTATGGCGAAATAACATACCAGCACAAATATGACAAGATAGCCCAACCAGGCCCACCACGTCTTCCACCAGGGTGGAAGGACCGTTATCTCAATGGACTTCTCATCGATAATCTTTCCTGTACTTTTGCTAATGCTGCATACCTTAAATATGTAATCTCCTGAAGCGACATTCTTATATCGAGCCGTCTCTGTCGAACTTGCCTCACTCCAGGCGTTGTCATACCCCTCAAGGATAAACCTATATATGATATCGTTCTGATAACGCAAATTGATTGACTCAAAATCAATGCTAAAGCTGTTTTGGTTATATTTAAGTGTTACCTTCCTGTTCATTAGCATATCGAATATCCTGCGTATGAACGAAGAATCTCTATTATCCGGAATATCAACATCGAATCTGGTCAGTCGCAATGGAGCATTATAATTCACCCTTGTCATCTCTGACGGATTGACCTCTACTACGCCGTCAATACCTCCAAACAGGAGGATGCCTGAATGAGTCCTGAAGCAAGCAGCCTTATTATACTCTTGATTGATATTATTAATATAGTTCAGATTCCAGATCTTCCCCTTGTGCATGATGGCGATTCCCACCCCTGTACTGATCCACAAGCGGCCTTCAGGATCGGTCAATATCCCATAAATGTCATTTGAAGGCAAGCCATCCCTCATGGTGAGATGCCTTATTATCCTACGCTTGGCATAGTCGTATAGGAGAAGGCCGCCACCTTCCGTACCAAGCCACACCGTGCGGTTCGGATTGAACAGCATGGGGATCATATAAGTGCTGACGTCCTCCGTCATTTCTCTTGCCTTGGCAAACTGTCCCACCTTTCCGGTCCGTTTGTTGATAAGGTAAAAGCCATCGGCCGTTGCCGCTGCGATGATGTCCTTTCCTACTCTTTCAAGAGAAAACACCTGCTTTATGTCATACGTTTTCTTCAAGTTCCACTTACTATCCAAGTACATCAGATTACCGTCGATGCTGCCTACCCAATAGTCACCATCAGCATCTCTCTTTATCGTAAATATGTAGTTGGACGTGAGCTGATCCGTATGTTTCGTCAGATGCCTTACGATGTTTCCCCCCTTGCCCAATACAAAGATTCCCTTTCCGTAGGTACCGACCAACATCTCACCGCCATTGCCTCGACATAATGACACGCATACTTTATCGGGCAATATATGCGACCACGCGTTACTTCCCTTCCTATAAATGCTTATGCCCCTTTCGGTCGCAAACCATAGATTTCCATCCCCGTCTTCAGCTATGGCTTTCACGTTATTGTTAATCAACGATTGAATGTCGTTCTTCTTGTGAATGATGAAGTTGATGGGATATCTCGAGAATATGATTCGCGACACGCCACCCGTATAGCTTCCTGCCCACAGACCGTTAGAGCTGTCCTTGAATATGGCATAGACTCCATTACTCATCAGATTGATATCATTAGCATTATCTTCTGAATCGATAAGCCGCTTCATACGCTTACTGACATAATCGTATGTAAAGATTCCGCTTCCATCAATACCAACGAGCAAGGTATTGGAGTCGTATTTGACTATTGATCGGATGGGATTATTATAAAAATCGGTCATGGCATTCACATACTCCATTTCACCATGATCCATATGGTAGATCCACAACCCTCGGTTAAATGTTCCTATGAACAGATTATGTCTGGATCCATCATAATACAAGGTCTGAATATTTATTCCATTCATCAGGCTAACCGTCTTCCTCCTTGACAAGTCAACGATTTTCAGCCCTGAAGTTGTTCCCAAATAAAGCTTGTTGTTCAATGAGACAATATCATTTACATTCAACCCGGAAACATACTTCCTTATTTTTTTGTTATTACCGAGCACATAAAGTCCTGAGGTCAGTCCAAAGAATATTTTCCCATCTCTCGTCATACAACATTTATTCAGGGTTATGCTCCCTGAAACATGCTGAGACAGTTGCAATATTAATTCAAATTCATCATAGACCTCCGAATATCGGTAGATCCTGCCCTTATTATCATAGGCCCATAATATGCCGTCAGGCGTATAGGATAACTGGATGATCCGGGCTGCCATGTCGCCATACTGCAGGCCGTCGGACAAGGCATAATTTTTCAGTGTCTGGCCATTATACCGGTCAACTCCCGATTTCGTACTTATCCATATCGCATGGTTCTTGTCTTCTACTATTGAATACACGCGCTGACTGCTCAGTCCCGCCACATACCCAATATGAAGGACTTTTGAGACAGCCGGCAACGCTCCATGGCAAACCTGAAACGCATTGCCGAGAAATATCAGCAGAAGTATACATATAAGTCTAATCATTTTCTCTTAGTATTAGGTCGAAGATTCTGAGAATTCTAATAATTAATTAACAAAATTACAAAAATAAATAATATCTAGGACCATACAATCAAAAATTTTTCCCTTGTGAGATTTTTTATCGTGACATTCCTTGATTTAGCTAGACGATCTCCCTCTTTGTGAACTGAAATAATAGACACCTTATTGGGGAGTCGCCCTACAAAAGTAGACTAACAAGTAGAAGCCGTACTATCCAAAAGCGAGATAACGACTCCTGTTCGGAAGAATACTATTGCTCTTCCATTTTTTTTCCTTACTTTTGCCTCCCGAAAAGCCAACTTAAAAAGAATATGTTCACAGTTATCGGATTAATGTTCGGAGGAATGATTCTCGGTTACCTGTTCCGCCGCCAACAATTGTCGTGGATACGCAAGGCCATCACCGTCTTGATCTGGCTGCTTCTGTTTCTGCTAGGTGTGGAAGTAGGGGGCAACCGCCGGATCATGGAAGGACTTACCACCCTGGGAGCGGAAGCGCTGGCCGTCACCCTCGCTTGCTTGCTGGGGAGCTGTCTCTGCGCATGGGGATTATGGTATTTCCTCTACAAGAGAAAGGGAGGACGCGCATGAAGGATAGTTTGATTATTGTCCTCTTTTTCCTGCTCGGCATCTCGTGTGGAATATTCCATCTCATCCCTCTCAACATTGCAGAGAGCGATGTCAGTTTCTATGTGCTCTGCGGATTAATGTTCTGTGTGGGATTGAGTATTGGCAATGATCCGCAGACCTTGATCAATTTCCGCATGCTCAATCCACGTCTGGTCTTCCTGCCCATCGCGACAATACTGGGCACCCTCTCAGCTGCCGCATTGGTAAGTCTGATACTCCCCCACCGCAGTGTGACCGATTGTATGGCTGTCGGTTCCGGGTTAGGATATTATTCGTTGTCGAGTATCTTCATAACCGAATATAAAGGCCCTGAGCTGGGTACCGTCGCCCTGCTTTCCAACATTATGCGTGAGGTTCTTACGTTACTGTGCGCGCCACTACTGGTACGTTGGTTTGGCAATCTCGCACCCATCTCTGCCGGGGGTGCCACTACGATGGACACCACCCTGCCGGTCATCACCCGTTATGCCGGACAGCCATTTGTGGTCGTTTCCATCTTCCACGGCTTTGTGACCGATTTCAGCGTTCCGTTTCTGGTGACGTTCTTTTGTTCCTTTTAGAAATCATTGAAGACGGACTCAACCCCTGTCGGGCATTGGAGATTCCTCTCATTTACGAAGCCGAAGGCGACAGCTCGCATATTCTCTCAGCATCCTTTTACCCCCTGAAAGGATGCTGTTTTCAAGAAGCCAGGTGACTTTGTCTTTACACCCGGCTTCCATGCCCCCTGAACCTATATCACCTTTCCAGACACCTAAAAGAAACCCATACGTCCCTACGACCTACACCACACAGATATTTGCAAGGGATGGCGAAGGGTATGGCATCATTCCCTTTTTATTTATCCCGTATCTTAACCGTTCCGAACTTGTAAACCGCAACATATCAACGGTCATCAAGAATCTTATTGAGGGAGCCATCATCGTGTTCCTTGTCCTGATCATCTTCCTCGGAAATGTCAGGGCCGGCCTCATCGTGGCCTCCGTAATACCGTTGGCTATGCTGTTTGGCTTCATTATGATGAGGATCTTCGGCGTGTCGGCCAACCTCATGAGTCTTGGAGCGATCGACTTCGGTATCGTCGTCGACGGTTCCATCGTCATCCTCGAAGGTATTCTTGCCCATATATACAGCAAGAAAATGACAGGCCGTAAATTCACGACCGATGAAATGAACCATGAGGTGGAGGTTGGCGCTGCCAAGGTCGTAAGGAGCGCGACATTTGCCGTGCTCATCATTCTGATCGTGTTCTTCCCCATACTGACACTTACGGGCATAGAGGGCAAGTACTTCACCCCCATGGCAAAGACCCTGATCTTCTGCATTATCGGAGCGTTGATCCTTTCGCTCACCTATGTGCCGATGATGGCATCATTGTTCCTTAAGAAGGAAGTGGCCATTAAGCCTACCTTCGCCGACAAGTTCTTCAACCGCCTCAACAAGGCATACGGCAAGACATTAAACTTCTGTCTGAGCCACGTGTGGGGGACATTGGCGACGGCATTTGCCGCACTCATAGTCTCACTGTTCCTGTTCACAAAGATTGGCGCCGAGTTCATACCTACCCTCGACGAGGGCGACTTTGCCATGCAGATGACCTTGCCTGCCGGAAGCTCGTTAAGCCAGAGCATTGAGACCTCTCTGAAGGCTGAGAAGATTCTAAAGGATAAATTCCCTGAGATCAAGCACGTGGTGGCCAAGATCGGTACGGCGGAGGTGCCGACCGACCCGATGGCCGTTGAGGATGCCGACATCATGATTGTCATGAAGCCCTTCAGCGAGTGGACCTCCGCGCGGAGCCGCGATGAGATGGTAGAGAAGATGAAGGCGGCCCTGTCCGGCATAAAGGATGTTGAGTTCAACTTCAGCCAGCCCATCCAGCTGCGCTTCAATGAGCTTATGACCGGGGGTCTCGTTTGTCATTCATTAATATTCAATACTTTGGAAAAGCAATTTTCTAATGACCGCCATTAGAAAATAGCAATCATAAATTGCTGTATATCTAATAGTTACAACCCACGCCACAAAAAATTAGTTTTCAATGACCGATTTGGGATTAATCCAGGTTTCTTGCTATATATATTAAGGTATAAGGATATTTTTGTTCTCCGGCCATTGTGTCCGCCTTTCCCTAGTCTTATCATCCTTTTTATATGTTTGTAATGTTCTTGAAACGTTGAATGCCTACTTTTGCAGCCGATTAAGGATAAAGGCAAAACCAAATAAAAACAGATAGGCAAGAAGATGAAAAGGTTGTGTTTGCTGCTGGCCTTGAGCACCGCTATGTTCCAGGCTGAAGGTAGGATTATCAAAGGCAGGATTAAAGACGCACAGACAGGAGAAGAGATTATTGGAGCGAATGTTATCGTCAAGGAAGCCCCGAAAGAAGGCGCTGTCAGCGGTCTGAACGGAACTTTTAATTTATCCGTTGACAAGAACAAATGTACGCTTGTTTGCAGCTACCTGGGCTACAAGCCCGTTGAGGTGAAAGTAACTTCAGACGAGGAGTCGGTAGAAATACCTATGACCAGCACGGACGTTCAGCTGGCAGGTGTGGTTGTAAGTGCCGCCAATCACGGACGCTCTGAAACGGCAGCCCGTCTGATGGAGAAGAATGCCGTGAATATAATGAACGTCATGAGCCAGAAGTCGATAGAGCTTAGTCCCGACCTGACCGTGGCCAACGTCATTCAGCGCATGAGCGGTGTCACGATGGAGCGCAGCAGTTCAGGCGAGGGCCAGTATGCCATCCTGCGAGGCATGGACAAGCGTTACAACTATACATTGGTCAACGGCGTCAAGATCCCAAGTCCCGACAATAAGAACCGTTTTGTTCCGCTCGACATATTCCCCTCAGAGCTTCTCGACCGTCTCGAGGTAACCAAGTCGCTTACGGCCGACATGGAGGGCGACGGCATAGGCGGTGCCGTAAATATGGTGATGAAGGACGCCCCGTCGAGCCGTATGTTCAACATCAACGTATCGACAGGCTACAACTCTTACTTCTTCGACCACGACTTCCAGTCGTTCAGATACGGTGACATTGACAAGAAGAGTCCCTTTGAGAAATACGGTAACTCATATCCAGTTGACGCCACCGACTTCACCACGAGCAACCTGCACATGAAGTCACAGAAGCCGCTGCCCGACCTTTCGTTGGGTGTGTCTTACGGCGACCGCTTCTTCAAGAATCATCTCGGTGTCATGGCTGCCCTCAGCTTTTCCAACCGCAACAAGGGCAAGATAAGCGATATGTACGACAGCAACCCCGGAAGCGACGGCATTCAGATAATAACCGACCGCGACTTCTCTGAACAGCAGACAAGGCTCGGCGCCCACCTGAAACTCGACTATGACATAAACGACCGCAACAAACTCACGTGGTATAACGGATACATGGACTTCCGCAACGCACAGGTGCGCGATGCCGTGACCGACGACGAGGAAGAGATACGTATGCGCTGGCAGCATCAGAACATCATCAACTCGACGCTCCGCGGTGAGCATCAGCTGCTCGACAACGGTGCGCTGGGCGTGAAGTGGGGATTCAACATTGCCGAGGCAAAGAACGAGACCCCCGACAATGCCTACATCAATCTGATGAGCAACAAGACGGGAACGTCACAGTGGGTCAACAAAGACCTGGGAGCCATCCGACGCTGGGAGCACAACAGCGACAAAGACATTGCCGGATATCTTGATCTCGACTATAAGTTGAATACTGCCGACGGAGGAGTGTTCGACTTCATGGCAGGAGGCATGTATCGCGACAAGAAGCGCAAGAGCTTCTACAACGAGTTCGACTTTCAGCCCTACGATGCCGACAAGAGCCTGACAGAACGCTACGACCAGTTCCGCGGCGACGACTGGAACAACTTCGACGAGATCGACTTCCGCCTCGTTACCGCAAGCTATGCCAACCCGCTCAACTATGACGCGACCGAGCGCATAGGCGCAGGCTACGGACAGGTGCGCTACACACGCGGACGCTGGCAGTTTATCGCAGGACTCAGAGCCGAGCACACCGACCAGGGCTACACGCTCTACTACCCCGTTGATGGAGCCGCCAACGGCGGAAACCAGAACTACTTAGACTGGCTGCCCGACGCACACATCAAATACGAAGTACACAAGAACGCCAACCTGCGCCTGTCGTATTACAGAGCCATCAACCGTCCGAGTTTCTTCGAGATTGTGCCTTATCACCAGATCAACGAGGACTACACCGAGAGCGGTAACCCCGACTTGAAGCACTCAACGGCCGACAACTTCGACCTCAGATATGAGTATTTCCCCCACTCGAGCGAACAGTTCATGGTGTGTCTGTTCTACAAGAAGATCTACGATCCTATAGAGTACGGAATGGTGGTCAAGGGTCAGGATTCTTATTACACTCCGGGCAACTATGGCGACGCAGCCAACTGGGGCGTTGAGATCGACTTCATGAAATATTTCAACTGGTTCGGCATCAAGGCCAACTACACCTTCACCCACTCAAGCATCACTACGACAAAGATGCGCGAGGTGGAAGATGCCGCAGGAACCATTACTACGACTTATGTAGACCAGACCCGTCCGCTCTTCGGTCAGGCACAGCACGTGGTAAACTGCTCGCTGCTCTTCAAGGATGCCAAGCGCGGATGGAACGGACAGCTGGCATTCTCCTACACAGGCAAGCGCCTCGCCGTCATCGACCGCATGTATGAGAACGACCGCTGGGACGCAGGAATGGCACAGCTCGACCTCAGCGTGGAAAAGGCATTCAAGAACGGACTGAGCATCTTCCTCAAAGGACAGAACCTGCTCAACACACCGCTCATACGCTACTACCACGCCAACGACCGCAACGCCAAGATTGAGAACGTACGCCGCTACGACGGCGGAATAGTTGAGCGCGAGGAGAAGACCGGCGCCTCGTTTATGCTTGGCGTAAGATATAAGCTGTAAATACATACATAGAACAAACAATTCATATTTTATTAATTATCAACACCAAAAGTTCTTTATGAAAAGGATTAAGTTTTTGGCAATGATGCTGATTGCCATTTCATGTATGGCTTTCACGGCCTGCAGCAGTGATGATGACGAAGAAGTCTCTACCCTGAGCAAATTCACCATCTCACAGACATCCCTGAGCATGACCCCGGGTGAAAACGACACACTGACATGCTCATTCTACCCTGAGAATATAAGCAACCGCAACGTGGCATGGAGCTCGTCGGACGAGAGCGTGGCAACGGTTGCCGACGGCGTGATAACAGCCGTAGCTCCCGGATCCGCCACGATTACCGCCACTCCCGAAGGCAACCCCTCACAGGCCCAGACCTGCAACGTAAGCGTTACGATGAACCAGGTTAAGGTAAGCGGCAAGGTGGAAGGCACATGGAACGCATATACCACATACGTAGTTGAAGGTCAGCTCGAGGTAGAGGCAGGCAAGAGCCTTACGATAGAGAAAGGCGTGCAGGTGATATTCAACTCTAACGACGGCAACGGAGCCGGCATTGAGTTCACCGTTCACGGCAACATCTACTGCAACGGTACTGCCGACGCTCCTATCCTGTTCTCCATCCCCGAAGAAGCCCGCACCTTCGACAACGTACTCGACTGCAAGAACCTCTGGGGCGGATTCATGCTCAACAGCTCTGATCCCAAGGCCGAGGCACTGTTCAACTATTGCGAGATCGAATATACAGGAAGCCTGATGACTGCCAACTCTCCTTCAGTGATCAGCGGTATCTATACGGAGAATGAGGACAACGGCGTACAGATAACAACAGGTCCTGACTTCAAGGGAAGCCTCGTTGTTGAGAACTGCTCCATCCGCAACGGATATGCTGACGGCATATATATGCAGGGCGGCAAGGGAATCATTACCCACAACACATTCTACTGCAACGGAGCCACAGGCGGTGAGGCTGTTAACGTTAAGGCAGGAACATCCACAACCGTGGCATACAACGTGATGTACAGCCCCAACACCAACGGACTCAAGCTGTCAAGCTCCGGCCAGGACGATACGGCAGGCCGCGGACAGGCCAAGTGTGTGGCTTACAACAACACCATCATCAACGCAGGATGGCGCCGCGACGGTTTTAAGGGCGGATGCATATATGTAGAGAAGAACATACTGGCCAACGTGTTCAACAACCTGATGGTCAACTGTAAGTTCCGCGCCATGACTCCGAACTGGGGCAATCCTGGCATAAAGGACGGATGCGACCTCAACTCAAAGATTGACTACAACTGCTACATCTCTGGCAGCGTTGAGAGCCCGTTCGCACAGGATAAGGAAGAAGGCGGCGTGAAGACTCCGTTTGCAGGATACAACATGGCACACGAAAACTATTATGACGCCGTAGATGCTCACAGTGTTATTGCCAAGGCTGCCAACGATATCAACATACAGTTCGTTGGATTCGACTACAACACTGTAGGACTCGACAACGTAACCTTCGATCCCTCATGGAACTTCGCCGTAACGTCAATGGTTGACGGCGCTACCGACGGCAGCGGCCTCTTCACCCTCTCAGACATGGACTTCGTAAACAAAGGTCTGACCGTAGGTGGCAAGGTTTATAAGGCCGAGGCTCCGCAGAAGTTCTTCGGCGCATACGGCAAATAAACATCTGACCGATGTATGACTAAGAAAGCAAAAGCTGATACATATAATTAATCCTATGAACATTTGACATCAAGGCGGCAATTATCCTGCTTGTACAGGATGGTTGCCGCCACTTTTTTTATATTTCACGTAGCTCATTCTTAAATTTACGCAACATCGTAAACGAATATACCTTTATCAAGAATCTCTCAAATCTGACGATATTGTTGCGCCCTCACTCATAACGCCGAGTCCTAAATGACGAATCTGTCATTCCCGGCATCCCTCTTCTCGACGAGTTAAGCTTACTTCAATGCTTATTTATCTTTGTATGACAGCAGTCCACTTTTATCAGGCCTCAGCCTGATAGCACTAGTCAAACCAGGAAAAATCATGGTTGGCTGTCAAGGAAGGCAGTACGATTTTTTCCTAACGGTCTATTTTCTTAGGACGACTTTCCGCAAGGTGTCTACAGTTTCAGTTGATGAAGGCGGAAACCGGCTGGCAAGATTAGGGGGAATCAGGAATATATATTCAGGGGCAAAGTAGTATATGGCTCGATGGGCAACGAGCATATGGCTCAATGGGCGACGAGCATATGGCTCGATGGGCAATGAGCATATGGCTCGATGGGCAATGAGCATATGGCTCAATGGGCAATGAGCATATGGCTCGATGAAAAGCCATCCTTGCATTGCCTCCGGGCACCATAATCTCACCTTATGCGAGCACCTATAAAACTGCCACGCCCTATATGGGAGAATGGCTGCCCGACAGCGGAATAAAAGGATAGGCAAAGGCTGTCGGCAACAAGGAAATCCATAGTATTTTTATTTAACACGCGGCAATTCGGGTATACAGGAGCCTGCACACACCGACGGATGGGGCAAAGGACATCCGGTGAAGATATCCTACTTTTGCAGGCAAAAAGTACGCAATTCTCGTTTTTGTCCAAGATCTGCTGTAAAACCCCG
>ULVF01065808.1_pt1 | contig 11256 bp, 5 predicted proteins | sample 1959201 | NCBI WGS metagenome assembly ULVF01 (sample SAMEA4835779, study PRJEB28245) | human gut metagenome | biome: gut microbiome; material: fecal sample | place: Denmark | collected 2008 | reverse complement strand
TGTCGTCCGTACGTTAAGAATGTGTGTTAAACAACAATTTAATCATTCTACTCATTCCTCAGTGCTGTCACCGGGTCACTCTTGGATGCCTTCTTAGAAGGTATCAATCCACCGATAAATGTAAGAAATACACTAAGCAGTATAAGCACTATCGCTGGAATTACAGGAAGTACTGCATTGATGTTGTTCACCCCTGAAAGTGCATGAATAACAGCATTTATAGGAAGCAGGAAAAGTAATGTTATACCTATACCCATAAGTCCTGAGCATAGTCCGATTATACATGTTTCTGCATTAAATACAGCCGATACATTCTTCTTGGAAGCACCTATTGCCCTTAATATTCCTATCTCCTTACGTCTTTCAAGTACACTTATATATGTGATAACACCTATCATAATAGAAGATACTATTAAAGATATAGCCACGAATGCAATCAGCACATAGCTTATAACATTTACTATGGTAGTGACAGATGACATAAGTGTTCCTACCACATCTGTGTAGCTTATAACCTGTTCATCCTTACCCTGTTTTTTCATGCTTGTATTATAGTTATCAAGTATATTTACTATCTTATCCTTACTTTCAAAATCCTTAGGATATATGTCTATTTCACCTGGTACTGACAAATCTGCATAGCCAAGCTTTTTCATATTATTGTCATATGAGGCAACATCCGTATCAGACATAAGTGACTTCATAAGATCTGAAAGGTCACTTTCGTTCATATTCATCTTTATCGCATCTGCGAAGCTGTCTGTATCTATACCAAATGCGCTGCTAAAATCATAGTCATCTGTATCTGTTCCCATGCCCATTGAACCTAGTGCAGCTGCCATATTATTTCCCATAAGCTGCATGGCATTCATCATGGCATCTGTCATAGAGGACATCATCTGTGTCATGACTGCCTCCATAGCCTGCTGCATATTCCCCATGATACTTTCCATCATCTTGTTCATGGCATTCTGTATATTGGCAGTAAACTGTTCCTGCAGACTGTTGAGCATATTGTTTATGACTTTATCAAGAATACCATCTATGTTCTGATATCCATTCTGCTTGGCATATTCTGCGTATCCATCTACTACATCCTTTTTAAATATACTCCAGAGCTGTTCTTTTGATATATCAAATGTCACAGCATCATTCATAAGTTCTTTTGCCGAATCTGATATCTGTTTTCTTGCCTCATCTGTAAGCAGGAACTTAAACACGCTTTCTGCTGTTGTATCCTCAATACCATTCTTTTTAATATATTCCAGATATCTGGCTTCAAGCTTGTTTACCTCCTTAAGCACTCTGTCCTGTGATATATTTACATGCATTGAATCAGTAATAAGCTGTCTGATATCCTTACTTAACTGGGCTGATACTTCATCAGATGACATATATTCCTTGAAACCATATAATACTTCAGATATAGATGCTTTAACTTCATCTGTAAGACTGTCCGATACCAGCTTCTTTAATGTGTCTGCATCTATACTGCCTATATCAAAGTCCATACCATTTTCCCCGAAAGCAGAAGATATATCTCCAAAACTATCAGGATTAAACACTGATGAATCCATAGAATCAAACATAGATGTATCAAATGCCGCTGATATATCATCTGGATTGATCAATGCAGAAAAATCTGGCATACTCATATCATATATACTATCATCCACCTTAAATGCATTACTTATTGCATCTGTATCTATCTGAAAAAGTGATTCCATGTTAAATTTACTTTTACTGTCACTACTTATACCAAACTTTTCACCAGTAAATATGTTGGTATCCTTCTTTTCCTTCTGTGCCTTTACTACATCACTAGCTGTAGAATATTGTATAAGCTGTCTTGTAAGCCCGGATGTATATGCTATACCCGGTGTAAGCATTGCTGCTGTGGTTCCCTCAACCTGCTTAACTATACCTGATATTTTCAGATCACTGCCTTTGCTTATCAGCTCCTTCATATATTCTTCATTACCAGTTTTATCCTTCCATATGTCATACTCTGTATCATACTGATAATAATCAGCACTATTCACCACTTTAAAGGTCATGCCAATAAAATCATCATATGAAAAGCTGTCGTTATTCTCAGGAATATCTATCTCTTTTTCTGACATAAATGCAGATATCATATTCTCATATTCAGCATTATCACGCAGACCTAGCGTGTACTCAAGCCTGTCACTTATGTTACCGCTTGAGGAAAGCACAAGAACACATTCGTTATAATTCTGTGGCCAATGTCCTGCTTTTACTTCATACTGTTCTTCATATAAACTGCTGTTTGAGGGCAGCTCATAAAACACATTTGTAGACATGCCAGATGTCATGGAATTCTCATATGATGAAGACATTCCCATCATCTCATACGACTTGTCAGGATTTATCTGCCTATATCCTGTATTATCCTCCCTGTATATCTGAGGAGTTACTATATATTTGTATTCTATGGCATGCACATAATCTTCAATATTTTCCGGATTGCCTTCTATATATGTTTTAAGCGATGCCAGATCGTTGGTACTCATCTTAGAGAACATATCAGAAACAACAGGTGTAACACCGATATCGTTCTCCTTTTTGTTGTCACCTGATGCTGACATACCGACCATCATCGCTGTAAGATCAAAGCCCGTACTTTGTATCTGTAACGGATATTCTGACAAAGTATCCTCTTCCATCGCACTTATATATCCACTGACACCATTAGATATTGAAAGAATAAGTGCTATACCTATAATTCCTATAGAACCTGCAAACGATGTAAGAAGAGTCCTTGCCTTTTTAGTCTTAAGATTCTGAAAGCTTAATGAAAGTGCTGTAAGAAACGACATTGACGACTTTCCCATATTCTTGTGCACCGGTTTTTCTATAATATTTTCATCTATCTCTAACGGATCCGAATCCGATAATATCTTTCCATCTTTAACTTCTACTATTCTTGTAGCATATTCATAAGCCAGCTCAGGGTTATGAGTTACCATAACTACAAGTCTGTCCTTTGATACCTCTTTTAAAAGCTCCATAACCTGTACGCTTGTTTCACTGTCAAGTGCTCCTGTAGGTTCATCTGCAAGAAGAATATCTGGATTATTAACAAGTGCTCTGGCTATGGCAACTCTTTGCATCTGTCCACCTGACATCTGGCTTGGCTTTTTATGTATCTGCTCTCCAAGTCCTACCTTTTCTAGCGCCTCTTTAGCACGTTTTCTTCTTTCAGTCCTTGATATGCCTGATATTGTAAGTGCAAGCTCAACATTAGAAAGAACCGTCTGATGAGGTATAAGATTATAGCTCTGGAACACAAAACCTATCGTATGATTACGATATGAATCCCAGTCTCTGTCTTTATATTTTTTAGTTGATATTCCATTGATGATAAGATCCCCACTGTCGTATCTGTCAAGGCCGCCTATAATATTAAGAAGCGTGGTTTTTCCTGAACCACTTGGACCTAACACTGCAACGAATTCACTATCCCTTAGATTCAGCGACACATCATCAAGTGCTTTCTGTACTAACTTTCCTGTTCTATATTCCTTACGGATGTGTTGAATCTGAAGCATTATCTATCTCCTGTTCATTTATTATCATAATTAAATTTTATTATAAAACAATGTATACTTTTATTACAATACACTTTGGTTATAAAAATATTACTATTTTATAACATTTTCATAAAGTTATCTATATTTTTTCTACTACATGCCGTTACATAAGCATGTTATAATTATAAAATAATATGATACCAGGGTCAAAAGGTCTTTCACCCACATGAGCTCGCTCATAGTTGGGTGAAAGACCTTGGGACCCGCCCCGATATGAGCATAAAAGTGGGATGAAAATCCCACGATATGCGAATATTGGGGAGGGTGCTATGTGCCAGTGGCACATGTTTAGCACTGACCGAAGCGGAGCGGAGACGTGGGAGTGCATAGCACGGAACAATCCGTAGGTATCAAAGTCGGGGGCTTTTGACCCCGACATCATAAAATACTAGGAGGTATACAAATATGTGGGCTTATGAAAGTGTTTTTTATCAGATATATCCTCTGGGATTGTGCGGTGCACCTTATGATAATGATGGTGTCCTTACACATCGTATCCTTAAGGTCAATGACTGGATTCCCCATATTAAAAAGCTGGGTGCCAATGCAATATATTTCTCACCTGTATTTGAATCTGATACGCACGGATATAATACCCGTGACTATACAACAATAGATAAAAGACTTGGAACCAATGAAGATTTTGCCAACGTATGCTCTAATCTGCACAAGGAAGGAATCAAGGTTGTTCTTGATGGTGTATTTAACCACGTAGGTCGTGGCTTCTGGGCTTTTCAGGACGTTCTTAAAAACCGTGAGAATTCTGCTTATGTTAACTGGTTTGCAAGAATAGACTTTAATGGCAACTCAAACTATAATGATGGTCTGTGGTATGAAGGCTGGGAGGGCTGCTATGACCTCGTAAAGCTCAATCTATATAATGAGGATGTTATACAGCATATTTTTTCAGCCATAAAAGGATGGGTAGATGAATTCGATATAGATGGCTTAAGACTTGATGTGGCTTACTGCCTGAATCATGACTTTTTAAGAAGACTCCGCTCCTTCTGCGATTCGCTAAAGCCTGATTTCTTTCTTCTTGGTGAAACTCTTCATGGTGACTATAACCAGATTATGAATGATGAAATGTTACATTCTGTAACCAATTACGAATGTTACAAAGGTCTTTATTCAAGCTTTAACTGCATGAATATGTTTGAAATAAATCATTCATTATTACGACAGTTCGGACCAGAAAACTGGACTCTTTATAAGGGAAAGCATCTGCTCTCCTTTGTTGACAATCATGATGTAACAAGAGTTGCCAGTATTCTTAATAACACTAACCACCTTCCTCTCATATACACCCTTGCATTCGGAATGCCTGGTATTCCTTGTGTATACTATGGCAGTGAATGGGGTGCAACAGGAAGAAAAGAGGATGGGGATCCTGCTTTGCGTGCTTCCTTTGATGCACCTGTATGGAATGACCTCACAACATTTATATCAAAGCTGGCTGTCGCAAAGAAGTCGTCAAATGCACTGAATTACGGAAGCTTCTCATCTATCGTGCTCACCAATGAGCAGTGCATTTTCCTGCGTCAGTATAATGATGAACGTGTTCTTGTTGCCATCAATGCATCTGAACATCCTTACTTTGCTTCGTTTAATATCGGAACTGATACATGTACTGACCTTATAAGTGGCAGCGAAATTAAGCTTAATAACGGAATGGAACTTCCTGGATATAGTAGTTTTATGCTTCGTCCATTCTCTTAAGCTCCGGAAGTACTGTACATAGCATTGTTATAAAACAGATACTTCCTCCTATTACATTGGATACTGGCTCAGCCAGAAATACTCCTGCTGTTCCCATATTAAATGTATATGGCATAATATATGTAAGAGGCACGACTATAATTACTTTTCTTAATAATGAAAAGAATATGGCGTGCTTCTTTTTGTTAAGTGACTTAAATACTGTCTGTCCGATATATTGCAGATCCATAAATATAAATGCTGCAAAATACTGCTTTAATGCAACAATAGCATCACTAAGCAGGCTGCTGTCTGAGCTGAATATACTTATTAATGCTCCCGGTGCAAATATAATAATGCTCCACATAACAGCCGTATAAGCCAATGTCATAATACCAAGAACCGCTATTGCTTTTCTGATACGTGTGGGCTTTCCTGCACCATAATTATAACTGATAACTGGCGAAGAACCTTCATTAATAGCATGAATCGGAGTATCCACAAGCTGTCTTACACTAGATACTATTGTCATTACTGATATGTAAATATCTCCTCCTGTTACTGCCAATACATTATTGCAGCATATTGTAACAAGGCTGTTAGTAACCTGCATTATAAATCCCGCTGTGCCAAGACTGATAATATTCTTAGCATAACCTGCACACTCTGCAAGCTCATTTTTCTTTAAAAATCTCATCTTTAATTCGGATTTATGTGTCAGGAAATATATTGTAAACATCGCCGAGAAGCATTGTGAAATAACTGTTGCTACTGCTGCTCCCTTTACGCCTAAGCCAAAAACAAATATAAATAGTGGATCCAGTATAAAATTAAGAACTGCTCCTATTGCAACTGATATCATACCAGTTGTAGAATATCCCTGTGCATTAATATATGGATTTAGTCCTAAGGCAAGCATAGATGGTATTGTTCCTATAAGATAAATCATCATATATGGATATGCATAAACTATTGTACTATCTGATGCGCCAAACAACATGAGAATTGGTTTTGAAAACAGCATACCGCATGACATCAATATAAATGCACCTGCACAAAGCATTGAAAATGAAGTATCCATAATAAGTGCAGCTTCTTTATTTTTCTTTCTTCCCCTGTATATCGAAAACAGAGGTGTTCCACCGCTTCCAAACAAGTTAGCAAATGCTGTAATAATAACAATTACCGGGAAGCATATTCCAACTGCACCTATAGCTGTTGTACCGATATGTGGTATACGTGCAATATATATCCTGTCTACTACGTTATACAAAAGATTCAATAACTGTGCTACAAGCATAGGGATTGATGCACTTAAAATATTATCTGTAATTGTTCCGTTCTCAAAGTCTATTTTTTTCATTTCTATTACCTGTCCTGCGTATTATACTGCATATTATTATACTGTTTTACATAATATTTTCCTCTATTATACATATTCATCTGAAAATTTCAATTTCTAAAATTTCAGTTTCTAATAATCATTTCTGTTCAAGCTTCTTTATGCTATGTCACAGACTAAGCGCTGTTCTAACAGCTTATAACTCTTCCTGTTCTAGCTGTAACCCTGTGTGAGATTGATATAACAGTCCTGTTTTCAGATACATTTTTTAATGCCTTTAGTACTTCTCTTTCTGTATCAGCATCAAGATTAGCAGTTATCTCATCTAAAAGCAGAAGCTGTGGATTAGCAGCAGTTGCCCTTGCAATAGACAATAACTGCCATTGTCCCTGCGAAAATATTTCCTGTGTGCAGAGTGTATCATATCCCTTATCAAAGCTCATAATTGTATCGTGAAGTCCTGCAAGCCTGGCTGCATTCACAACCTCATCCATAGATATAGCTTCATCATATAATGTAATCTGGTCTTTAACTGTTCCTGGCACCATATGAAATGTCTGTTCAACATAACCAAATATTCTTCTTTTCATATTATCAGGTATATTACTAGAATCAATTCCATCAATTAGTATCTGTCCCTTTAAAGGCCTGTATAAGCCTAAAAGCAGCTTGAATATTGTGCTCTTTCCCGCACCTGTCCTTCCCTGCAGTGTAACCTGTTCACCCATATCAACATTGAAGCTCTTATCTTTAATTATAATATGGTCAGCTTCATATCCGAAAGTTACATTATTAAACTTGACATATGGTGTGCAGGCTTTTCTAGCTTTTAATTCTTCACTATTATTGATGCTAGCTGTCTGTGTTTCTAACGCAGCATTAATATCTGCACTTATATCAGCATTAAAATCCGCCATAATATCTGCTTTAATATCAACATTAAAATCTGCCTTAATATCTGCTTTAACATCTTCAAATGCTGGAAGTGCAAAGAATTCATTTATTCTTCTTACACCGGCAATTGCTGACTGTATAGTCTGGATTTCCATACCAAGGCTCTCAACTGGTGCAAATATCTGTGATATGTAGTTAATAACAGCTACCGCCGTGCCTGCCGACATTCCAAAAAGTGTAAGAGCCTTTGCATTGCCCGATGCTGAAAACAACATAACTACCGCTACTACAATTGCATTTAGTATAAGAATAACCGGTGAATATATTGCATCGTAAAAGTTGGTCTTTTCCATAGCCTTATAGCTGTCACCTATATATTCATCATATTTTTTCTCCATATACTTTTCCTTGCCAAGATTATGTATTGTACGGATGTTATGTAGTGTTTCCGGTACATGTCCCGAAGCCTTACTTACTGCACGCCGGTTTCGCAGCTGGGCTTCAAGCATATTCCTCTGCACATATCGGGTAAACCAGAATATAAATGGCAGTAATATAAGCAATAATATTGCAAGCCCTTTATTTCTGAACCATATAACTGCAAGAATACTTATTATCTTACATGTATCCGCAAACATACTGACTATACCTGAGGTAAACAGATTCTCTACAGTATCAACATCACCAACGAATCTTGACACCACAGCTCCCGGCTCCTGCTTACTTAATGATGCGGCTGTCAGTCTGGTAAAATGCTCCATAAGACCACTACGCAGAGCATGCGTTATCTTTTGGCCAAATACAGTAAGAAGCCCTTCCCTTGCAGCCTCCATAAGACCTGTGATCACAGTAAATACCATATAAAGAAATATAAGATATAAAGGAACCTGACATCCTGCTGCCAATGTATCTACTATTCTTCCAAGTACAAGCGGTGGATAAAGTGCAGTTATAACTGCACCACATACTGCTGTTATAATACCAAGTGAAAGCCACTTTTTCTTTATTGTAGTGTGCAATATTATTGAGCCTACACTAAGTACTTTGCCGCCATTATCAACATTACTATTATGTTTACTCATACTTATCCACTACCCTTCTGCTGTTTTCCACTACCTTAGCTGCAGCCAGCCCTTCATTCTCTGTTTCTACAGCTCTGCATTCTTCAACACTTACCATTTCATACATTTTTCTATAGCCAGGACATTCCAACATAAGTTCTTTATGTGTTCCAACATTTACCATACCGGCATCCATCCATATAACCTTATCCATCTTCGGAAACATATAGAGACGATGAGATATAAGAATAACGATATTATCTGATGCCATATCTTTAAGCTTCTTATATATCTGTTCCTCTGTATTCCTATCGAGTGCTGAAAATGGATCATCAAGCACAAGCACCAGCTTCTTATGGCAAAGCGTTCTTGCAAGTGCTATTCTTTGTGCCTGTCCACCCGACAGTCTGATTCCCTCACTTCCAATAATGGTATCTGCTCCCTGCTCCATAGCCTCAACCTCTTTATCCATGCATACTACCCTGAGGTATTCAAAAACATCATAATCATCACCTAACAACACATTATTCCTTACAGAATCGTTAAATAATTCAGGATCATGTCCAAGATAACTTATTATTCCCGACCTTACATTATCCGCAGCGTTTCTTAGCTCACATCCGTTATATCTGATACTTCCCTCATATGGATATTCACACAGAAATGTCCTTCCAAAGGTTGACTTACCACTAGCAACCGGACCTGTAACACCTATGATCTGTCCCGGCTCTGCAGTAAAGGAAATATCATTATATACATTTTTTCCATCTGGATATGTAAAGCTTAAGTTTTGTACCTCAAGCCTTCCTGATGTCTGATTTTTACAATCTGTATCCTTAGCCTGAATAACCATAAGCGGCTTAATACGTTTCCATGAAACCTGTGCCTTATGAACTGCATTAAACAGCTTCGCCGCCTTCGAGGACTTATCAGATAACTTTATAAAGCAGGCCAGGAATGTTGTAAATGCTGCAATATCCCAGGTTCTCCATCCTGTTCCAAGTACATTTCTGCTGCCAAAATATAATATAAATAAAATGCCCATCATAGATATTATTCTATATAATGGTGTAGGAGAAGAATTCCATATATTAGCATAAACAGCTGATTTCTCATACTCAGCCAGATTATCTTCGTACGCATTTTTTCTGTCAGCTTCCCTGCCATAAACTCTATAGGTTATAGCATTGGATGCTCTGTCGAGTGTTGCATTACTAAGGATACCAGATTGTTTTTTATACGCAGAACCTGTTTTCTGGACTATTACTTTCATCTTTTCAGCAATGATATAAGATATAGGTGGAAATATCATTGCAATAAGTGCCAGCCTTACATCATATACAAGCAACATTCCTGCATATGCAGCCAGCGCTACGCCTGTATCAAATATTTCTGTTGTAAACTTTCTCATGCCTTCAGCACAATCATCTACATCAAGTATGGCCTTTGTCATAATATCGCCCATACCTTCACCTTCAAGCTCTGTCCTGCTCTTTAATACAAGTGTTCCATATAATATTTTCTTCATTCTTCTATTAACATTATTGGCGAATCTACGAACATAAAAACGTTTTATATATCTTGATACCTGAACTACTCCAATTGAAATCACATATGCAATAACAAGTATAAGCATATCCTTGTATACAGCATTCTTTGCCAATATATCTATAAGACAGCCTGCCATTTTTCCTTCAAACCATGGTCCAAACAAAAGTCCAAGATTGTATATAAAACCTGACACAGTTATTATAAGCAGTACCTTCCACTCTTCTTTAAAATATGATAGTATTCTGTCGGCTGCAAATTTCTTATTTGCGGTCACATTTTTATTATCTGAAGAATTTACTCCATTATTTCTTAATTTAAAATCCAATCTCATCTGGTGCCACAGAACATTTCCATGAGTGGATTTATCTGTTATCCCCTCATCAACGAATCCAAACTCGGAATAATATGGAACAAGGCTTTCTTTACATGTTAATACAAGCCCTTTCCGGTTCTGTTTTCTGGCATCTAAGATAGCCTTCTTAATCAGCTCTTTCGCATATCCACATCTGCGATATTCAGGAAGAGTATTTACACCAAAAATCATCTGCCATGCACCATTCTCGTCATGCATTGATGCATTTTCATACATCTCATCTGTAAGATCAGCCTCATCCGTAACAAAACCATCTACAAACGCAATGAGTTTATCATCATCAAACATAAGCCAGAAATGATTTCCATAATATTTTATTCTCTGCTCAAATTCTTCTTTAGTTGCTGCCTCTAAAACAGGAAAACACTCGGATTCAACCGATGCAATATCGTCTAAATCAGCCATTGTTGCATATCTTATATTCACAATCATTCCTTCTTTACTATGATTTTTTCATTATAGCTTCCTATAAGACAGATAATGCACATTATATGCGTATTTCTAATACTTTCTACTCTATCACATACTCGTACATTCTAAACTGCCTGTTTCCAACCACCTCATAAAATATGTTTTCAGTACTTACATATTTAAAGCCAGCTCTTCCAGACATCCGGCTGGTATCCAAGTGTTGATACTTTTCCACTAGTCTCTCAAAAGAGGCTTCAAAGTTTAAATCATCCTTATCACTTCTTTTTCTTGGACCTTTCATGTGGTTTTTAC
>ULVF01003509.1_pt1 | contig 11294 bp, 11 predicted proteins | sample 1959201 | NCBI WGS metagenome assembly ULVF01 (sample SAMEA4835779, study PRJEB28245) | human gut metagenome | biome: gut microbiome; material: fecal sample | place: Denmark | collected 2008 | reverse complement strand
TAAATTTTTAACTCGTCCATTTTTATTGGACACTAATGATACTAAGTATTTAGAGAAGTTGGATAAATCCGACTTTTACATAGAGTATATTGTCGTTTTTTTCTAATAGTCTCTTTTGAGATTGCATATCTTTTAGCAATATAGATAGATATATTGGAAGGCTGGAGGTTTTGGCGGTTTAAAGAGTCCAATAAAGTTTGATATTTATCTCCGGCAGTACCTAATGTACGGATAATAGTTGTATATTCCATTAATTATATATTTACAGAGTCTAATAAACAAGTATAGGTAAGTTCAAAAATAAGCTAACTTATATTTTTTCTCAAAAACATTTTAATCCAGACTAATTTATGTTTTATTCTAAATAGGTAAATTCCAATTATGGGGGGTACATAATATATAATCGAAAGGAAATATTTCCTTAATTTAAATTCAGAAATCCATTTACGGATTTCCTTTTCTTTTTTATTAAGTTTAAAGTTAGTAATATATTTTCTTCGATTTATGTAATATTCACCATCTGCTAAACCTCCTAATGTAGAATAATACATATAAATACCCATTTTTTGATATAATACTTTCAATTCTCTCTTTTCTGTTTTCTTTGATAAAGAATAGAAAAAATCACACATATCAAAAGAGTCTCTTATCTTTAAAGGATTAATTTTAGAAGAAACACTAGTGGAATACTTTCGATATGCATAGAATCTTAGTTCTGGTACATACATACAATGTAAATTTTGTAATAGTATCTGTGAATAAAATCGCATATCTTCTAGAAAGATTCTTCTTTTTTCAAATTGAATATTTTTAAGTATACTTCTTCGAAATAGTGATAATACTAAAAAGAATTCTCCATTTATGCCATATTTAAGAAATTCATAAGAAGAAATGATTTTTTTTGATATTGCTAATCTAGCAAAAGATATTGGATGGCTAAATAATAGTTTCCCTTTTTCATTTACGGCTTTATATTCTCCACGGATAATGTCTAAGTCATTTGCTTCTGCTATATTAAATAATTGTTCTAAAGCAGTTTTTATAGTCCAATAATCATCAGCATCCATAAAAATGACATATTTGCCCTTTGCTATATTCAATCCACAATTCCGGGTATCAGAGACACCCGTATTGGGCTTATGAATAGCCTTTACCCGTGTGTCATACTGTGCATATTTGTCACATATTTCACCGGATTTATCAGTACTTCCATCATCGATGAGAAGTAATTCAAACTCTCTAAAAGTCTGCTTCAAAATACTATCTACGCAGTAAGATAGATATTTCTCCACATTATAAACAGGGACTATAATTGAAATGGAAGGATTCATTTGTTAAAGGTTGGTTTTCAAAAATGAGAAGGACTGAGCTTGAAGGGATTGTAGCCGGGCTTGTACTTGATTATAATCGATTGAGGATAAATCGCTCTTATATTCATCGGGAGATAGAATCAATCGGTCTTGTAAAGAAAATAATGTCAAGAGAGATTGGAAACGACACAATCCTCTTTCCTTATTTCCCATAGCAAGAAATTGTTTTCTAAAGATGATGGAAAAGACACATCCGTGAAAGGAATCGGTCAGTACAAACTTGGCATCATCGAAGCTGCGGAGCCATTGTTCTACCGGCATCTTGATGCGCTGCTCTAAGGGAAGCGTTTCATCAGTTGTCTCACTGCTCATCCAAAATGGTGTCAATCCTTTCGCTTGGGCTATGCGGTCAACAAGCACCTCTTTTTCTTTGGTCCGGTCTAACAAATAGACCAGCAGGTTGCCGTTTGATGGTTGCGTCTTGCCTTTCTTTATGAGCGCCCTGTAGTCATCGGCGGAAAGGAGTAGGGTAGGATCAAGTACCTGAATAGCTTTGGTGTCGAAATATTTTTGGCAAAGCTGAACGCCGGATGACTCGCGCACGGACACGGCATCGAATTTCTTTAGGAGAGACGAACAAAGTTTTCTCTGCTCTTCTGTGTATTCGCAATGATCGACGCCGAACGAAGCAGCGTAGGCAACGCGTTTGATATCAGCATCACCTAAAAAAGACAAGAAAGCTTCTTCTATTGGTTGAGAATATGCCGGACGCCACACCTGATCACTACCGACGACAATCGCATCAAAATGAGAAGCAATCTGAGCTGTCCATTCTCTTTGGGTGTACTGATGAATATATCGGTGTATAAACCGATCCGTATGTTGGCTGATGATTTGATGAGATGCCTTAAAGATGGCGATCTTCTTACCTAATATAAAACGTTTGAGTAAACGTTTGCATACTGCTAGAGGGTATATGATATAATAAGAACGCCCGTATTGAGGTTTTGTCAATACTTGTACCTTATGCTCTATATGTTCTAATACAGTTTGTAAGGCATAACATTGTAATATACCACCATAGTTTGTGCGTAGTGGTTGGGTTAGTATCGCAATTTTCATAATTGTCTATAGATTTTTCTGATGATCCGCATGAATAGTGCAGAACTGGTTGATGCTTTATATGCGGCAACAAGATTTGTTTTATGGAATATCATGTAGAAGAAGTTTCTATTTACTGGTTCTTTTACAGAATAAGCTATACTTGGATTGAAGGCTATGATCTCTTCCAATTTTTGTTCGTGTAATTGGCACCCCAGACTCTTCAATAGGGAAAGTGCATGATCGTTGTGAACCAGAATAAGTCCGTACCCTTTATCATCGTCCATCTCGGGATGGAGTCGGTCGATACCCCAGAAGTCGGCTAACGTGATATCACTTTGTGTATGATGAAGTTTAGCAGGGCAGGCATAGCAGCTGGGACGTAAAGACAAGTTGGACAGGAATATATTTATATAAGTATCGTTATAAAAAGGTATCACTTCTTTCTTCTGATTTTTATAGACGATACTCATACAAAATCCTTTCCAACCTTTCTCTTTCGATCTAAAACTGATATTTGCAATTTTATCAGCTAAGGGGAAAGATGAACTTTGTCTAATATGATAAACCTTGCATACTGATTCGTGCAAATACTTTTGCCATACTTTAGGACTGGGTACTCCATGACAGACCACATCCACGGTTAGCAGGTTTTGATAGGGCTTTCGTAGAAAGTTTTTCAGTCCCGCTATCTGGCAGGGTGTGCCGGAGAAAAGAACCTCTCTTCCTTCATCCAGAAATCGTTTGGCCTGTAGGAAGGAGTCGCCGATATGGCTTTGTACGTATTTCGATCCCCGGAAGCGAGAAAGTCCTTCTTTTGTTTCTGTATAACGATGCACTACATTCCATTGCTTATCAAAACAAGCGCCAAATACCACCCCGTTTTTCTGAAGAATCTGTTCGGCTATCAAGGTGAATATGCCGCCGGAAGAACTCTGTAAGCGGATATCCGTGTCGTTGTTAATACCGGCATAGGCCAACGGAGCTTTTGTGGAAGTAGCAGGGTGCAGTACGGGACATACTTTCTCGCACAATTTACAGTCGATGCACTGTGACAAGTCCACTTGCGGATATACGAAGCCTTCTTTGTCGGCTTTCATGGATATACAGTCCTTGGGGCATACACTACGGCATGCTTCACATCCACAACACTGCGACTTGTCGGTAATCTTGATCATCGTGAGAATTTTTGTCTAATCAAAATAATTCTGCTTTTAATGAAATTACGTTCATTACGGTTGCAACCTATAAAATAAATAGCAAGGGCAGAGCACAAAGTAGTGAGCACACACATTAGCAGAAAGCGTACAATACCATCGGCCATCTGCAGATACAATAATGTCGGTAGTACAACAGCTGCTAAGGTGACGCATATCACATTACCGCTTACTTTATGCAGATAGCGTTTCATCGAAAGTCCTACCATCTTGCGCAAGAACAAAAGACGGAGAAATAGGCAAGCGACAGCTACGATTAAAGCCACAATCAATGTTGATTCGGGTTGAAATCCTATTTTCAGGCAAATATAGGATAGAGGGAAATTCATCAGTAACATCCCTCCCACAGCAAGCTGGTAATTACGGATCTTACCTGTGGCATTCTGCAAATTAATTAAGGTGTTGGACAGGATGTCGCACATGGTCACGAGCAGAATGAGCCGTACGAAATTGACGGTATGGGCAGGATAGTGCTTTAGCCACAGGGTCAGTACAAAGTCGGCTTCAAACAGCATGGGTAAGGCGAACAGTAAGAGAATATAGTAGGAGAATCTGGAACCGCGCTCTACCAATGAGAACATATAGCTGTAATCGCCAGCCGCATAAGATTTTGTGATCTGGGGATTAAGGGCTGTCATGAAGTTACCGGCAAAAGAAGACAACACATTGTTAACCGTATTGGCGATTCCACGAGCCGCATTGATAATTGGACCCAAAAATAGATTCAAGAGAATGTTTACGCCCTGATCCTTTAATAAGCCGGCTGTACAGCCTATGAAATTCCAACCTGCAAACGAACTCATCTCTTTCCAATAATCGACATCAAAACTCAATTTCAGTTGGCACTCCTGGAAATGACGGGTGCAGTAGTTCCAATAGATTGCCTGCATGATGCAGACCACCCCTACAAGAAGCAGGGCATAAACGATCAGACGGTCGAAGTCCAATCCGGAATAGGCGATGAACAGGACGATCAGCAATCGGAGAACTACATCTAGGATGCCGATATAGGCAAAGGCACTCATGCGTTCATGAGAAACAATGGAGGCGCTGAACGGAACACTCAATAGGTTGATGACAAAGGTAAGGACGGAAGCATGGAACACCCAGTTGGCAGCGTACAAGCGGTTGGCGGGTATGGTCATGTGGGTGTTGAGAAACCAGAGCCCAACCGTTTCGGAGAGAACGACGATAATGCCGGCAAGGATAAGCTGGATACTCAGCGATGTAGAAAAGACTCTTTTCAGACCGTCGGTATCGCCTTTGCCTAACTCAAAAGTCAGAAATCGGCTGACAGAAGAAGACAGAGAGCTGGAAATCATGGAGAACATGGCTACCACGCCACCTACCACATTATAGATACCATAGTCTTCCACGCCCAAGGCCTGCAATACCACACGCGAGGTATAGAGGGAGACCAACATGCTGAAAAGCATGCGCCCATAGAGCATCAGCGTGTTCTTGGCTATCCGTTTCGTATTTTCCTGTTGGGTCGTCATCCTTTATTTATTGCCTGTCAGTCGTTTCCAAAAGGAGGTCTTGTGCTTCTCACCGTAGCGAGATTCGTGGAGCTGGCGTCGGTACTCGTCATAGCTCCAGTGGTTGTGCACCATCTCGTAGATGGCGCCCCAATCGGGGAGGGTGCCTACGTTGCAGTCGTCGATATACATGTCGGCGCACACCTTCCGGCATGGGGTGGAGAGGGCGGCGGGCTGCTCGTCGGGATTGTTGGCATTGACGGCATAGAACTCGAGGCCGCGCCGGCGGCAGTAGTCGACGGCCTCCTGCAGCAGGTCGCCCTCACGGACGGTCCACAGGATGAGCAGATGGCGCTCGGCCTGCAGCTTCTTCAGCGTGGCGATGGCAAAGGGGATCTCCTTGCCGATCTTGGGATAGTTGTGCTCGACGATCGTTCCGTCGAAATCGACTGCGATAATCATGAATAGGAATAATAATAATGCGAGTAAAATAAATGGTTAGGTGCAGAGTAAGTGAACCGTTATTTCTCTAAGAGTTGTATATAGTCGGGTCGGACCTCGACGGCCACGGTGATGAGGCCGGGGAGCTCGACGAACAGTCGCTTGGTCTTGGAGCCTTGCAGCTTCTGCAGATGGCCCTCGTAGTTGTGCAAGGGCCCTCCGATGATGCGTACCTTCTTGCCGATCATGGACGGCTTGATCTCGTCGGGACGGTAGAAGCGGGGTGTGTCCGCCGACTCGACGGCCTTCTTGAAGCGTTCCATGTCCGCGTCCCTGATGGTCATGATGATGTGCTGGCCGCCGTGGATATAGCGGTATTGGAGCTTGGCGATGCCGGCAACAATGGGGTCGAGGTGTCGGCGGGAGTCGCGGACGAATAGCAGGTCTTGCATGAAGGGCACTTTCTCGAGGCAGCGCTTGCCGCCGCGAGTGACCGTCTTGCAAACCATGGGCGTGAAAAATTCAATGTTCAGTTCGGCAAGTAATTTGAAGGCAGGCAGTTTGGAGTTTGTCCGTTTAAGATCACGCATTACAAACCATTGGATCTTGTCTGCTTCATTTGTATGAGACGGTATTTCGGTCTGCATGATTCCGGTACAAAAAGAATGGGGTGGATCGACCGACGTAAAGGACAGACACACTAATCTGACTCCTGCTTGCTTCTTTAATTTGTTGAAAAACAAGTAGTTATGCTTAAATACCCTTAAACTTCGATCTAGTCCTCTATACATTTATAATGTATTGCGACAGCCTTTAACAGACATTTTCTTTTTTGTCGTTGAGGCGTCTAAAGAGACTATCTCCTTTCAGGAGACAATCTTTTCATGAAACAAACCGCTGTTTGTTTTTATAGCCCTTTCAAAATTTTTCTATTGGCTTTATCCACCTCCTGACATTTGATGGAGTCGAGATAAATCAGAGTGGTGGCCTCGGAGTCGTGGCCCAGTCCCTCGCTGATGACCGATATCGGGATCGCTTTCCCGCGTGCGATGGTGGCCCAGCTGTGCCTGCTGTAGTAGAGCGAGAGGGGGACGGGGATGCGGGCAAGCCTTGCGATGTCCTTCAGGTGCCGGTTGATCTTCATCATCTGGTTCTGGTACTGCCGTCGCTCGTTGCCGTCCTCACGGGTGATGATGGGCAGGAGGTAGCGGGTGGGACAAGGCCTGTACTTGTCGAGGATGTCCTGCATCTGCGGAGTCCACTCGATGGTGAGCAGCTGGCCTGTCTTCTTCCTGCGGTAGGAGAGATAGCCGTTCCTGAGGTCGCTCCTCTTCAGGTAGGCCATGTCGATGAAGGACATGCCGCGTGTGTAGAAACTGAAGAGGAACATGTCGCGCGTGTAGTCCAGGACGGGATGGAGGGACAGGTCGAGGTCCTTGATCCGCTTGATGTCGGCGAGGGAGATGCTGCGCTTGACGGTCTTGTCGATGCCACAGTAGACATGCCGGAAGGGCATGCGGTTTCTGGTGAGGCCCTGTTCGACGGCCAGCTTGTAGTTCGTGCGCAGGATGCGCATATAGAAAGAGCTGGTGTTGCGGGTGAGGCCCTGACGGCGGAGGTCGGCCTCATACAGCTCCATCATCTCGGGATCGATCATGTCGAACGACAGGTCGATGCCCTTGCGGAAACGCATGAAACTGTTGAGGGTGGCCTGATAGGTCTCGCTCGAACGGATCTTGCCCAGCTGCTTCTTGCGCTGGATCTGGGCGTTGATGAACTTGAAGACGCTGTGATGGTCGTTCAGTGTCGAGGTGAAGCTGCGGACAACATCGTCGATGTGGCAGGAAGGGTCTTCGGAGGTCCACACCTCTGCCATGCGCTGCAGGCGGTGGAGCTCCCAGTTGACATCGATGGAAAGGAGCTGCAGATACCTGAACCGCAGAGAGGAGGGCGGAGGGAGCAGGATCTGCCCGGCGGCCTCGTCCCACTCGTTGCTGAAAATCTTATAGGTGCTTTTAATTCTTCGGAGGGTACGGTCGTGAATCAACTGAAATATCAACGATCCTTCTCTATTCGGACTCGTTGACGGTCTGAATTTTAATTTAACGGATGTCATGTCTTTATTCTCTAATTTTATTCCTGAAATGTATAGGATAGGGCCGTGCGTAAATTCTGATCTGGCCTTATGTATATAGTTATTTCCTGTAGGATAAATCCTTTTATAATAATGTGTTTGTGCTTGTTGTGGACTTGAACGTATGGATGGATAAAAATGACACATAGTTGACTTTTTTCTTGTTTCCCCAATGCTGAGGGGCGGGCGTAATACGCCGGCACATCGGTTTCTTGTTGGATGTTTGTCGTTGGCCTTCTTCCGGACAGGGATGTCACGGGGATTCTAATCGGCTCACTTGCAGCCGTAGGGTTATGGACAGAAGGGGGGTACTTGGCGGCTGTAATCTCCATTTATGTGATGGATGATGGGAAGGTTGCTACGCTTAGCAGCGCTTCCGCCTCATGATGATACAGCGGGGGATCAAAGTCGGGGACTTGGTGTCATAATCTATTAGGGTAAAACCTGTTGGCCGGGTGCTGCGGAGGAGCGGTCGGAATGACGGGAGGCCTAAGCCCGGCGTGGGCTCCCGCGGATGGTGGATGACATGAAGGGCAAGGACTGCTCACCCGGCCTTTGCGGAGCAGGCCCTTGCGAGGCAGGTGGGACGGACGCTCCGTCGGAGACAGGACGGAGCGTCCGCAAAAGGGCGACCGGACGCATCTGACCGACAGATGGACGGATCGTAAGGGGTTGACAGATAAGGTCGTATGACATAAATTCTGCAAGTTTTTGCCGTAAAGATACAAAAACTTGCAGATTTACAATAAATATATTACTCTATGTTGTTGATTATCAATTAAATTATTGATTTTTATAAAATGTCAACTATTCTGGTGATAAAAAAGAAGAATTTTGTGGAAAAAAGTAACAATCGGGAATATAAAAGGTGGCTATGGGAAGATATGGACTCGAATGAGGACGAAGGCTGTGTCTTGAAATGATCATGGAAGGATGCGGAATGTGACTGTCTCGTAAGCGGAACGTGTCGATATGGAAGAAGAGGACCCTTGCTAAGAACGAAAGAGGCAGGTTGTAGGGACGCATCATGGTGCGTCCGGGAATCCGGCCGGCATCCATAACGCCCCCTTTGAGCATGGGTATCTACATCACAAACTTTGTATTTTCCCGTGTTTTTGTTCTGTATTCTTGATAATAATGCTTATTTTTGTATCTTGGAAGAGTCCTTCACAAAGGGACGCACCGTTAGAGTGCAAGAGGGACTACCGGAAAGGAGTTGGTCAGTTGGAAACGGCCCTGTATGGAAAATGAAAGAATGAAGATGACTTCTTCCGAACTTTTCGAAACAAAAAACATAACTGCAGGCATATCAGCAAGATACATCCGCCTGCAGGACTAGAAGATATGTCCGTTGTTGGTGGAGGTCGAGTAGAGAAAATTGACGGATTTATTCACTCGTTACCCTGCTAACATAAAAAAATAACAATGATAACGGTCCGGGCTGGTAAAAGTATAGAGAAACTGTATTCTATAACAATATAGGATGTAGGGCGGAGCAGTAAGAATGTATTTCAAAGCTGACCTGTATTATTGCCAGTACGATCCTGGTTGAATGAAGACGCAGTAATAAGTATAAAAAGATAATAATCCTTTACTCTTTATATAGGAGCATCATAACTTATTAGAAAAATGAATTTTAAAATATGTAACTTTGGCCCAATCAAGGAAGTCAATATTGACTTTGGGGACTTAACTTTTCTCGTTGGTCCGCAAGCAAGCGGTAAGAGCCTGGCCTTGGAGTTACTGAAGTTGATTATTGACAGGCAACATATAGTCTCAACACTCCGAAATTATAATTATATTCTGAGCAAAACTAACGCAGGTAATATTCTTGAATGGTATTTCGGAGAAGGACTATCTTGCCTATTTAAAGAAGAGACTCAAATATCTTTGGAAGAGACATCGTTTTCAATAAAGAATTTACTGAATACGATTTCCTCGAAGGGGAAAGTTTCCAAAGAGAGCGTGTTTTATGTGCCGGCTCATCGAATTTTGAGTATTTCGGATGGACGTCCCAAGAATTTTATGGAGTATGATATTTCTTGTCCTTACGTGCTAAGAAGATTTAGTGAAATTTTACGGGTCTTTATGCAAGGAGGACTGGGTAATCCAGATATAATATTTCCGATGAGAACCAGACTGAAAGGGCTCGTAAAAAGATCTATCAGGGATGCGATCTTTCATGAAGGGAAGGTAGTGATAGATAAATCCGGAGAACAACGGAAGATGAAATTGGAAATAGATGACATGAGAATCCCGTTTATGGCATGGAGTGCCGGACAGAGGGAGTTCATGCCGCTCCTGTTGGCTGTTTATTGTCTGTCGGGATCTCCTACCCAAGTGATCAATAAAGAGGATTATAAGTGGGTGATTATAGAGGAGCCGGAAATGGGATTGCATCCGAAGGCCATCGTGGCAGTACTGTTGGAAATTGTTGAACTCGTGCAAAACGGTTATAAAGTCGTGATATCTACACATTCAACTACTTTCTTGGAATTTGTATGGGCGTTTAATAACTTACAGTCGCTTCAGGAAGAAGAGTTTAAAAAGGCAATGTGTGAGATGTTCGATATAGAGATTGATTCAACGGCAGCCAACTTATTCAACCATCTGAAAGATCGGACGATCAGAACTTTCTATTTGGGCAAACAACATAATAGAGATAGGGTAACCTCTACAGATATATCTACATTGGATGCCTTTGCCGATAATCCGGATATATCGGAGTGGGGCGGATTATCGAGCTTTGCGGGAAAATCATCGGATATTGTAAGTCGTTATGAAAAATAAAAAGACGGTAGAGCAAGATGTGTCGTCTACATTCAAACAGATAGTGGAGAATACGCCGGAAATCCATACCGGATATTGCGAGGGTCTACAGGCCTTGAAGAATAACAGTGGACTGGTCACCGCCGAAAATAGCAGAAAATTAGAGGGCAGTGTGGATATTGACGAGTGTGTCCATGATTTGTACCCAAATTCGGCCCGTTGGGATTATGCAGTGGGATATGATGATGAGGTATATTTCTTGGAAGTTCATCCTGCTACAACAAATGAGGTAAAGACGGTAATCAACAAAGCAATGTGGCTGGGTAGATGGCTGACTGATAAAGCACCTGAGTTGAAAAAGAAAGCAGAGGGCAGACCTTATTATTGGGTTCCTTCAGGTAAATGTAAAATTTTACGAGAATCTCAACAGTATAGACGAATGGCCCAAGCTAAGATTAAAGTGGTCAGTCCTTGTCGTTTGCCTTTAAAATAAAGATAATGGAACAACATATCGGGGCCAGGCGTGGTAAGCTGAGCATTAGCCATTAATAATAAATTTATTCTTAGGTTCTTCCCCTTGGAGTGACCTTCATTTTTTGAATGATGGTCGTCCAAGGGGATTTTTTGTGCCCTGGATGACAGGATGGCATTGACGCACCCCGGCACGTCCTATGTGTATGATGACCGGGAGATATGGGGATGAGGGTATTGGGAAATATTGACGATAAAGAGAAATGTGTGGTATTTTTATTTACATACAATAATGGCAGATGAGTGAAGAATCACACGCGACATTGCGGGAGGACAGGAAATGTCCGATGGAGATGCCCGACTTTTTGCAGGA
>ULVF01047192.1_pt1 | contig 11324 bp, 6 predicted proteins | sample 1959201 | NCBI WGS metagenome assembly ULVF01 (sample SAMEA4835779, study PRJEB28245) | human gut metagenome | biome: gut microbiome; material: fecal sample | place: Denmark | collected 2008 | reverse complement strand
AGCCGTGACATGGATAGGCGGCCGGGTCACGCCCATGGCGGCCAGTTCGGCTTTGGAATCGGCATCGCGGACGCCGATGACGGCGACGCGCTGCAAGACATCGCGCACAGCCCGGCGGGCCTTGGCACCGCGGACGGGGCCGATGCCCTGAGCGTAGAGCATGACGGGCTTCTTGAAGAACAGGGCGATTTTCATGATCCACAAGTAATAATAGAGGCTGCGGGCGCTGGTCACGTCCTGCAAAAGGCTGCCACCGCCGCTTATAAGAATATCACAGCGGCGAATGGCCGCTGCGATAGCAAAGAAGTTCAGGCGGTGTACAGCCTGTACGTTATGGTTTTCCCGGGTCATGCGGCAGTTGCCGGTGATGACCGTAATCGATACGTCGGGAATGATGTCTTTCAGGGAGCCGACAATGGCCGCCAGCATGGCTTCGTCGCCGGCATTGGCAAAACCGTAATAGCCGGAAATAACGACTCTAGTCACGATGGGCCACCTGCTTTCCCAGCCACGTCGTCACATAGCTGACGATGGCAATGGCGATGATCAGGCCGATACCGATGACCATGCCCGTCACCCAGCCGTTGATGCCGCGGATGAAGGACATGAGGAAGGGCGTGCGGATATGGGCGAAGGTTTCGACCATGGAGCCGACGCCGATGGCAGCGGCGATGACCAGGAAGAAGTGCAGCAGCTGCGGCCATTTACGGTACAGCGCAGCGACCATGAGGTAGAAGGCCGGATGGCCGATGAGGAATTCCTTTTCCCGCGGGCGGGCATAGAGGACATTTTCCAGGAAGCGGCGCATAGTGACTTCCACGCCCGGTACGGGGACGCCTGCCGTGTGGCCGCTGCGGCCGACGAAGATGACGCCAGCCAGGGCCAGGACGGCCAGGATAAGGATGGTCCCCATCTTAATGGGAATATTGAGGAAATCCTTGACGAAGACCTTTAGGTCTTCCGGCGAGGCGATGGTCTGTCCCATGAGCGGGAAGCGGCGCAGATAGCCGATAGCCACCAGGATCAGGGGCAGGATGAAGGTCAGCTTGACGCCGCGGTAGAAGTCGAATTCCATGAAGAAGCGGATATTGCCCAGCATGGCGGCGATATAGAGGCCGCCGATCATGGCCACGGCGACGGCAAAGAACAAGCCGATGGTGCCATCGCGGACGACGCGGCCATAGCCGAGTTTCTTAGTGATCTTCATCTTCTTCCAGTGGTCCAGGGCCAGGAGAATGGCCGCTGTCGGCGCAGCTGTCGCACAGCCGATAGCCCAGACCTGGAGGAACAAGGCCCCTTTGGCGACGATAGCACCGATGACGGCACAGACGATGCCCAGGCCCATGAGGATGTAGTTCTTGCGGTCCGTCAAGGGCAGGAGCAGGTTGAGGACGAAGACGAAGCCGCAGGCTGCTGCCGCTGCCGTAATGGCCAGGAGCAGGCGGTTCGGATAATAGGCCGGCATGATGGAAGCCCGGCCCAGGGTGTAGCCCCGGTCCGTCAGTTTCTGCGAAACCATCTTGACGTAAGACAAGTTGGTCTGGGTCAGGTTCATGCCGTGGAGAGGCTTCTTATAGAGCGGATAGAGATTGACCCGGGCATTGCGTTCCAGGTCGCTGATGTAAAAGCGCATAGCCGCTTCTTCAGGCGTAATCTTTTCCAGTTCTTCCTTGGCCATGGCATAGACGCGGGCCGTGCGGTAATGGACCAGGCCGGCCAGGTCATACATGCCGTCCTGCTGATTATACTGGAGCTGGTTGACCGATTCGATCATATAGAAAGGAATGTCCCTGTCGTTCAGGTTGTCCGCCGTATAGTCCAGCATGGTCTTGCGTTCGGCGTTGACCGGCGTATAGCCCAGGACTTCCTTGCCGACGAACATGATGCCCGATACGTTCTTGATCTGGTCGACGCGGTCGAAGAAATGAGCGACCTGTTCCTTCGTCGGGTTGCTGTAATTCGTCGGCCGCAGGATGACGTGGAAGCCGTGGTCGCTGATGGTCTTGGCGTCGGCGCTGAGGATACCCAGGTTGACATCGCCTAAGCCCGGCATGACACCTTGAATACCGGCAATACGGTACGGGCCATGGGACATGATCTTGACTTTATCGTCACCCAGGCGGGTCTTGAGGTCGGACACGACTTCGTCGAAATAGAGGTCCGTCTGGCCCTGGGGCTTGCCGATGAGGTAGTAGTCATAGGATTTGTCGGTAATGCCGAACTGAGGATAATAGAGGTCGGCACCGAGTTTCGTCACCAGCGACAGTTCGCCGCGCTGGGTCAGCTTATTGAGGGTAGTATCGTAAATGGCAAAGCTCGTAACGCCGGCATCGCGGCACATCTGAAGTGCCGTGTCGAGGTCGTAGCCGTCGTTACGGGCCATGACGACGATGGCATCATAATCCATAGCCTGTTCTACCGTCGTCGACTCATTTTCTATCGCATTGCGTTGTACGCACATGCCCAGCGCACAGACGAGGCCGATAAAGACGGCCAGTATCATCGCCAGCATACTGCGTTTATTCATGTTTGTCATTCTCTTCACCTTATCTATGAGTTGCTCACCTGGCCATGGATGGTCAGGAGGCCGTCGCGCATGGTGACGCTGTCCGGCTGGATTCCCAAGGGGAACCCGGCAAAGTCGTAAATCTCAGCATTGGCCATCTGCGTCGTGCTGATCTGCATGCCCATGCCTTCTACCGTCACGGACGACGGGATGAACATGAGCTTCGACCCTTTCATGCCAAAATGACCGCGGACATCAGCCTGGGCCGACACGAGGCCGCCCAGCTTCACCCGTCCCTGAACGCGGACGGCGTCGTCTTCAAAGGAGACCTGCGGGTCCGTCAGTCCCTGGACCTTCTTGACCAGGAACTTTTCCAGTTCTTCGCTGCGGATGGATGCCGTCATCTCACCGCTCTCGGCCCGGGTGACCCGGACTTCCTGATCGGCCAGGGCCAGGAGCGGCTTGAAATGGACGCCGTAGAGATTGCAGTCGAAGTGGGCGAAGGTCAGATCGCCAGCCTGGAAATTATTGGCATGAACCGTAATGGCGTCGATGTCGCCGAGGAAGATCTTCGCCCCTGGCGACGCCTGGACGCGGACATCATCGCTGTGCAGATTGAGTGTCGCCGACAAGGCTTGACAGAGGCCGGCTTCGGCCAGCTGGGGCGCATAGGAATTGGCGCCGACCAAGAGGGCTGCGACGATGACAAAGAAAATCATCCATTTTTTCATTTACTTTAGAGCTCCTGCTTTGCTAACTTATTTTCTTTTTCCTGCTGCAAATACCCTTCGATGAAGATGTCCAGGTCGCCGTCCATGACAGCCTGGATATTGCCCGTTTCGACATTGGTCCGGTGGTCCTTGACCAGGTTGTACGGGTGGAACACGTACGAGCGGATCTGGCTCCCCCATTCGATAGCCTGGTGGACGCCGCCGATTTCGGCTTTCAGTTTTTCCTGCTTTTCCTGTTCCAATTCAAAGAGCTTAGCCCGCAAGTACTTCAGGCACATTTCCTTATTCTGCAGCTGTGACCGTTCATTCTGGCACTGGACGACGATGCCCGTCGGCATGTGAGTCATGCGGACAGCGGAACTCGTCTTGTTGACGTGCTGGCCGCCGGCACCGGAGGCGCGGAAGTAATCGACGCGGACGTCGTCCATATTGATTTCGACATCGACGTCGTCCGGCAGTTCCGGCATGACATCGACAGCCGTAAAGGACGTGTGGCGCCGGGCTGCGGCATCGAAAGGCGAAATGCGGACCAGGCGGTGGACGCCTTTTTCCGATTTCAAATAGCCATAGGCGTATTCGCCTTCGACGCGGAAGGCAGCGCTCTTGATGCCCGCTTCATCACCGGGCTGCATATCCAGGACGGTCAGTTTGTAGCCATTGCGTTCAGCCCAGCGGGTATACATGCGGATGAGCATCTGTGCCCAGTCCTGAGCTTCCGTACCGCCGGCACCGGCGTGGAAGGTAATGAGGGCGTTGCACTTGTCGTATTCGCCGGACAAGAGGAGCCGTACTTCCCGCTTTTCGATGTCCTTGAGCAGGTCGTGGTACTGCTTTTCAATGTCTTCGGCAAAGGAGGCGTCGCCGTCTTCCATGGCCATTTCCAAATAGTCGCTGAGGTCATCAGCTTTGCGGACGAGTTCTTCGTGACCTTCGACTTCCGTCTTGAGCAGCGTCGCTTCCTGGGAAATCTTCTTGGCCTTGTCCGGGTCATCCCAGAAGGTCGGGTCACTCATCTGCATATCTAAATCCATGATACGTTCTTTTTTCCGAGGTAAGTTAAAGTGAATCCCCGATTTCTTGTATTCTATGTTTGAGGTCTTCCAGCGGTTTACGCATTTCATCTAACAACACAAGTATCACCTGCTTTTTCTAAATAAAAATAACTATAATAGGATGTTCACAGAATTCGCGCGGGCGCCCCACGTGGACGCCCCTACGCCATCATTGCCGTTCCCGTTCTTCGTCTTTCTTGATGTCTTCGGCGCTGACGGGTTTGCTTTCTTCGTGGACTTCGTGAGCGCCCTGGAGATGATCTTCCGCCTGCGGTACGGGCTTGCTGTACGTGACCTGGATATGATAGAGGAAGGTGACGACGGTCCGTTTGATGGATTCGATCATTTCCTCGAACATTTCATAGGCTTCGAATTTGTATTCGACGAGCGGATTCTTCTGGCCGTAAGCCCGCAGGTTGATGCCTTCCTTGAGGGCATCCATAGCGTCGAGGTGGTCCATCCACTTGCTGTCGACGACGCGGAGCATGATGGCCTTTTCCAGTTCCTTCATGGTCTGTTCGCCGATTTCCTTGAGGCGTTCTTCATAGAGGTCGACGGCAATCTGTTTCAATTTATCCTGGACTTCGACGCGGCTCAGGTTTTCCAGTTCTTCCACAGACGTAGCGTTCTTGGGCACGAAATACTGCTGCATCTGGCTCAGGAGGCCGGCGAAATCCCATTCTTCAGGATAGAGCTTTTCATTGGCGTATTTGTCCAGGCCTTCGTGGATGATATCGTCGACCATGCCCATGATAGTATCGCGCAGGGAATCGGCTGTGAGGACCTGGCGGCGCTGGCTGTAGAGGACTTCACGCTGCTGGTTCATGACATCGTCATATTCCAGGACGTATTTACGGATTTCAAAGTTGTGGCTTTCGACTTTCTTCTGGGCCTTTTCAATGGACCGGGTAATCATCTTGGCCGTAATCGGTTCGTCTTCATCCATGCCCAATTTATCCATGAACTTGGAAATGTTTTCCGAGCCGAAGATACGCATGAGGTCGTCTTCCAGAGACAGGAAGAACTGCGTCGTACCCGGGTCGCCCTGACGGCCGGCACGGCCGCGCAGCTGATTGTCGATACGGCGGCTTTCGTGGCGTTCCGTACCGATGATCATCAGGCCGCCCAGTTCAGCGACGCCTGGCCCGAGTTTGATGTCCGTGCCGCGGCCAGCCATGTTGGTGGCAATGGTGACCATGCCCTTCTGGCCGGCGTTCTTGATGATTTCCGCTTCTTTTTCGTGGTATTTGGCGTTGAGCACGTTGTGGACGATATTTTCCTTATCCAGGAGCTGGCTGAGGATTTCCGACTGGTTGATGGACGTCGTGCCGACCAGGATCGGCTGGCCCGTAGCGTGGCGCTTCTTGACTTCCCGGACGACGGCGCGGTACTTGGCGTTCTTCGTCTTGTAGATGACGTCCGGCAGATCGCGGCGGATAGCCGGTTTGTTGGTCGGGATGACGTAGACGTCGAGCTTGTAGATCTTGTTAAATTCGTCTTCTTCCGTCTTAGCCGTACCAGTCATGCCGGCCAGTTTCTCGTACATACGGAAGTAGTTCTGGAAGGTAATCGTAGCCAGGGTCTTGCTTTCGCCCTGGACCTTGACGTTTTCCTTGGCTTCGATGGACTGATGCAGGCCATCGCTGTAACGGCGGCCGAACATGAGGCGGCCTGTGAATTCATCGACGATGACGATTTCGCCGTTCTTGACGACGTAATCCTTATCGCGGTGCATCATGAAGCGCGCCCGCAGGGCCTGGATGACCAGGTGGTTCAAGTCGAGGTGTTCGTTGTCGAACATGTTGCTGATGCCCAGCATTTTTTCAACTTTGGCAACACCCGAATCGGTCGGCGCGATGGTCTTCTGTTTTTCGTCCATCGTGTAGTCGTCTTTGGTGAAGGTCTTGACAATGCCTGCCAGCGTGTAGTACAGGTCCGTCGATTTTTCACCCGGGCCGGAAATGATGAGCGGCGTCCGCGCTTCGTCGATGAGGATCGAGTCCACTTCGTCGACGATACAATAATTGAGCGGCCGCTGTACCATCTGGTCGGCACTGATGACCATGTTATCGCGCAGATAGTCGAAGCCGAATTCATTGTTCGTCCCATACGTGACGTCGGCGTTGTACGCCCGGCGGCGCTGGTCATACGTGAGGTCGTGGACGATGAGGCCGACAGACAGGCCGAGGAACTTATAGATGCGGCCCATATCTTCGCTGTCGCGGGTAGCCAGGTAGTCGTTGACCGTGACGACGTGGACGCCCTTGCCCGTCAGGGCATTGAGGTATACCGGCAGCGTCGCGACCAAGGTCTTGCCTTCACCCGTACGCATTTCGGCGATATCCCCGCGGTGGAGGACGATGCCCCCCAGGAGCTGGACGTCGAAATGGCGCATGCCTGTCACACGGCGCGACGCTTCACGGACGACGGCAAAAGCTTCGGGCAGAATGTCGTCCAACGTTTCACCGTTGGCCAGGCGATTCTTGAACTCGAAGGTCTTTTCCTGCAGCGATGCATCGCTCAGGCCTGCCAATTTCGGTTCCAGGTCGTTGATGCGGCGGACAATAGGCCACATCTTCTTTAATTCATGCTCGGTATTATTCCCGAGCAGTCTTTGTATCAGTTTATTAAACACCTATCCGAGACCTCCAATTTACACAATTTGCAATCTACTCTGTGATATTATATCAATTATACATTATACCGTGATTGGCGCCTATTTTGCAACCGTTTCAAAGGGATTTAAGAAAATATAAGGGGATTCCTTTGGGAAAGAACAGGTATTTTCCCATATACAACACCGCATGAATATGCTAAAATGATTTTATTATTTATTTATCCACCACGTGAAAGGGGTTTTATCATTATGATGCAATATGATGTGTCCATATTGACAGCCTTTGCCCTCTACTTACTGGCAATGCTGGCGATTGGCGTCTATTATTCCCGGTCCCAGCAACGGCTGAGTGACTATATCCTCGGCGGACGCAGCCTGGGGCCTTGGATCACTTCCATGAGCGCCGAAGCGTCAGACATGAGCGGCTGGATGCTCATGGGCGTCCCGGGTTTCGCTTATTCGACAGGCATCTCGGCTGCCTGGATTGCCATTGGCATCGCCATCGGCACGTACCTCAACTGGCAGTTCGTCTCCCAGCGCCTGCGCAACTATACGGAAGTTGCTAACAATAGCCTGACCATGCCGGACTACTTGAAAAACCGCTTCCACGATGACAAAAATATCATCCGCATCATCTCTGCCATCTTTATCCTCATATTCTTCCTTATATACACGTCGTCCGGTTTCGTCTCCGGCGGCAAACTCTTTGAATCGGTCTTCGGCATGGACTACTTCTCGGCCCTCCTGCTCAGTGCCGGCGTCGTCGTCATCTACACCTTCCTGGGCGGCTTCATGGCCGTCTGCTGGACCGACTTCATCCAGGGCTGCATGATGTTCCTGGCCATCGTCCTGGTCCCCGTCGTCGGCATGATCGCCTTCGGCGGCTGCGACGCCGTCATGACCCGATTGGCTGCGACAGCACCGAACCTCCTGGAAATGGCACCGGACACGTCGACGACGGGTATCATCGGCATCATCTCCGCCCTGGCCTGGGGCATCGGCTACTTCGGCCAGCCCCACATCCTGGTCCGCTTCATGGCCATCGGCGACCCGACGGAACTGAAGAAATCGAAACACATCGCCATGACCTGGGTCGTCATCTCCCTGGCCGCTGCCGTCCTGGTCGGCCTGGTAGGCAAAGTCATCGTCCCGACGCCTTTAGTCGGCGCGGACTCGGAAAAAGTCTTCCTGGTCATGAGCCGTCAGCTCTTCCCGCCCTTTGCTTCGGGCCTCATCTTGTCCGCCGTCCTGGCCGCCATCATGAGTACGGCCTCGTCGCAGCTGCTGGTCACGGCCTCGGCCATTTCCAAGGACTTTTACCACACCTTCGTCCGCAAGAACGCCAGCGATAAAGAGTTGATCTACGTCAGCCGCCTGACGGTCCTCGTCGTCGCCGCCCTGGCCATCGTCCTGGCCCTCAACCCGAACAGTTACATCCTGACCATGGTCTCCTATGCCTGGGCTGGCTTCGGTGCCGCCTTCGGCCCGACCATCCTCCTGTCCCTGTACTGGAAACGCATGACCAAGAATGGCGCCCTGGCCGGCATCATCGTCGGCGGCCTGACCGTCCTCATCTGGAAACAATTCGCCTGGTTCGGCCTCTACGAAATCGTACCGGGTTTCCTCTTCTCGCTCATCGCCATCTACATCGTCAGCAAACTCGACGGCGGACCGAGCCAGGAAATCCAGGACGAATTTGAACAAGCCATCCACCATACCCCCAAAATCAGCGTCCTCCATAATGAGGAAGAGTAGGGGCTCGCACGTGGCGAGCCCGCAGGCCGCAGTCGCAGACCGCCATTATTTGCCTCTCCTGCAAACTTAATACTTAAAAAAGCTGTCGCATTATGCATTCCTGCTTAATGCGACAGCTTTTTTATTTATTTTTTCAACCTCTCAGTCAGCTATGCTGACAGCTCCCCTATCAAGGGAGCCACGGACAACCCCTAATATTCCGGTTCGATGAGGCCGTATTTTCCGTGTTTCCGTTTATAGACGACATTGATCGTATCGGTCTTGGAATTGAGGAAGACGAAGAAGTCGTGGCCTACGAGGTTCATCTGCAAGATAGCTTCTTCGACGTCCATCGGACGAGCGGCGAATTTCTTGACGCGGGCGACTTCAAAGGTTTCTTCCGGAACAGCCGGCCCTTCGACGAGAGCGTCATTGAAAGCGCCTTTCTTCATGCGGCGGGCGATTTTTGTTTTGTATTTATGAATCTGGCGGACCAGTTTATCATAGACTAAATCGATAGCAGCATACATATCATCGTTGGCTTCGACGCCGCGGAGAACGACACCGTCGACTTTCAACGTGATTTCAGCGATTTTCCGATCTTTTTCTACAGAAAGCATGGCCTGGACATTGACTTCGTTATCAAAGTATTTCGTGACTTTCTTTTCCTGTTTTTCAACGTGATCTTTCAGAGCCGGTGTAATTTCTAAATTTTTACCTCTAACGATGGTTGCCATAAAACATCCCTTCCTTTCGTGGGGAGATCCTGTCTAAAGAATGTATGGCTTTCATTCCTTGTGGTCTCTTCCCTTATATGTATAGTATTCAACACGGGGATGCAAATTCCTTCTAAAAAAACAAAAAAATTTGAATTTTTTTATTTTGGGGCCAACGGCCCCGCCGGTCGTGTATTTTTTTGCGATCTGCGCTCATTTCCATCGCCTGTATGCGATACCGTAGGGGACGACCCGGAGGATGTTCCGGAGGGCGTCCCGCCGCGAATCCTGTGAACAGCCGGAATTTATGACAGGTGGCACACGGTCGTAACCCAATCCTGAGTCTGTCGCGGCGTAGCCGCATCTGAGTCCGAGGAAAAGCCATGGCTCGTGTCTCGTAAAAAGTCTGCTATTATACTCAAATGGGCTGTGGTCAAATCTCTTTAGCGGGCTTCCCACGTGGAAGCCCCTACAGACTTACCTATTATACCAGGATAGGCTATGGCCGAATATCGCAGCGGGCGGCCCAGCCACAGCTGTCCGTTTTGGCAGCCGTCCTGCGCCTTCCGTCGGTCGGCACCTGACTGGCCAAAAAGGCTTGGGACAGCCCTTACGCACAAGGCCATGGGCCGTGTTTTTTTGCGGCCTGCCATCTGCGGTCTGCGGTCTGCGTCTTTTTTGTGTAAAAAAAGACCACCCATTTCTGAGTGGTCTTTGTAATCTTCCTGTGAAAGGAGAGATTAGAATACGAATACGAACTGAGCACGTGTTTCTTCGCCCGGATCAGCATCGCCTTTCTTAGCGCTGGTTGCGAAGGACTGCATGACCTGGAACTGAGCGTTCTTAGCGAAGGTGTAGTCTACGCCAACGCCCCAAGATTTAACGTTGCTGGTCAAGCTGTCATTTCTCCAACCATTGGTGGAACCAATGAAGGTGCCATCAATATCGAACTGGTCGGCATTGAGGTATTCAACCCAAGCGTCCCAAGATTTCGGCGTAGCGAAGTTAGCAGCACCGTAGGTGAGCTTGCCAACCCAAACATCAGCATTGTCTTTGGAACCATTGTCATTGACGATAGCGTCACGATAGGTTTCATAGTTAGCCAAAGCGTTCCATTTTCCGAAGTTGACGCTAGCATATGCACCCCAAACATCAATGTTATCAAAAGCTCCATTAATAGTAGTATCCTTATGAGTAACCGATGCATTAGGCATAATATTATTGTAGTAAACACCAACAGCAGAACCAGCCATACGGCCGCCACCGAAGAAGCCTTCTAATTCACCATATGCTGTTTTAGCGCTAGCTTCAACATCATATTTACCAGCTTCAACACCATAATCATTATCTGCATCTAAATTATAGGAACCAGTCCAAGCACCACCAATGGGGCCTTCTTTGAATTTACCATAGCCAGCAGTTGCAGCAAATTTGTCATTCTGGTATTTCAACTGAGCGCCGTCGAAAGTATCGCCATAGAAGAAACCATAAGCACGCGGGCCACCCATGATGTATTCATAACGGCCAACCATCAAATCCCAGTTGTTGCCGCCGAAGTTGTAATCAACATAAGCACGGTCCGTCGTGACATTATTTTCACTGCTAGCAGAACTGTTATCAGCAAAGGAGCGAACGCCCGTCGTAATACCGTAAACAACGTTGGTGCGATCGTTAACCTGAGCATTAGCACGAACACGGACACGATAATCCCAAGAATTATCATTTGTCTGTTTTGCGTTAACAACCTGGTCAGTACCTTTGATTTTATCGCCTTCGCTCTGGTAACGATAACGGATACGAGCATCACCAGTGAGTTTTACGTTGCCAACGCGGTTTTCCAGAGCGCTTACGCGAACGCCGAGGTTGTTGAGTTCGTCAGCATATTCGTCAGCAAGTTTGTTAATGAGGGCGCGCTGTTCAACAGAAGCTTTGTCCATGTGAGCCATAGCTTTGGCGACCATTTCAGCG
>ULVF01096226.1_pt1 | contig 11453 bp, 8 predicted proteins | sample 1959201 | NCBI WGS metagenome assembly ULVF01 (sample SAMEA4835779, study PRJEB28245) | human gut metagenome | biome: gut microbiome; material: fecal sample | place: Denmark | collected 2008 | reverse complement strand
TAATTAAACTAAGATACAAATATATAAAGGAGCCTTAAATGAGTTTACAAACAGCAGAACAATTTGAAGAAAATGAACAATATACACAAGCTTTTGAAGAATATAAAAAACTTTATGAAAGAAACCCTAAAGATTTAAGCCTTTTAGAAAGACTAGGGCATCTTTCTATGCTTTTAGATAATAAAGAAGAAGCTGCTAAATATTATTCAGAAATACTAGAATCTGATGCTACAAACGTTCTTGCATATGAACAATTAATGGATATTTATGTTACAACCGATAAATACAAATATTACATTTACAGAGGTAATATGCACACAGTAGAGCATAAATTAGAACATGCAATCAACGATTATAAAAAAGCAATAAATTGCGCTCAAGAAGACAAAGATATAATTTCTGCAAGATTTGTATTAGGCACTTTATACGAACAAGAAGGTAATAACGTAAAAGCAATTGATGAATATTTAAAAGTTATTGAACACGAAGATACCAATGAAGAAGTCTACATAAGACTTGCTAATTTATATGTAAAAGAAGATGCTGTACCTAGTGCCATAGATGTTTTGGAAAGAGGGAGAAAAGCAGGTTTTGACAAAACAAATTTAAAAGAACAACTTGCAGACTTATACCTAAAAAACGGAAATCCTGAAAAAGCAATTGAAATTACATCGGATGAATTGACAAAAGTAAAATGCCTTTTAGACATGGATAAAAAATCTGAAGCTTTTGAAAAACTTCAAAAAATGGAAGGGCAATATAATCATATTCCTCAATTTTATTCTCTAAAAGCTCAATATTATTACATGATTAAAGACTTCGATAAAGCTCTTGAATGTGTAGAAGAATTTGATAAATACGAAAAAAATTCACCGCTTACTTATCAAATGAGAGCACTAATTTATGAAGAAAAAAATGATGATTATAACTCTTACCTAAATTGGGGTAAATACAATTTAGTAAGAGGAAATAAAGATATTGCGATTAATGAATTTTTAAATGCAAATCAAATTAAAGATAATGATATTAATCTTTTAAACACACTTGCAATGCTATTAGAAGAATCAGGAGATAGAAATCATGCTATGGAATTTTATGAAAAAATTTCAAAACTTGATGAAACAGACAAAAAATCTCTCCAAAAATTAGCTGAATTCAGAGAAAGCATAGGGGACTATAAAGCCCAAGCTGAATACCTTTTAAAACTTTATCATCTTGATAAAAGAAACTCTACAACAGTAAGACAATTAGGTGAGGCTTATGAAAAACTTAGAAACAAACCAGCTGCAGTAGAATGTTATGAAAAATATCTGGAAATAGGAAAAGGTAACTCTGATTACTCTAAAATTCAACACAAATTAGAAAAATTACAAAACACAGAAATGCAGGAAGAAGAAGGATTTATTGATAAAATAATGAAATGGTTCAATAAAAACTAAAATAATGTTCCGAGCATTCCAACATACATTTGATAAAAAGCAACTGCAATAAATAATACAACTCCGCCCATAACAACAATTATTGTGGGCTCAAACATTTTTGTCATTGCTTCAAGTGCCATATCAACCTTTTTATCTATAACTTCAGCAGCATCATGCAACATCTTTCCTAAAGTACCAGACTTTTCACCTGTAGCAATCATTGTCAGCAGAGCATGCGGAATTGCATCTGTCATTTGAAAAGCCTCCGTTAATGATTTTCCATTCTTTACAATTGATATAGAATTAGAGATTTTCCTTTTTATCGTATGGTTCCCTATAGTCTTATTTGATAACTCTAGTCCTGACATAATAGGTAATCCTGCTTCATATGAAATATGTAAAACTGTTAAAAAATTGGCAAGATTTATATATCTGATAAAATCAGAAACCACAGGAACATTTAATATAAAATCATCCCACCTACTCTTAAACTGATAATTCTTGAATAAAGAAGATACAGCACCACACACTGCACCCAACCCAATTATTAAAAGCCACCAAAAATGCTCTACAAAACTGCATATTCCAACAAGCATGGAAGCTAAAAATGGCAACTCTGCACCATTAAAAGCAAATACTCCCATAAATGCAGGAAATACAAATTTGGAAAACAAAATTAATAATCCTAGCATAATAATAATCAAAATCGCAGGATATATTGAGGCATTTACAATTTTCCCTTTAATACTATCTTGCTTTTTTAGTAATACAAGAATTCTATCCAAAGTTAAATCTAATTCTCCTGCATCTTCTCCCGTTTTTATAAGTCCTGTATACACAAGACCAAATACTTTACCATAAAAACTTTCAAGAGCCTGAGCAAAAGTCATTCCGGATAATATACCATATTTGATTTTTTCACAAATTGTTTTAATTTTTAGTTTAGGAGTACTATTTGCAATTGATTGTAATGCTTCTACAATAGGTATTCCTGATGATAATAGGACACTCAAATCAGAAGTAAACATAATTTTTTCCTGCAAAGACAATCGATTAACATTAGCTTGAATATCCCTCGTATTTTGATGTTCCTTATGAAAATCAGAATACTGTTGAATTTCAGTTGATTGTTCAAGATAAATTTTAGTAGGCAAAAAACCTAATTCTCGAATTTTCTCTCTTGCCTCTCGAGGATTTGATGCATCAATCACACCATTTATAATATCACTATTATTTTTTAAAGCACTATATTTATACTTTGCCATAACCAACTTCCAATATATATAATTTAAACTATTTTTTTGAAAATAGCAAGAAAAAAAATCCCATCTATTTCAGATGGGATTTTTTTTTATACAACTTCAGAAGTTTCATTCTGCTCTTTTTTAGCTCGTTTGGTCTTTTTATCAAAAGCAATTTTATCATCAACAAGCTTAATCACAATCGTATCACCCGGAGCATATTTGCCTGAAAGAATTTCTTCAGCTAACATATCTTCAATTTTACGCTGAATTAGTCTTCTTAGAGGTCTTGCACCGTAAGCTTCAGAATAACCATTCTTAGCTAAATGATCTTTTACCTCATCTGTGACTTCAACAGACAATTCTCGTTCTGCAAGACGTTTGAATAAATCTTTTAACATCAAATCAACGATTTGTCTAATTTCTTCTTGTGATAGATGAGCAAATACAATTGTTTCATCAATACGGTTCAAGAATTCCGGTCTGAATGCTTTTTTCATTTCTTCAGAAACTGTTTCTTTAAGTTTTTCATATTTATCTTTAGATTCATCATCACTTGTAGAGAATCCTAATCTTGATGTTGTTGTAATCATGCTTGCACCAACATTAGATGTCATGATAATAATTGTATTTTTAAAGTTTACATGACGACCTTTTGCATCTGTCAAACGACCATCATCTAAAATTTGCAACATGATGTTAAATACATCAGGGTGAGCTTTTTCGATTTCATCAAACAGAATTACACTGTAAGGTTTCTTTCTTACTAATTCTGTCAAATGACCACCGTCATCATAGCCGACATATCCTGGAGGCGAACCGATAAGTTTTGCAGTTGAATGTTTTTCCATGAATTCAGACATATCAACTCTTATCATGTTATCTTCTGAGCCAAACACTGCTTCCGCAAGAGCTTTAGCAAGTTCAGTTTTACCAACACCTGTAGGTCCGCAGAAGATAAAACTTCCAATAGGTCTGTTAGGACTTTTTAAACCTACACGAGCACGTCTGATTGCTTTTGAAATTGCAACAACTGCATCGTTTTGTCCGATAACCCTTTCATGTAATGTCTGTTCAAGTTTCAGTAATCTTTCACTTTCGCCTTCTGTTAGCTTAGTTACAGGAATACCTGTCATTACACCGATTACCTCAGCAACATTTTCAGCAGTTACAGTAGGTTTATTAGCTTCATGCTCTTCTTTATATTTTTGAGCCATTTCTCTAATTTTATCTTTCAAATCTGCTTCTTCATCACGAAGTTGAGATGCCTTTTCAAATTCTTGATTTCTTATGGCATCTTCTTTATCTTTTATTAAAACTCTAAGTTCTTTTTCTAACTCCTTACCTTCAGGAGAAAGATTAGAAACTTTTAATCTTACTTTTGAAGAAGCTTCATCTATTACATCAATAGCCTTATCTGGCAAAAATCTATCTGTAATATATTTATTAGACAATTTTACAGCTGCAACAATAGCTTCATCAGAAATTATTAATTTATGATGTTCTTCATATTTAGGCTTTAAACCTTTTATAATTTCGATAGACTCTTCTTCTGTAGGTTCATCTACTATAACAGGTTGAAAACGACGTTCCAAAGCAGAATCTTTTTCAACATACTTTCTATATTCATCTAAAGTAGTTGCACCGATTACCTGAATTTCACCTCTTGATAATGCAGGTTTTAAAATATTAGCAGCATCAATAGCACCTTCAGCAGCACCTGCACCAATTAATGTATGCATTTCGTCAATTACAAGAATAATATTTCCTGCTTGACGAATTTCATCCATAATCTTTTTCAAGCGCTCTTCAAATTCTCCACGATATTTAGTACCTGCAACAAGCAGCCCCATATCCAACTGAATGACTTTTTTACCATCTAAAATATCAGGAACTTCAGCATTAACAATTCTTATTGCTAAACCTTCAGCAATAGCAGTTTTACCAACACCTGGTTCCCCAATTAATACAGGGTTATTTTTAGTACGTCTTGCAAGAATTTGAATAACTCTTTCAATTTCTTTTTCTCTCCCTACAACAGGATCCAATCTTAGTTCTTGAGCAGCTAATGTTAAATCACGACCAAACTCATCCAAGCTTGGAGTTTTTGTCTTCCCACTAGAAGAAGAAGATCCAGAAGTTCCAGAAGAAACTGTTTGAGGTTTTGATTCTCCTAACATTTTAACAACGTTACTTCTGATTTTATTTAAATCAACACCAAGATTTTCTAAAACTCTTGCTGCAACACCTTCTCCTTCTCGAATCAAGCCTAATAAAAGGTGTTCTGTTCCAATATAATTATGACCTAATTGTCTTGCCTCATCCCAAGACAATTCTAAAACTCTTTTAGCCCTTGGGGTAAAAGGAATTTCTACAGCTACAAAACCAGAGCCTCTGCCTATAATCTTTTCAACTTCAGCTCTTGCGTCTTTCAAAGTTACTCCCATAGATTTTAAAGTCTTTGCAGCAACTCCTGTACCTTCGCCAATTAACCCTAAAAGAACCTGTTCGGTTCCGACAAAATTATGACCGAGCCTACGCGCTTCTTCTTGAGCTAACATTATAACTTTTATAGCTTTCTCCGTAAAACGTTCGAACATTTATTACTCCTATCTCTCTCAAATTATATATATATTTTACATAAAACATGAAAAACTTTCAAGGTATAAAAAATTTTTTCAACAAAGTAGTTGACATTTAATTTTTCTTCATGTACAATTGAACTTGTCGAAAGAAACAAGCCCCCATCGTCTAGAGGCCTAGGACAACACCCTTTCACGGTGTAGACAGCGATTCGAATTCGCTTGGGGGTACCATTTAAAAAGATAAGCGGTTTTAACCGCTTTTTTAATTATAAGATTAAACTTTACAAATAGTTTTAACAGGTTATAATATAAATATGACTAAAAGAAATCAAATCCGACGAATAATAAGTAATATGAAAGGCTTGTTGTAAAAATAAGACGCTTATTATTGTCGTAAAAAAGATTTTTATTACTTGACCTTTCCCCCCGAAAGGTCTTTTTTTTGTTAATAATCGTTAAAATTATACGAAAATTAAGCAAGAAATTATATTCAGTGTACTTATGAAAAAAGTGAAAGGTAGTTACATGGAAAAATTTATCCGACGAAACTCAATAATCAAGGCGAATACCTCAATCGTCAAATTTATGAATTTAATTTGGGGACTATAGTTTAGATTTTGAGTAGCACGTAAATGTGCACAAGGAAGGAAAAAATGACATTCGCAATCCCAACAGCAGGAGCAATATATTCAATATTAGGAAACAACAATTCATTAGTCCCTATGGCTATCAAAGATATAGCTAACAGTACTGGACTTACAGCAGGTTCATACATTACAGGGGATAAATTAGAGGGAAAAGACAGATTTTTAGATGAATTCGGAACTCAAGCCATTTGGTTATTCGGAATCCCCGTTTATAAAAAGCTCATGGATTACACCATGTACAAAGCATTAAAAATCGATCCGACTTTTGATGTTAGAAACCTTTCAAAAAATAGAAGCAAACTATTTGAAAAATCTATAGAATACGCAGATTCTTCAATAAAAGAGAGCATGATTAAGGCAAGCAAAAATCCAAAGTATACAAAAAATCTTGCCATGACAAAGTTTATTGTATCTACAGCTTTAACCATCGCATCTTACGCTGGGTTAACAAAATATAGACATTACAAAACAAAACAAGATGCTGAAAAAGAAATTTTAGCTGAAATGTCTAAAGAAAAAAATAACAAAAAACAAAATTCAGACACCTTTTCTTATACAACCCCAACTTCAGAAGCTTTTGCCAATTTAAAATTAAAAAAACAAACTACTTTCACAGGAAGTATTCAAGACTTCATGTATAATCCGGTTAAAAACCTTATGATTTTAGACGGAGCTATCACTGCAGAAAGACTTGCTGAATCCAGAAACAAACAAGAATTACTTGGCTATACTATTAAAGAAGGCTCTGTATGGCTATTCATGTATTTTGCAAGCAAACCAATCCAAAAATTCTTAGAAAATGCAGCTGAAAAGAATAAAGAAAAACCCGCTTCAATTGACTTGGATGCAAGAGTAATAGAAAGTGAAGAATTAAAAGAAGCATTTGAAAACGGAAAACTGGCAGAAAGTAGTAAAAAAGTATTATCTCTAAAAAATCATGAAGAATTATTAGACTTCATGCACAATAATCCTGACGATTTTGTTGTACAAATGGCAAAAAAATCTGACATATTGCCAACTTTGAAAAATGCAACCCAAAATGATAATATTGACTATAGAAAATACATAGATTTTGATGAATTCAAAGGTGTTGCTGAAAAATTAGATAAATTAAAAAATAAATTCGAAGAATTTAAACAAGCAAACGTTAAAGAAAAAACATTAGATGCATTCTTGAATAACGTTAAAAAATTAAAAAGAAGATCAATTTTGAAAAACATGGGAGCATGTATTGGTGCATTAGGAATCCTTGCACCTGCTCTAATGATTGCATTTAGAAAATTTGATAAAGATAATAATGCATTCCAAGTTAAAGAAGACCTAAAAAAAGAATTACAAGCTAAGGGTAAGATTTAAGGATTGAGCAACAACATAACCTGTTGACCAACAATTTTGCAAATTAAAACCACCGCAAAATCCATCTATATCCATAACTTCACCACAAAAATATATTCGTGGAACAAGCTTTGATTCTAGCGTTTTAGGATTAATTTCTTTTAAATCAACTCCGCCTGATGTTACAACTTCTCCATCAGGCGCTGTACCTACAATCGTAGTTTCAAAATTTCTTAATTTATCTAAAATTTTATCACGAGTTTTACCGTTTATTTCATGACATTTAATTTCAGAATTCACCCTTAACTCCTTAAGACAAAATTCTGCTAATGATTTTGGGATGTGTTCTCCTAATAAATTCTTTATACTCTTATGAGGATTAGAATTCAATTCTGACTGCAAATCAATATCACCAACGAAATCAAACGTTAATTTATACGGGAATTTATCCCTAGCTCTCAAAGATGATATTTTATAAACAGCGGGACCTGATATACCTTTATGAGTAAATAACACATCATCTATAGATACACCGCTTAAAGTTGAAAAATCTTCTGCAGTTTTCAATCCAACAAGTGACGGTTTGGGCTCAATAATTTTATGTCCAAGCATTTTTATCAAATCATATGAAGCATGCCCGCCGGTTGCAATTACAACATAATCCGCATGGTAAGCTCCCATATTGGTTACAACTGAAAAACCTTCATTAATCCTTAAAACTTCTTCTTTTATAAATTTAACTTTCTTTAAGGAATTAAGAAACCTTTCTCTTACATCAGATGCACTATTTGATATAGGGAAAAACCTCATATCATCCTGCATATAAGTTTTTACTCCAATATTTTTAAAAAAATCAAGAGTATCAGCAGTCCCAAATTTTGAAAATATTGAATATAAAAATTTTTCTCCTCGCGGATAATTAGAAGCTAATTCTTTAAAATCATACTCCGCATGACATAAATTGCATCTACCGCCACCAGTTGGCAACAAAGTTTTTAATGGGGATTTTTTATCAAAGACTATTACTTCAAAATTATTCTGTAAAAAATATGCACAAATAGACCCCGCAGGACCTCCGCCAATGATTGCTACTTTAGATTTCAACTCTTGTACCATATAAAAATACCATTTCAGGGTTTTCTAAATCATTGTGCAATTCAGATATAGTTTTATGTAAAACTGGATGTTCAAAATTCGGAATTAATTCTAACAAAGGAACAAGAGTAAATGCTCTTAAGTGCACAAACTTATGTGGAATTGTAAGATTTTCTTCATTTATAATATCTTTGTTATAAAACAAAATATCTATATCAATAGTCCGATCTGAATATCCATTACTATTATCTCGCTTACGACCAAGCTGTTGTTCAATTCTTTGACATTCAGCTAAAAGGTCTTGCGGAGAAAGACTTGTTTTAATTTCGACAACAGCATTCACAAACCAATTATCAGAATCCATACCCCAAGGCTCTGTTTCATAAAAAGCAGATGTCCTTATAAGAGTAATATTATCAGATGCTCCTAACAAACTCGTTGCTTGTTGAACATACCCGATACGATCTCCAAAATTTGAACCTAAACTTAAATATACTATTGCCATATCAACATTTTAGGTTTTTTAAATGGTTATGTCAATATAATAATTAAAATTGAACAGCAAATTTTTTTATTATATAATTTCTTGTGGAATTATGTTTATTTATAGAATATTATCTACAATATTATTTTTAATTTCACTGCCAATTTATGCAGCAGTAAGAGCATGCCGCGGGAAATTTTTACCTGGATGGAAAGAAAAACTCGGGAAATTTACAGCTCCAGAATTAGGAGATAAAGTTATTATGTTCCATGGCGTGTCAGTAGGAGAAGTTATTGCTCTTGAAAATTTAATTAAGAAAACCAAAGAAACATTCCCTGATTACAAAATAGTTATTACAACAGGAACAAAAACCGGACAAGAAATTGCTCACAAAAAATTTGATAATATCGCAGATTTTATAACATATTTCCCTTTTGATATAACTATATGCGTTGAATTATTTTTAAAGAAAATTAAGCCAAGTGTTGTCTTAATTGCCGAAACTGAATTGTGGCCCACATTTGCAGCTTATTGTAAAAAAAGAGAAATCCCTCTCTTTGTAATTAATGGAAGAATTTCTGATTCAACTTATAAAAGTTATCGTATATTAAAAGGCTTTTTCAAAGAACTTTTCAAAAACTATACAAAAATTCTTACTCAAAGTGAAGAAGATAAAGAAAAATTTATCAGTATAGGAGCTCCTGCAGATAATACAATGGTTATGAAAAACCTTAAATTTGACGTAAAAAGAATTGATGCCGATATTGAAATAGGAAAAGGCAACAATAGAATAATAATTGCAGGCAGCACTCACAAAGGCGAAGATGAAATTGTATTAAATGCTTTTTCAGAACTAAAAAAAGAATTTCCGGATATTAAATTATTACTTGCTCCAAGACATCTTACAAGAGTAAACAGTATAAAAGAACTGGTTGAAAAAACAAAATTATCATACGGATTAAGATCAAATAATGATAAATTCACAAATAATGATATTATTATTCTTGATACTCTTGGAGAATTAAGTAAAATGTATCAAATATGTGATTTTGCTTTTATTGGAGGAAGTTTTAACAAAACAGGCGGACATAACCCACTTGAAGCTGTCGTATACAACAAACCTGTAATTTCAGGGCCATCTATCCATAATTTCAGAGATATTTATTGGATTTTGGCACGCTCTAAAGCTGGAAAAGTAGTTAAAACTCCTCAAGAATTGAAAAATTACATGCATAAATTACTCTCAGATAAAGATTTTTATGACAATTGCTGCAATGATTGCAAAACAGTATTTGAATTCCAACAAGGTGCTATGGAATTTGTTATTAATGAATTACAAAATATTCTAAAATAGTTAATATTAATGATTTCTAGCGAATTTCCTCCTACAGGTAGATGATATTTGTAACGAAATGTTAAGATTTCTGATATAATAATTAAAGAATTCTTGCTTTATTGCCGTAGATAATAACAAGGAAACAAAGCGAAAGGAAAAATGTCATGGGTATGGCAGCTTCTCAGGCAAGATTTTTAGGTCTTACCGCTAGAAAATCAAATACTGAATATGAAGGACAGCAGATCAACCAACAAAGAACAACATTGTCAAACCAATCTGCTAACTACTATAACCAGCTGCTTGGAATGACAGTTCCGGTACCACCATCAGTAGCTGATTATACAAAAACAGTTTATACATTTACAGATGGGGCACTAAGCAATTCAATCAGTTCATTAATAGCACAAGCTGATGGAACTTACCTTGTTAGTTACACATCAACTTGGACAAATGATTTTTCTGTAATTAGCGCATCTCCTTCAATATACACAAGAGTAAACAACGGAACTTCAGATGCACCTGATTATTCATACTATGTTGGAGGACAAGAGTTAAGAGATCTAGGCGGAACAATTCCGGTAGACGGAGATGGCAAATATACAGGTACAGATCCATATTTGAGCACTTTATCAGCTGACCAAATCAAAAAATTAGAAGCTGAAGAACAAAAATATATGGAAGAATTAAACAGCAAATATGGTGATGCAAATTGGATGGTAAGATACGTTCAAAATACATCTACTGGAACTTGGTCTCCATATTTTGTAAAAAAAGATGTTTTAGAATCAAAAAATACAGTATATAACGAAACAGGAGCATCTCAAAGCAATATTCCAACTTATACAGTTGGTTCTGCAAAAGAAACTGAAGAAGTAAAAGGTGTTACTGCACGTTTAGAACAAGATTCTACAGGACGTATTATAAATGTTACTTTAAATCCTGATCAAGAAGATGAAGTAACTTATGCTGTAACTACAAATACAGTAACAGATCAGGCAGCATATGATGATGCAATGAATCAGTATGAATACGATAAGTATGAATATGATCAATCAATCCAAGAAATTAATGCAAAAATTGAAATCATTCAAGCTGAAGATAAAAACTTAGAATTAAGATTAAAACAATTAGATACAGAACAAGATGCAATCCAAACAGAAATGGATGCTGTTCAAAAAGTTATTGAAAAGAACACTGAATCTACTTTCAAAACTTTCGGTTAGAAATTTTAATACATTCAGTACTTATAAATACAAAAATGTATAGTTTATTTAATTATACAAATCCAATATTAAATTATAAAAATTTT
>ULVF01068256.1_pt1 | contig 11490 bp, 9 predicted proteins | sample 1959201 | NCBI WGS metagenome assembly ULVF01 (sample SAMEA4835779, study PRJEB28245) | human gut metagenome | biome: gut microbiome; material: fecal sample | place: Denmark | collected 2008 | reverse complement strand
AGTTCTATTTAAAGTCCAGTGAGAGGGGTGCAGTACATTATACCAGTGGTTTTTATTATTGAAAAATTGTATGTTAATAAAGTATGAAAAAGAAAAATAACGATTATGAAAGAATTAACTTCCATGAGGAAGATGATCCTAGAGATAAGATTTTCGGACCATATTTTTGGGTTAGGATTGGAATAAGTATATTCATAACTCTGTTAATCTTTTTGTTGTGCTATTTTTTAGAAGGAAGAAATTTATTGATTGCTTCTAATGCTTCCTTTGGAAATTTAGCTATTATGCTTTGCTTTGCTTTTTGCTCTTTCTTTAATAGAAAAGGCTATTTCGATGGTATGGGTTATGCTGTCATGGTGACTTTTAGTTTTGTCACAAGACAATATAGAGGTAGTTATGGTGATTATGTCGAATATATGAAAGAGAGAAGAGGTTTATCGGAGGACGGTAAATGGCCTTTTATGGCTTATTTGATTATGGCTGGAATTTGGCTTATAGTTGCTATTGTTTGTTATTCCCTTTTTAAAGTGTCTGTAGCCTAGGAAAACTATAAAAACCCAAAAAAAAAGAAAAATAACCAATTATTAAGGTTGACATTAATTAGTAGGATTTTATAATAATCAAGACTTTTGCAGGAGGAAATTTTGATATGGGAAAAATAATTCAAAATATCTCCTGCAGTCATGGAGGTTTTAATATGAAAACTAAATACAAAGCTGGGTTACTTAGTTTGTTGTTAGGAGTTTTCTGTCTCGCTAACTGCAAATCTGACCCTTCCACTAATAGTGGAAATAGTAACACTGGTGGAAGCTCTCAACCTGCTGGTGATGTTACTGAAGGATATACTGGTGGTGCATCTTATGTTACTGACGCCAAAGCTAAAGCTAATATTCTCGGCCAACTCGAAAAGTATGCCATGGATACAAAGCTTACTGGTATTCCTATTTTGAGTGACTCTAGCACCACTTATTACCACAAACGTGTTCAACTTCCTAAGGGTGCTGATGGAAAGAGCTTGGGTTATGTTCAAGGATATGGAACTGGACTTTTGAAGGAAGGTGCTTTGGATAGCTCTGTAGCTTTTGATGACCCTGACGGTTTCAGTGCTTATCACAGCTATTTGCAGACCTTCGATACTCAATGTCCTACTAAAATCAACGGCATGGACGGAAATGATACCCGTGTCTCTAATTTCTACGGTTATATCTCCTCTGCATTCTATGATTTAAAGCTTGTCAAGGCTGATAGCTCCACTGAGTCTGATCCTAGATACAAGAATGATTTTGAGTGGTATCCTGTTTTGGCTAAGGCTACATCCAAGAACTCTGACGGAAAGCCTCTAGCCGTAGATGACAACGGAAACACTTTGAGTGTTTCTGATTCCGGAAACGGACTTCACTCCAAGTGGCGTATTTATGTCAAGACCGGTGAAGATGGCTTGAAATATGCTACTGCTAGTACTAAGAGATCTAAGTATAACGGCAAGGGTGTCAATATTGAAGACTATGTCTTCGCTATGAAGGTTTTGCTCAACCAGAAGGATGCCTATTATCGTTCTTCCTCATATACCTCCGGAACTAACGAAATTAAAGGTGCTGCTTCTTATTACAACAAGACTAAGAATATTGGACCTGTAGCTGGATCTCATAATGATTCCACACATGAAATAACCGATAACGATTCAAACTGGAAAGATGTCGGATATCAAGCTGGATACGATTCTGATGCTGGTGCATATTATGTCGATGTAACTTACAACGTTCCTTGTGATCGTTTCAATGCCATGTATCAAATTGCTGATGCTAACGTTGAACCTATCAATCCTGAATTCTACGGAGAAGTTACTGGACTTGATCCTACCACTGGTGGTGGTGCAAAAGGAAAATCCTTCAATCCTAAGCAATATGGTGCCCCTAACGGAACTAATGGTAGCGAAATCGTCGACTCTATTCTTTCTGTTGGACCTTATGTCCTCACTGAGTGGAACGATAGCAGCAAGGTTATCTTCGCACGTAATGATAAATGGTTTGAACGTGAAAACGATAAATCTATATATAGAATTCCTGGTGTTTGTATGCGTATTACTACCCAAGCACAAAATGACCAATACTGGGGAGTAAAGCAATTCACTAATGGAAATGGATCTTTGGATTCTTCATCTAAGCCTGGAAATACAACTGAATACAATTCAGGACTTGATAAGAATGGAAACATGATTAAGACTCCGGGTACTTCAAATTGGAAGCTTTCCGTCAACTCTTGTACTCAAGATACATGGAACAAGTTGTTTGGACCTCAAGGAACAATCAAGCAACATTCTCAAGCTTCTGATATGTGGAATGTCAAGCCTATCATGAGCAGCTCTGACTTCCTCGATGGCTGTTTCTTTGCTATCGACCGTGAGAAGGCTGCTACTGCTTCAGGTATGTCACCTGCATATGAGTTCTTCTCAGATGCATACTATATCGATGATGCATACCATATCGATCCTCAAAAGCCTCAAAAGAAGGTTGTTTACAATACAACTCAAGCTCATAAGGATGCAGTCGCTGAATATTATCCTGAAACTCATGGATACAACAGCGAAGCTGCTGCAACATTGTTCACTAAAGCAATTAACACTTTGTTAGCAGATGGAACATATAAGGCTGGAGACAAGATTACTTTGACCTCACTTTGGATGAGTCAAGCTAATATCGATGAGTTTGGAGCTTCAGTCACAGGTGATATTGTCAACGCCTTCAACGATGCAGCTAAGAAAATCAATGCTGCAAACCCCTTGACTTTGGTAATTAAGAACGAAGTCGCTTCTAACAAGGGTGATGTCTACACTCCTATCGGAGAAGGTAAGTTTGACTTCGCTTTCGGATCATTGACTGGTATGAACTATAATCCTCTTGGAATGATGGAAGTTATGAAGTCAGACAACTCTTCCGGATTCACTTTGAACTGGGGTGCTGATACTTCAGCCAATGATGGAAAGAGCTTGATCTACGAAGGAAAATCTTGGTCATTCGATGCTTTGTGGGAATCTGCTGTTTATGGTGTTACTGTCAAGGATGGAAAGGTCACACTTCCTTACATCTACAACGATAAGAAGTCTGGATTCGTTCAAACATTCGATGATCTTACCGGTGATTTGAGTGAACTTAAATTCGATTTATACTTCGATGTCGATAAAGATTTGCAAGCAGCTGCCAATATGACTATCAATTCATTCCAGGTAGCTATCACATTCTATGGAAGTGATGAAACTATATATTCATTCGTTGTAGACTTGGTTAAAGAGAAGGATGAGTCTGATCCTGACAAGGATTCAAAGGTTATCTTCACTCAAACTGACACAGCAATCACTGCTAGATTGGATATAAAGAGCCTCTATTATTGGGCTAATGTTGTCAAGAAGAGTGATGGTACTATAGATCCTAATTCCGAAAAATCTGAGAAAGCACAAAGAGAAGCAGCTAACAATATCAACGATGGTAGTATTGGTCGTAATATTGCTATGAATGCTTACTTCACTGTTAATATGGAGTTCGGTGGATTTGAATCTATTGCTACTTTGAATAACACTTACACATTTATTGGTGCTGCAAAAGCTGAATAAAATTGATTTAATTCAATTGTTTACTAATATTATTGTGGTTTAGTTTTTAGAACGGCAAGAAACTATTTTCTTGCCGTTCTATTTGTTAGATAATATTAAAGTTAAAGGAGTTGAAAATGACTAAGTATGTTATCAAACGTGTGCTGCTAGCTTTAGTTACGGCATTCATAATTATTTCATTAACGTTTATAGTCTTTACACTCATACCACCAGCATCCCCTAGCGGAATGATCAGTGATCAAGTGGCGTACTATAATGACCAAGTGGATAAAGGTTTCTTCATAGTTTCGAACACGGAACTAACACAATATGGAAAGTATACTTTCACATATGTCGATGGTTCTGCTGTGACTCATTATTACTATATTAAACCTGCCATTGAGCAATATTGGGCTTGGCTTACAAACGTTGTTACAAAGTGGGATTGGGGTGTGTCTTCCTCAGTTCGTGTCAATACACCTGCTATTCAGTTGATTGCCGAAAAATTGCCTGTTACAGTCAAGATTAATGCTGTGGCATTAGTTTTGTCTGTCCCTTTGGGAATCGCTTTGGGTGTATTAGCTGCCTTGAAGAAAGGAACATTCACCGATAAGGCTATCACAGTAGGAATTATCGCTGTTGTTTCTTTACCTTCCTTCGTTTTGATTTCTTTGCTTTTGCTCATATTCCAAAAAGTTTTGCCTTCTTCTTGGCCTGCTATAGAAGCACCCTTGGAAACTAGAGTTTTGGGATATGTCATTCCTGTCTTAGCTAGTTCTTTAGGATCTATCGCTGGATATGGACGTTTTGTACGTGGTGAATTGGTCGAAGTCATGTCTTCTGATTACTTGCTCTTGGCTAGAACTAAAGGTTTGACCAAGACTCAATCAGTCATTAGACACGCTATGCGTAACGCCATGGTTCCTGTCCTTCCTTCAATCTTGGCTGAATTCATTTCAGTCTTAGGTGGATCGGCAATCTTGGAAGGTATGTACAACATTCCTGGTATCGGTAACTTGTTCATCACTGCTATCAATGGATTGGACTACAACTTGTTGATGGTCGATATGGCAGTGTTCACAACTATCAGTTTGATGGCTGCAGTCGTTTTGGATCTATCTTATGGATTCTTGGATCCTCGTATACGTATGGGAGCAAAGAAGTGATATGGAAACTAATAAATATTCATATACAGATAGCTCGCATGTCGAGCATGCTGTTGAAATTCTCCCTGAGGATTTGAAATTAGTTCACACTGAGAAAAAGATGCACGATGTCGACTTGAAAGGTAAGACTACTACTTATTTCAAGGATATTCTTCATCGTTTTATAAAGAACAAGATTTCTGTCTTTGGATTTATTATCATAGCATTGATAATTTTGGGATCTGCTATCATCTCTGTCTCTATGCCTGAGTACAACATTACTAGTGCTAATGCTAGTGAAATTGGCTTGGCTGCCAAACTCTTCCCTAAGGGAACTGGATGGTGGGATGGATGTGTTTGGAAAGACAATTATATCTACGACACTGAAAATAAAATTCCTGTCGATTTGATCACTGGTGAACCTATCAATAGAAATGCCTATCTCGAAGATACAGCAAAGTTCACTTATGATGCTCCTATCACTAATGCATCTAGATTTGCTACTGATGGTGGGTATTTAGCAGCTCGTTCTAACAGTGAGAACGCTGGAAGAATCGAGTCTCCTGCCTATAATTTTGATTTTACTAACTATGAATATACATTGACTTACACTTTGACCGATGAAGTCACCGGTCATAAGGAAGAAAAGTACAATGCCACCAAGCCTACTTATGATGTCTATTTGAGCCAAGTTGTGGATGGAAATAGAATTGAAACTTCTGTAGCAACTGGTTTGACTAACTTTGGTGAAGACTTAACTTTAAATTTGAACTCTTATTCAGCATTGCAAGGAAAATCCTTTGCAAATGCTAATTTGGTGCTTAGAGCTCAAAGTGGAAATTATGCTATCTATTTGCGTAAGGCTAGCATGACGACTAATGATACTAACTTTGTCGCTGCCGACTTCAGTTTCGATTCAGCTAACGATATGTTGCTCAGAACTGATGGCAAAGGTATTTGGAACATCGCTGGAAATACTTTGGGTGGTCTTTATATGGCTACTGTTACCAAAGTGACATTCCGTTTCGATACATATGAAGATTCATATGGAAATCTTGAGAATCAGTTGATTGGATCTACTGATTTGAAGGCTTTGGCTGATGACGATGCTATTAAGATTTATACTGATGAAGCAAAAACTAAATTGGTTGATTTGAAAAAAATGTCTGTCGATGAATTCACTAAGGCTTTCTCGAAAAAGAATGGTCAAAGAGTTTATATCGATATCTTGAAGGATGGTGAAGTTCCTTTCATCATCGATGACAATCCTATCATTGTCAAAGCTACTTCCGGTAAGGTCAACACGGTCGAATTCTATGTGACTATGACTAAATGGAAGAAGCTTGGATATTCATCTTATCCTATCCATATTCTAGGAACAGATAAGAAGGGTTATGACTTGTTGAAGGTCACAGCTACTGGTACCTTGTATTCTTTAGGAATGGCTGTCTGTGTCTTTATCTTCTGTTTTATCTTTGGTTTGATTTGGGGTTCTATTTCTGGATACTTCGGAGGAGCAGTCGATATCATCATGGAACGTATCGTCGATATCATCAGCGGTGTTCCTTTAATGGTTCTCTTGACTTTGTTCTTGGTCGTCTTTGGTAGAAACTGGTTCATATTCATCTTCGGTATGTGTTTCAGCGGTTGGATCGGTGTCTCGGGTATTACGAGAACGCAGTTCTATAGATTTAAGCGAAGAGAATACGTCTTAGCTAGTAGATCCTTGGGTGCTACTGATGGAAGACTTATCTTCCGTCATATCTTGCCTAATGGTATGGGTACAATCATCACTTCTACAGTCTTGATGATTCCTTCTATTATTTACTCTGAAGCTGGATTAGCTTACTTGGGATTGGGATTCACCGATATCACTTCATTAGGAAGAATATTGAGCGATAACCAAGCATACTTATTGACTGATCCTCTCTTGATTCTCTGGCCTTCAATTATCATCGCTTTGTTGATGATATCATTTGAATTGTTTGGACAAGGTTTGAGAGATGCATTCAACCCATCGACGAAAGGAGCTTAAAAATGGCAATAGATTTTAATAAATACGATAGAATCGATTATTCCAAATCTCCTGTCGTCCTTTCAGTCAAAGATTTGAGAGTTTCATTTAAGTCTGATTCTGGTATCGTTCATGCTGTCAGAGGAGTCTCGTTTGATTTACATAGAGAAGAGACTCTTTGTATCGTCGGTGAATCAGGATCTGGTAAGAGTGCTACATGTAAGACCTTGATGGGAATTCTATCTAAGGAAGCTATCATCGAAGGTGGTAGTGTCATGTTCCAAGGTGAGGATATGACGAAGATTTCTGAAGATGAATTCCATAGAATTCGTGGAAACAAGATTGGAATGATCTTCCAAGATCCTCTTTCTGCTTTGAATCCTATCATGAAGATCGGTCCTCAAATCGTTGAGACTACAATGGTCAATAGAAATATTTTGAAGAGATACTTCGAGAATTATATTTCTAAAGAACATACAGCATATAAGAATGCTATCACTGTTAGAGACTATACGATTTATCAGTTGAAGAGTGAGCCTGATTTCTATAGAACAGATGAGTTGAGCAAACTTGATGATGTTCTCTATAACCTTAAGAAAGAAGGAAAATCTGATAAGGAAATCGCTGAATATAGAAAACAAAGAGAATCTGAAATCAAGGCTAAGTATAAAGAAATCAAGGCTAATAATAAAACTAAGATTGCCGAAGCAAAGCAACATTTCAAAGATGTAGAACCCGGTCTTAAAAAAGATTTGGAAAACAAGAAGAAAGAAGCTAAAAAAGCTACAAAGCAATATAAGGCAGAACTTGTTAAGAAGAGAGACGCTTCTATCAAAGAATGTGAAGCAAAGAAGTCTGAGATAAATAAATCTTCTTTATCTCAAGAAGAAAAGAATAAACAGATTGCTGAAATCGATGCTGAAATTAAGAAGATAAAGTATGACTTTGAAAGCCATACAAAGATTTCTAAAGCTCAAGCTAAAGAAATGGCTTTGAAGGTCATGGAGGAAGTTGGAATTTCTCAACCTGAAGAGAGATTCAAGCAATATCCGTTTGAATTCTCTGGTGGTATGCGTCAGCGTATAGTCATCGCTATCGCATTGACTGCTAACCCTGAAATTTTGATCTGCGATGAACCTACAACTGCTTTGGATGTCACCATTCAAGCACAGATTCTCGACTTGATTAACAAGATCAAAGCTGAGCGTCATATGTCGGTCATATTCATCACACATGATATGGGTGTCGTTGCTAGAATGGCTGATAGAATTGCGGTCATGTATGCTGGTAAGATTGTTGAAATAGGAAAGGTTTGTGAGATATTCTACGAACCTAAGCATCCTTATACATGGGCTTTGCTCTCATCTATTCCTGATGTAGATTCTAAAGAAAAGCTTGATGCAATTCCTGGAACACCTCCTAACCTTGTCAATCCACCTGTGGGAGATGCGTTTGCTGATAGAAACAAATACGCTATCGGACTCGATTACAAATATGAACCTCCTTTCTATCAAGTGTCACCAACACACTTTGCTGCCACTTGGTTACTCTACGAAGGAGCACCTAAGGTTGAGCCACCTGCAATCGTGACAACTCGTATTGCAAAGGCTTTGGAAAAGGAGGAAGAATATGAGCGACGTGGAAAATAAAAAAGATAGTATTTCTCCAAGTGAGAAAGCTATTCAAGATCTCAATTCCAACTCTTTGGACACTGCTTCTGGTGGAAGCAGAGTTGTAAAAAGCGTGATGACTGAAGATGATGGAGAGCATAGTTTTGATGAATCCAAGCTCGAGATTCCTGTTCATAAAGGACATGTTAAAGTAAAGCCTGAATATACTGATAACAATGTTATCCTTTCAGTCAACCATTTGAAAGTCTTCTTCCCAATGGGAAAGATGGGACATAAGTTCTATTTGAAGGCTGTCCATAACACAAATTTCCAAATTCATAAAGGTGAAGTCTTTGGATTGGTCGGTGAATCTGGATGTGGTAAATCAACCACAGGAAGATCTATCATCCGTTTGGAACAAATAACTTCTGGTTCTATTTATTATAAAGGTGTCAGAATTGCAGCCGGTGATAGATGGAATCGTAAGGAGATTAAATGGTCCAAGATTAAAGGCGAAGCTAAGATTAAAGAAATCAAAGCTGATTCTAGTCTCAGCCAAGCTGAAAAGGATGAGCAAATCTCTAAGATTAAGAAATTTATTGCAAATACTAAGATTCAGCAAGAAGCTAGAATTAGACAAATTCATTACGATAACACTCATGTCGATAAACGCTTGATGAGCGAAATCCAAATGATCTTCCAGGATCCTATCGATTCATTGGACCCTAGAATGACTGTCGAAGACATCATTCAGGAAGGACTGAAGATTAAGGGTTCTTACAATAAAAAGAAGAATCACGAGAAGGTTGTAGAGGCTTTGGAAGAAGTCGGATTGATTCCTGATTTTTGTTCTCGTTATCCACATGAATTCTCTGGTGGTCAGCGTCAGCGTATCGGAATCGCTCGTGCTTTGGTTATGGAGCCTCAGCTCTTGTTGTGTGATGAGCCAATCTCAGCTTTGGATGTCTCCATTCGTGCTCAGATTATCAATTTGCTTAATGAATTGAAGGTTAAGAGAAATCTCTCAATCATGTTCATCGCTCACGATTTGTCAGTCGTCAAATACTTCTGTGATACAATCGCAGTCATGTATTTCGGTGATATGGTCGAATTAGCTTCATCCGATGAGTTATTTAAGCATCCTTTGCATCCTTATACAAAGTCTTTGCTTTCCGCTATTCCTCGTCCTGATCCTTTATTAGAAAGACATAGAAATAGAATCAAATATGATCCTAAGACTATGCATGACTATTCTAAAGAGAAGCCTACATTCCAAGAGATTGTTCCTGGTCACTGGGTGTTAGCTAACTCTGAAGAAATAGCAAAATATAAGGAAGAGATGAAGCATGATGACATCGTCAATGCCGAGAAGGAAGCATATGATGCCAAGGTTGAAGAGCAGATGAAAGCTCAATTAAAACAAGGCAAAACTTTGGAAGAAGCTGCAGCTAATGTGGCTGAAGTCGAAATTGATTCAACCGAAAAAGAAGCTGTATCTCAATCTATCAAGCCTTCTAAAGAAGCTTCATTCAAGAGATTGTTTAAGTAAATATAAAAGCTATGCCAAGTGCATAGCTTTTTAAATTAAATCAAACAATTTTTAAATTAACAACTTAAAACAACTTGTTAAATTGCCTTAGTATTAATAGTTAATTGAAGTCTCCGTATAGTTCCTTCTCATAAGGCTTCTTCTCTTTGTAGAGATTGGAAGATTGAATTTCAGAGATGGTGGATTCCAAATCGTTGTCGACCATTTTCTTATACTCTTTCATATGCTTTACTACTTCCGGATATATGGACGCATACTTCATCAAGATTTCTTTAGCCTGGTCGATCGTGTATTCCTTGGTGTTGTAAGGAAGAATGACTTGGGAGAACTCCTCTTCGTAGGCCAGGTCCAACGATATGCCTCCACCAATTAATAATGGATCCATTTCATCGTATATAGAATCTAATCCTTTGTCTTTTTTATTTAATTCTTTTAGATATTTTATAAAAGCCAAATAAATTGAAACAGCATCAGTCATATATATTTATTCCTCCAATATTTTTTCTAGGAATTCTATTGATTCCACAATCACTAATTACACCATCACGAACATAAACCCAAATTTGTTTTCCTTTTTTTCCCCGCTTTTTATTATTCTCGAATATAACATTCTATCGTGGGAACTTATTCCTTTGTAATATTTTCTTTGGATTGTATTTAAAATAAGTCTTCTATTTGTTCTAGTATCTTTCTCGAAATGACCTTCCGCCTTCCTGAAGATGTGCATGAGCTGTGCCTTCTTCCTTGGAAACCTGGCGACTGGCCTTCTTCTCTTCTTGTCTTGGATAGTATCTTCTTCATCTTTTTTCTCTTCTTTCTTCCTTTGTCTTTTGATAGTCTCTGCTATCAGGGAACTCACCTTTGTCGCATAGTCTGAGTGGAACAGGTTCTCCTGGGGATTTCCTCTTGTGCCCATGAACAGTCTTGCGTTTACATATCTGCCCATGGTCTAGAGATCTCCAATATGTTGAATTCGGACTCGGAAGATTCTATAATGACCAATTGACGGTGGGTCCTTATGTGGATCTTCCTAGGGTTGGCACGATTGCCGTCGTGCCAGCCTTTTTTTGTTGCCGAATTATTTCTTATATACGTTGATCTCATTTGAAATCTCCGTAGAGTTCTTTCTCATATGGCTTCTTCTCTTTGTAAAGATTTGAAGATTGGATTTCAGAGATGGTGGATTCCAAATCGTTGTCGACCATCTTCTTGTACTCTTTCATATGCTTTACTATTTCTGGATATATGGATGCATATTTCATCAAGATCTCTTTAGCCTGGGCGATTGTATATTCCTTGGTGTTGTAAGGAAGAATGACCTGTGAGAACTCCTCTTCGTAGGCTGCATCTACAGATATTTGACCTTTTATTTGACTGGGATCAGTTTCTGATGGAATTTGCCAAAAAGTTTTCTTATGAGATTTCCATATTTCTATCATGAAGGTTGTAAATGCCATATATATTGACAAGGCATCGATTGCTGTTTTATTTGTTCTATTTTTTTCACAGAAATCCCCGTATAGTTCTTTCTCATAAGGCTTCTTTTCTTTGTAGAGATTGGAAGATTGAATTTCAGAGATGGTGGA
>ULVF01016648.1_pt1 | contig 11496 bp, 6 predicted proteins | sample 1959201 | NCBI WGS metagenome assembly ULVF01 (sample SAMEA4835779, study PRJEB28245) | human gut metagenome | biome: gut microbiome; material: fecal sample | place: Denmark | collected 2008 | reverse complement strand
CTGTCGTCCGTACGTTAAGAATGTATGTTAAACAACAATATCACCCTATAAGCAACACTGCCACATCATTAACATTTGTTCCTGTAGGTCCTGTTATTATAAGTCCGTTAGTTTCTTTCAATGCATTGTAGGCATCATTTTCCTTCAGCACCTCAAATATATCTATGTCTTTTTCCTTCAGCACTTTGGCTGTATCGCCATCGCAATAGCCTCCTGCAGCATCTGTTGGTCCGTCTGTTCCGTCACTGCCTATACTAAACACTGCTACGTTTGACAGGCCTTCTATTCCTGTGGCTGCCGATAAAGCTATCTCCTGGTTTCTTCCTCCCTTGCCATGACCGGTAAGATTTACTACTGTTTCTCCACCTGCTATATAAGCAAGCTTTTTTCCTGAAGCATAATGTGTTTTCGCTATTGATGCAAGAAAACTTCCTGCCTCCTTTGCCTGACAGCACAACTGGTCTGTAAGCATAACCGGCTCATAACCATACTTTGTACATTCATTTTCAACTGCACGACATAATTCACGCACGCTTCCATTGATAAATGTAGTAACATTGTCCAATTTTTTTGGTGTTTCTATATTTATAAGCTTTTTCGCATTCTCCCCCAACTTAAGATTATACTTTGCTACTATGTGTCCTGCATTCTCACAGGTTGAGGAATCAGGGCATGCAGGTCCTGATGCTATCATATCAAGTGGGTCACCAAGTATGTCTGATAACACTATTGAGAACACATGCGCTGGTTCACATAGTTTTGCAAAACGACCACCTTTTACCTCTGACAAACGTTTTCTTATCGTATTAATCTCAACTATATCTGCACCACAGGCAAGCAGCTGGTTTGTTATATTCTGCAGTTCTTCTTCTGGTATCTTTGGTTTTTCAAACAAAGCACTTCCACCACCTGATAAAAGGAACAATACTGTATCCTCACTTGAAAGTCCTGTTACCATATCTATAGCTGCCTGCGTTGCCCTAAATGAATTCTCATCAGGTACTGGATGACCTGCTTCAAAACATTCAACCCTGTCAATAGGACCTTTTACATGTCCATATTTTGTTATAACAACACCTTTATCTATTCTATCTCCCATACAATCACTTGCAGCCATTGCCATCTGCCATGCAGCTTTTCCAACTGACACCAGAATGACTTTTCCTTTGAATTCTTTTCCATCCAGTGCTCTTTTGACTGCCGCATCTGGTAGTACAGCCTTTATAGCCGCATCTATTATATTGTCCGCTATATTTCTTAATTCACTATTCATGGCTAATCTCCTTTCTGATAAATGTTCATTGTAATATTTTGTAAAACCTCTTTTGTGCATTTTTATAACTTTGCACTATTTACTCAATCAAAATATTTAAACTTGCCTATGCTCTCATTCCTTAAACAACATCTAATAACAAGGCGGCTATACTAACAAGTCAAGAATGTACTTACTTATCAGCATAGCCGCCATAGGTCACTAGAATCGAATTATAATATTAATGAAAGTATGAATATTTCAACCATTGAAGCAATACCCATTATCAATGTACATACCGTCTGTGTTTTATATCCCTGATCAGGAGTCATGTCACCAAAGTTAGTAACTACCCAGAAGTAAGAATCGTTAGCATGTGATACTGTCATGGCACCAGCACCAATAGCCATTACACAAAGAACTGTCTTTACTGGTGAGGCAAGACCAAGTGCACCAAGAAGTGGAGCTATGATACCTGCTGTTGTTGTGATAGCAACTGTAGAAGAACCCTGTGCTGTCTTTAATATAGCTGCAAGAAGGAATGGGAAGAATATTCCCACTGCTGAGAGCACCTCTGCATGCTGTGTAATAAATGTAACCATAGATGTTGATGATATAACCTTACCTAAAACACCACCTGCTGCAGTTACGAAAAGGATTGGTCCAACTGTCTTTAATGTTTCGTTAGTTATATCGTAGAAATCAGACATCTTGTCAGCTGTTGCAAGCTGTATTATCGCAAATATTGTACCAACTGCTAAGGCTATAATAGGTTTTCCTAAGAACTGGCATGCCACATCAAGAGCACCGGTCCAGCCTGCCATAGATGAAATTGAGCCAAGTGCCATAAGTATGATAGGAACAAGGATTGGTGCAAGAGCATTGAATCCGTTAGGAAGCTTTCCATACTCTGCAACTAACTCTTCATATGTCTTAGTTACCTCTGAACTATCTGTTGTCTCGTCTGCACTTTTAACCTTCTTACCTATGTACTTTGCATATATAAGACCTGCTATAAGAGGGAATATAGAACATACAACGCCAAGTCCCATAACAAGTAAAAGGTTATCTCCGACACCGAGTGTATTAGCTGCTGCTATTGGTCCAGGTGTAGGTGGAATAAATACATGTGAAATATAAAGTCCTGCTGAAAGAGCTACAGTCATTGCCACGCTCGATACTGCTGTTCTCTTAACAAGCGCTTTTCTGATAGGATTCAGAATAACGAAACCACTATCACAGAATACGGGGATTGAAACTACCCAGCCCATAAGCTCAATAGCAAGCTCAGGTCTTTTCTTACCTACTACCTTAATCACCATATCTGCAAGCTTAAGAGCTGCTCCAGTTTTTTCAAGAACTGATCCGATCAATGCACCAAGTATGATAACTATACCAATACTACTAAAAGTTCCTGAGAATCCGGCACCTATTACTGTAGGAATACCAGATACTTTTGTTCCGTCCGGTTTTACTGTATCAACGAATGGAATACCTGCTATCATGGCAAGAATAAGTGATACACCCATGATTGCAAGGAATGGATGAACCTTAAACTTGGATATCGCAACTATCATTACGATGATTGCCAACACAAACACAATTATCAATGCTATACCTGACATAAAAACACCTCATTTCTACTAAATTATTGTACGTTTTGCACAATCTCTTGTGCTTTGTATGGTGCAATAATAGCATAGAAATACATTTTTGCATATGTTACCGTATACATAATTATTTTTTTATTTCGTTCCACGTAACAATAATGGTAAATCGTATTTTTCATTTATAAGCTCATCCGCTATTATATATGCAATAAACAATGCAGGACTTTCGGTAGGTTTTCTTATATCAAGTCCTGTTGTATCTTTTAACCTTGATATCCTGTACTGCAGTGTATTTTTGTGTATATAAAGTGCATCAGCTGCTTTCTGTATTGACCCCTGTGCATCATAATAAGCCTTTAGAAGTGCTATAACATCACCAATATCATCGCCATACTCACCTTTAAATATTTTCTTTAGATACTCAAGCTTTATTTCTACAGGAACATTACTGATTAAAAGCTCCAGACTCATATTCTCATAACATATTATCTGTTCATGCTCTGAGGCTGCTGCATTCCAAGCCCTGTGAGCCTGTACATATGCATCATGCATATCAGCATTATTCTCACCATCTATACCGATATTAAGCTCCACTCCCTCTTTTTCCCTTATATAATCAGCAAGTTCTTTGGCAAATGCAGCCAGCTTATCCGTCACCATGTTATCTACAATTATTATCTGTCTTGAAGCATTTCTAAAATGCATCTTATAATTATTTCTGCTTAAAAATGTATCAACATCATTCTCAAACTTGGCAATCTTGGACTGACCCTGCTGTGAATCCTTATAATTATCAAGTTCATCAATACTAGCAATAAGAATACGCCTTGGAATATTGATATCCACGCCTATAGCCATTCCTCTATCCTCAAGGTCAGCACTTTTATAGCCTCCATTTATAAGCCATTCTTCATAGAATGCATTTCTGACTCGCTTATTCATAAGCTGATGGTAGTTTGCCCTGCTCTCCATAAGAAGAATTTCTGTCATCTTCTTTAAAAGCTTGCCAGATGTAATAACCTCTTCATATTCACCAGTCATACCAATAACACCAACTATTTCACCATCAAGCTCCAGTGGAAGATTTATTCCTTTCTTTATTCCCTTAGAAGCATCATCTTCATCTATGTAATATTCATCAAGATTTTCAGATATAATTTTATACGCACCATAATGAAAGCTTCCTATACGGCTTTTATCTACACTTGCTATTATATAACCGGTCTCATCCATCAGGTTAATGTTCTGTTTAACAAGCCTGGATATTTCATTTACTATCTGTGTTGCTGAATTCTTTGAAATATGCATAATTACTTCATCCCTGCTTTCCTTTTTTACACTTTTCCTTATTTCTGCGCACGCTTTTTGCGCATATCTCGCATGTAAAAAATCTTGAATTTATGGATTTTTTACATTATTCTCCCACATCTGTTCTTACATGTCCATCTACTATGTTAAGTATTCTGTCGGCATATTCAGCCATCTGCTTATCATGTGTTACCATCACAATTGTCTGCTTATACTTGGCTGCTGCCAGTGAAAGCATGGCTGCAACATTCTCTGCGCTCTCAGCATCAAGATTGCCAGTTGGTTCGTCTGCATACACTACTGCAGGATGCATTATAAGCGCCCTTGCTATAGCAACTCTCTGCTGCTCACCACCTGACATCTGCTCTGGAAACTTATCTCGGCAATGTTCTATCTGAAGTGATTCTAACAGATCATTAACATCATCCTCATCGATATCCTGATTATCAAGGACCACAGGAAGTACTATATTCTCATATGCCGTATATTCTGGTATCAGACTATAATTCTGATATACAAAACCTATCTTTTCCCTTCTGAGTTTTGATAACTGCTTATCATTCAGTTCACCTATATTAATATCATCAATATATACCTCACCCTCATCCGGCATATCCATGGAACCAAGTATTCTAAGCAGTGTCGATTTTCCTGATCCACTCTTCCCTATAATAGCTGTAAATTCACCTTTTCTTATTGCTATGTCGCATTTTTTCAATGCATGCACTTCCACCATACCTGTGTGATATGTCTTGCTTATACCTTCTGCTCTTAATATCTCACCCATATTTTTCCTTCCTTCTTACTTTCTTACTGTATTATAATGCAAGAGATGCAAACTACTTTTATCCCTGGCTTGTGCATGAATACACCTGCATTTTTATACTATCCATACAGAATCATCATAGTCCTTTAGTTTCATGCCTTATTACTAACACATATATCAGCAACATAAGCGGCATAAGGATAATGCAATATAATGACTCCCTAAAACACTCTTTCATATATATCTTAAAGATTACAGATTTATCTGCTCCACTATATCTTAAGATTGTCATAGTATTTTTATATTTTTCAATCCTGCTCATTAACATAAGAACGGATATCATTATGTACACACCAACAGCTACAGCTGCTGTGAATACATATAGTATGATGGCCTCAAATGTCTTTCTCTTGACCTCATCCTTTTCCCCCGAATAAGAATGATATCCCCATCCTGTCTGAAGCATATATGAATTCACTGTATTAACCGTTCCACTATATAGCGAATTCATGCTATATCTTAGTCTTATCTGATTATATGACATATCAAGAGACAATTCATCTGGAAGTACATCCATCTGGAAATAATCTTTTAAAACCTGATTCTGGTTATCAAGCTCCCTCTGTAAAAGCTTTGTTGAGGCAATCATAGTATACTGCCCGAATTCAGGAATATATTCTTTTAATCTGTCTTTTATCTCATCACTGAGCTTCACTACAGCCCAGGCCTTAGTTGTAGCTGCCTGCTCGTATCCAAGAATATATGAATAATCTTTTCTTAACCTTTGATAATAATACTGTTTTACAAGCTCAAGCTGTTCTTCCTCTGATCTGCAAAAAAACGTAAAATCAGCTACATTTCGTCCATAATTATTTTCCAGATACTCAATATACTCTTCTCTTATTTTGTTAAAATCAGGTTTGTTTTTAAGATCAGACACATAGTTATCGCATCCCTTTGCCTCTATTTTACTATCTGTCAGACTCTTATATGCGCTATATCCTTTATCTTTTATATATATTGACAAAGCCTTATTATAGTTTCCTGAATTCTGCCATGCACTGTCATACATAAACGAACCATTTATATTGCAATAATATTTCATAAGATTAATATCCATTCCCTCAGATAATGTATCATCATAATCTCCATCAATATTCTCGTCAACAAATACAACAGATATATCTCCATTATTAAACGCCTCCTCATCAAATGAAGGCTTACCTGTTATATCCTTTAATATGTCATATAATTTATTATCATTTTCCACATATTCTGTTGCAAAAAGATATTTATACGTTTTTTGATTATCATTAAGTGCTTCAACACTATTAAAGCTATATGAAAGATACCATGGCACACCAAGCTTGTTGTAATCCATATTATTCCATGCCCATGTTCTTGCTGTTTCAAAATATCCATAACTTATATCTTCAACACCATCTATACTGTTAATATAATCAATCATGTTCTTATCAATATCCTTATACACAGGTGTATCCGCTTTTTTTATATTACACATAAGTGTATAGCTGCTGAATCTGTTAAAGTAACGCCTTGTTTCTCCTTTAGTATCTACCTCAGTAAACATTTCATTACTGTTATCATACATTTCCTTGTTATAATCACTTAAATATGTTTTACTTCGTATTTTGGCTTTAAGACTATCTCTCGTATATATATTTCCATTTTCACCAGAGTATTGTGTATAATAGTACTCATCCCTTGACTCTTTATCTGCATAATTAAGTACATAATATGTACTGGAATCGCTGCTGTTAAATGCTATAATATCGGACATATCAGATATATCCAGATACTGTTTATACGCTTTTATTGAATTAATCACACAGCCTGCTATAATAACCAGAATCGCAAGTGCAAACACTCTGACTGCAATAGCTGACAATGCCCCATGTGACTTATTTAACCTTTTTTGCGTCTGTGAAATATAATTATTCCGGTTAATTATTACCAGCTTATTTTTTCCTGTCTTTAAAATAAGTGATTTATTTCTTCCAATGCCGCGAATATTTCCAACACCAGATGCCGGATGTCTGAAATTTTCAATAATACAAGCTATCATGCTTATACAAACAGATACTAAAAGCATAATGAATACATATACATATATACTGTTTTTTATGTTAAAGAACTGTATACCTTTAACATAACCAGTTATAGTACATACTATCTTCCCGGTAAATATTGAAAGAAACAGACCTGCTATGGCAGCAAGTATAACTATGACTATATTTTCCACTAATAAAAATGCCATTAGCTGTATTCTTTTAGCGCCAAGATTCGTAAGTATACTCCTTACATGCTTCCGCTTTCTTTCATGCATAAGCATCTGATATACAACTGCTGATACACCTATAAGCATAAGAAGAACGTACATATAATCATATATATATCCACCTCCCCATGGTTCATAGTCGTATACGCTGCTATTATATATAAGCTCTTTTTGTGATTTTTTCTTTAATCCATCATATATATCATTATAATTCCCATCTATATAGCCGTCAGATGAATATATATATGCAGCTTTTCCTACGCGGTTAATATTCTCTCCTTCACCTTGTGTAACAATAATACCCGGTATATAATTTCCACCACACCAGATGTTCGTATAGTTATTAAGAATTCCCGTAAGCTTGTATGTTTTTTCAATATTTTCTGTTGTCTGATTGCTTCCCTTCCGGACTGATATATGAATCTCCTGACCTATCTGTGTTCCCTGATTAAGCTTAAGAAGTGTATCCCACTCTATGGCAGCTTCATCATCGTTGTGCGGCATGCTCCCACTCTGTAATGATATGCTGCCTATCCTTATGAAGTCATCATCCATATAACCAACTTTAATATCTGTCTGGTTATCATTTTCAAACACATAATTATCTACCGAGGCTTTACCTGACTCGTTCAGATACGGATGATTCTTAAGTTCTTTATTCTCTTCTAAGTTACTGTCATAAAGCATCACAATCCAGCTGCCAAACTTGTGCTTTGCAGACTGTATCTGATATTCATACATATTAGTCTTAAACAGCATAATCCCTGCAACAAACGAAAACGCAAGAAATACCGAAAGTGCTGTTTTAAATATACTTTTCCATCGTCTTTTTACACTTTTTATACAATAACTGATAAATTCTGTATTCAATCAAACACATTCCTCCATTTCCAGCCAGATACCATGTGCCAGTACTCACCGCTAAACTTCATATTATCTGTCATAGGTTACGTATATACCTTTTTATACATATTATATCCAGTATAATCATCAACGGCATGAGCATGATACACCACAGCATTTCCCGTATGCTCTGCTTCATATATATGTTAAATATTACATCCTTATCTGCACCTGTATTTCTTAATATATTTATTCTGCCCTGATACTGTAAAAGTCTGTTTTTTAATATAATCAGGCTTACTATCATATATACTAAAAATGCTGTTATGCCTGTGAAACCATATAGGATATAAGCTTCTATAGTATTGCTCTTTATAAGATCCTTATCATGCGAATAACTGTTATATGCATATCCAGCCTGTCCAAGATAAGAAGCTACAACATTAGCCGTTCCGTTATATATTGAATCAAGACCATAGGTTATATTAATCTGGTTATACTTCATCGAAAGATTAATCTCCTCTGGAAGCTCATCAAGCATGAGATAATCCTTTAATATATTATTCTGTGTATCCAGTGCCTTCTTTCCCAATTCATCTGATGCAAGCATCGTGTACTGCCCGAATTCCGGTATATATTCCTTAAGCTTATCTTTTACCTCATCATCGATGTATATTACCTTTGCAACCTCAGCTGCAGCCGCTGGTACATAATCGGAGCTGTAATCATATACTTTAAGTTTTTCATCTGCAATGTTTATATCAAGATATGAATCAACATACTGATAAAACTGTTCTTCGTCTTTATCTGCCCAGTATGTATAAAAATCATCTAAAAACTTTACATTATTTTTTTCAAATAATTCTGTCAGCTGTTTTAGCTTATCCTGTTCATTATCAGCTATTAATGAGTGGAAATATTCACTGTTAATTTTATTAAAATCGTCTGTAACTATGCCTTTATCATGCATATAGCTGTATATAGCCATATAATAACTGCTGGCATAATCCTTATCTATATAGCTATAGTTTTCCGGATAGGCTTTATAGCACATAAGACCTATATCAGTTCCCTTTGTTATTGTATCATCATATACACCCTCAGGATTCTTATCTAAAAATATAACCACCTGTCTGCCGTCTTTAAATGCCTGTATGTCAATCTCATCTTTGCCTGTAATATCCGCTAACACATCATATACTCTGCTATCAGCTTCTACATACTCTGTTGCAAACAGATACTTTGGATTAATCTGTTCACTGCTATATGAAGCATTATTGGAATCACTATTCTTAGAATTAATATTCTTAGAATGAATATTCTTATTATCATCAATATCTACATAATACGGAATACCCATCTTGTTGTAATCCATAGTATTCCAGGTCCATACTCTCGCTGTCTCGAAATAGCCATAACTGATATCATCTACACCAGTTATCCCACGCACATACTCAATAGTACTTTCATCAATATCTTTATACATAAGTGCATCTGCATTCTTTATGTTGTATTTAAGATTACGCTTACTAAACGAAATTCCATCATCATCAGATATTCTTGATTTATAAGCATCTGAATACATTTCCCATGACACATTATTAATTGCATTACTATAGCAATCCTTTATGTACTTAAACAAAGCCAGAGTTTTCCCTGCCTCATATTCTAACTGCACATCATTCTCTGCATTACATATGATATATTCTGCATTATTGTCCTGTCTATAAAATGCAATAATATCTGATTTTTGTGAACTTATCTTATAATCAGCATATGTCCTTACAGAATTCACTATACATATAATCATGATTATCATCATAGCTAGTGAAAATAATCTTATGCATATACTCTGCACTATCCCCTGTCCTAGCATGAGACGTTTATATGTTTCTTTTACATAATTGTTTTTGTTTAATATATATGTATGTCTCGTATGCCTGTCTTTTTTATATAGCCTTTTCAGCTTATAACGGCTTGTATATCTATGCAGTCTGTTAGAGCTCTGTCCACATATATTTACAATACTTCCCACAACAACAGCCATGATAAGCATAATCAGAAGACTTATATATATCCCTCTATCTATTGTAAAAAAACTTATTCCTGTTCTTAACTCGACAATAAAGCATATAAGCCTTGCTGCAATCATTGAAAGAATCAGACCTATAACAGATGAGCTTATAACTATAACAGCATTTTCAACACATATAAAAGCTATCATCTGCAGCTTTGTGGCACCCATATTCTTTATTATGCCATATGCATATTTTCTTGTTTTATTATATACAGATAACTGATAAGCTATACCAGCTACTCCAAGTATAACAAGAACAACATACATATACTCGTATATAGAACCTCCACTCCATGGTTCGTAATCATACAGACTGCTGTTATATATTAGTGAACCACTTACTTTTTTATTCAATCCTTCATATATATCTTTGTAATCTCCTGATATATAATTGCCTGCTGAATATATATATACTGCTGAATTACTTCTTTTTATATTCTGAGCTTCATTTTTAGTAGTTATAATACCTGGAACATTGCTTCCTCCAACCCATACATTAGTGTAGCTTTTAAGTATTCCTGACAGCTTGTATGTCTTTGTTATCCTGTCCCAGCCTGAACTTGCCTTTGGATTATTTACAATTATATTCAGAGTAATATCCTGTCCTATGTCTGTACCCTGATTGAGTAAAAGGAGAGTATTCCATTCAACTGCTATTTCATCATCGTTCTTTGGAAATTCTCCTTTATCAGGTGTTATATTAGAAAGACGGACAAAATCATTATCCATATATCCGATTTTAATATCTGTCTGATTCCAGTTATTATTGTATTGGTAGTTTGATATACTTACTTTTCCTGAATCATTAAGATATGGATGTGACTTAAGCTGTGCATTTTCCCTGCTGTCATTTCCATTCATCATAACAAACCAGTCGCCAAACCGGTGTTTTGCTGACTGTATCTGCCATTCATACATATTATCCCTAAAAATAAGCACACCTGCTACAAATGTAAATGACAAAAATATAGCCATTACTGCTTTAAGCACATGTTTTTTTCGTCTTTTAAGACTTTTTATACAATAATCAAAAAAAGCTGTATTCATGCCATCACCCCTGTTTCATATTATAATAAATATCAGTACCCGTCCCCTCATCTTACAATACGGGTACTGATTATACAGGCTGCCCTGCTTACAGTTATTATCATATAACAGACTGCTTACATATAACTTACGTTTTATATACTTTAATGATAAGATGTCTGGGTCAAAAGTCCCTACTTTGATACCTTCGGATTGCTTTCTTAGTTATGCCCAACCTTCCCCTTAAGCTTATATAAAGGAAGAAGGATCCGAAACTCTGCTCCACCATACTTCTCACTGTTAGCTGCCTTTATG
>ULVF01086135.1_pt1 | contig 11508 bp, 8 predicted proteins | sample 1959201 | NCBI WGS metagenome assembly ULVF01 (sample SAMEA4835779, study PRJEB28245) | human gut metagenome | biome: gut microbiome; material: fecal sample | place: Denmark | collected 2008 | reverse complement strand
GAAACAGCTACAAAGGCAGCTTTAATCCATGGATTAAAGACAGTTGACGTATTCGTTAAGGGACCAGGTTCAGGAAGAGAGGCAGCTATTCGTGCCCTTTCAGCATGTGGTCTTGAGGTTACATCAATCAGAGACGTTACTCCGGTACCTCACAATGGATGTCGTCCACCAAAACGTAGAAGAGTCTAATCAGGAGGTATAGATTAAAATGGCAGTTAATAAAGTACCTGTACTTAAGAGATGCAGATCACTTGGTTTAGAGCCAAGTTATTTAGGATATGATAAGAAGTCTAGAAGAAACCTTACAAGAGCAAACAGAAAGGTGTCTGAGTACGGACTTCAGTTAAGAGAAAAGCAGAAAGCTAAATTCATCTATGGTGTTTTAGAGAAGCCTTTCCGTAACTACTACAAGAAAGCAGATCAGATGAAAGGATTAACAGGTCTTAACCTTATGACAATCCTTGAGTCAAGAATTGACAACGTAATTTTCCGTCTTGGTTTCGCAAGAACAAGAAAAGAAGCTAGACAGATCGTTGATCACAAGTTCGTTACAGTAAACGGAAAAGTTGTTAACATCCCTTCATACCTTGTAAAGGCTGGCGATGTTATCGAAATTAAAGAGAGCAAAAAGAATACTCAGAGAATGAAAGATATCGTCGAGGTAGCTGGCGGAAGAATCGTTCCGGAGTGGTTAGACGTAGATGCTGAGAAATTACAGGGAACTGTAAAAGACTTACCTACACGTGAGCAGATTGATGTTCCTGTAGATGAGATGCTCATTGTCGAGTTATATTCTAAGTAAAATTAGGTTGATTTGCCGGGGATTTATTTCCCGGCTTATCCACTCTTTGATAACATATAACAACGATACCCGAGAAGGAGGGAATTTGAAGTGTTCGATTTTGAAAAACCAAAAATTGAAATCGCAGAAATTTCAGAAGACAAGACATATGGCAGATTTGTTGTAGAGCCATTAGAGAGAGGTTACGGTACAACACTTGGAAACTCTTTAAGACGTATCATGCTTTCTTCTTTACCGGGCGCTGCAGTAAGCCAGGTCAAGATTGATGGTGTTTTACATGAATTCAGCTCTATTCCTGGTGTTAAGGAAGATGTTACAGAAATCATCATGAATATCAAGAACCTTGCAATTCGCAATAATAGTTCTACAAATGAACCAAAGGTTGCATATATCGAATTCGAAGGTGAAGGCGTTGTTACAGCAGCCGATATTCAGGTTGATTCAGATATCGAGATTTTGAATCCTGAGTTAGAGATTGCACACTTGAATGGTGGAGCAGATTCTAAGCTTTACATGGAGCTTACAATCACTAACGGCAGAGGTTATGTCGGAGCAGAGAAGAACAAGAACGAGGATACACCAATCGGAGTTCTTGCTGTAGATTCAATCTACACTCCTGTTGAGCGTGTTAATCTTACTGTAGAGAATACCCGTGTAGGTCAGGTTACAGATTACGATAAGCTTACATTAGATGTATTTACAAATGGTACATTGGAGCCGGACGAGGCAGTCAGCCTTGCAGCTAAGGTGTTAAGTGAGCACTTAAATCTGTTCATCGATCTTTCAGAGGCAGCACAGCAGGTTGACGTTATGGTCGAGAAGGAAAACGATGCTCAGGAGAAGGTTCTTGAGATGAACATCGATGAGCTTGAGCTTTCAGTTCGTTCATACAACTGCTTAAAGCGTGCAGGAATCAACACTGTTGCAGAGCTTATCAATAGAACACCTGAGGACATGATGAAGGTTCGTAACCTTGGTCGCAAGTCTTTAGAGGAAGTTTTAGCAAAATTAAAAGAATTAGGTTTAGAGTTAAATCAGACTGAGGAATAATTCATTCGAATAATCCTTGCACTGATTCTTCTAAATAAATTGGTCATATATAAATTTTAAATATCATATTTATGTTTATGTGTGACAAAACTCATAGCGGCAGGGCCAGTAAGACCAAAGAGCGTGACCGTGTCTGATACATGAGTGGCAACTGATTTGAGCATTTGCTTTTTGAAATAAGGCAAAGCTTTATCACAACAAGATACGATGTCTGGCAGTAAGACCGAAGAGCGTGACCGGATGTCCCACAAATGGAGGAAATTAAAATGGCAAAATATCGTAAGTTAAGCAGAACATCAAGCCAGAGAAAGGCTTTACTCAGAGGTCAGGTTACACAGCTTCTTGTTAACGGAAAGATCGTTACTACAGAGGCTAAGGCTAAAGAAGTTCGTAAGATCGCTGAGGGTCTTATCGCATTAGCAGTAAAAGAGAAAGACAACTTCGAAGAGGTTACTGTAACAGCTAAGGTTGCCCGCAAGGACAAAGATGGCAAGAGAGTAAAAGAGGTTGTAGACGGAAAGAAAGTTACTGTTTATGACGAAGTAGAGAAGAAGATCAAGAAGGATTCTGCTTCACGTCTTCATGCCAGAAGACAGATGCTCAAGGTTCTTTACACAGCTAAAGAGTCTGACGGCACAAAGAAGGGAACAAAGACTATCGATGTAACAAACAAGTTATTCGATGAGATTGCTCCTAAGTATGCTGATCGTAACGGTGGTTACACAAGAATCGTTAAGATTGGACAGCGTAAAGGTGACGGAGCTTTAGAGGTTCTCCTTGAGTTAGTTTAATATTTAATCGGTATAAATCTTAGACTAAATTAAACCAGAGATTTGAGTGGATGACACTCACTTCTCTGGTTTTTTATATTACTAAGATAATTATTCTAAACTTTGAGAAAAACTGATGCGTCTTACTTGCATGTATAGTTCGACAGCCTTTCGTTTGAATTCGTAACTGTAATGCATAAAAATACCCCTTTCACTGGATGTCCAGTAAAAGGGGTACATATCATTTCACACGGCTTTTTATAAATGCGCTTAATTATTTATTTTTTGCTGCAGCCTGCTCGTCATTGTACTTCTGAACACACTTCTTGATTCTGTCATATGGTGAGAGAAGATCACTGATAGAACAGTCGTGGTTTAATGTATCAATGAGGTATGCGATGTATTTGCTCATGTCACAGCTGATATAGTACTCCTTAGAGAGAAGCTCCGGTGACTGGTAGATAAGGTTTGTTGTAACTACTCTGTAGATGAGACCCTCCTCGTAAGCCTTGTCAAATGAAGCAAAGCCGTTTGTAAAGAGACCGAATGTAGAAACAACAAAGATTCTGTTAGCTTTACGCTTCTTGAGCTCTCTTGCTGTATCTATCATACTCTCGCCGGAAGAAATCATATCATCGATGATAAGAACATCCTTACCCTCCACATTTGTTCCGAGGAACTCATGAGCTACGATAGGGTTACGTCCGTCAACGATACGGCTGTAATCACGACGTTTGTAGAACATACCCATGTCTACTCCGAGTACGTTTGCAAGGTAGATAGCACGGTTTGTAGCGCCCTCATCAGGAGAGATAATCATAAGATGGTCAGCATCAATAGTGATATCCTTTACGTTCTTTAAGATGCCCTTAATGAACTGGTAAGAAGGCATTACATTCTCAAAGCCGTTCAGAGGAATAGCATTTACCACACGAGGGTCATGAGCATCGAAGGTGATGATATTGTCTACACCCATGTTGATAAGCTCCTGAAGAGCCAATGGACAGTCAAGAGACTCACGGCCTGTACGTCTGTGCTGACGGCTCTCATAAAGGAAAGGCATGATAACTGTGATTCTTCTTGCTTTTCCGCCGGCTGCAGCGATAACACGCTTTAAGTCTGCGTAGTGGTCATCAGGTGACATGTGGTTTGTCTGACCGCATACTGTATAGGTAAGACTGTAGTTTGTTACATCTACCATGATGTACAGATCATAACCACGAACTGACTGGTTGATAACACATTTAGCCTCGCCGGAACCGAATCTAGGTGTAGAAGGCTTGATAATGTAACTGTTTTTGTAGTAGTCCTTGAAAGCACTCTCGTTAGCATGCTGGTGCTCTCTGTGCTCTCTCCAGCCCTGTAAGTATGCATCTACCTTCTGGGCAAGACCTATACAACTGTCAGTTGCAACAAGTCCAAGTGTACCGGTTGGCATAGTCTCCAAAATTCTCTCATCGTTTGGCATTGTTATTCCTCCATATAACCATATAATAAATAAACTAAATATATAATATAAAAAGCGTTATTTGGAAAGACGCTTTTTAATTCGTATGTCATCTCCAAAGAGCTTGATAAAACTATAATTGCTTGAAATTCTTGAAAGTGTTCTCTCGGAGTAAATATCTGCTATCTGCTCCAGATTCAGATTAGTGGAAATAATAGTAGATTTCTGTCGCAGTATACGCTCATTTACACAAAGGAAAAGCTGTGATGTGGTAAATGAGTTGGAAAGCTCGGTTCCGAGATCGTCTATGATAAGTAAATCACAGTCGAATATATTCTGGTGCGCTGCGATGGCATCTGCATCCTTTTCAAACACACCTTTGCTTAATATATCAAATAATTGGAATGCTGTAAAGTAAATTACGGAGTAGCCTGCATCTAAAAGCTCTTTTGCAATGCAATTAGATAAAAAAGTCTTTCCGACACCGGTATTACCGTAGAAAAATATATTTTTAGGTTTGTTTTCAAAATTGTCTATAAATTCATGACAGTTCGTCACTGCAAGCTTTGCTGTGGCAAGAGCAGACAGCCCTGTCGCAGGATTTTTCTGCTCATCTGAGTAATAATCGAATGAGAGCGTGGAAAAATTCTCTCTTGATAAAATCTCCCTGATATTGGACTGCGAATAAACGGTATTGATAATAGCCTGCTTGAAGCAATGACATTTCTGACCATCTATATACCCGGTATCATGGCAATCTGGACAGGTGTAAATAGGCTCAAAATAATCAAGAGGATATCCGAGTGTGGATAGCAGTGCAGCACGCTCCTCCTTATAGTCCTCGATTGCAAGGCGTAAAGTGGCAAGAGCATTCTCATCACCATCCATGAGCCTGTAGGCCTGTCTGACTGAGGCTGATGCTATCTCTGAATCAATTTCCCTGAGGCGGGGCGCCTTGCGATAGGCTTCCTCAATACGCTTGTCATGTATGTATTTGTTCTGAAGCTGGCGTTTATCGTAGCCTCGCATTATCTCATCATATTGAGCATTGGTAAGTGCCATATATCCTCCTTGGGATGTGTAAATCTAACTTGAAAAATCATACCGTAGAATTCAGAAACAGCTTCTCCAGCTTGTCGTAATCATTGTTGCGCTGATTGAAGTTGTTAAATTTATTCTTGGAACTTGAATTATTGCTTTTGGGTTTTGAGGAACCGTTTGCAGCATTTGTGCCTTGTGATGAGCCTGTAGCAGAGGCTTTATTGGCCTTGGCAAAATTGGCATCAAGCACTTCAACATCCTTTAATGTATGTACATCCTTTTTCCTCCAGTTCGCGAGTATCGAGTCTGTGTACTCGAAGCTTGGCTTCTGGATAGCTGAAATAGTTTTACTGCAGGCGGCTTTTACAAGCTCTATATCGAAACCGTATTCGCCGACCCATTTGTTTATTAGTGACACCTCAGAGTCAACCAGATTGCGGCCTGTGATGCCTAGAGCCTTCATTACAGAATAGTAAATCTGTGAGTGAGCGGCTGCATCGTCCTTTGCCTGGTCTACGGTCTTTATGCCGGCATCGGCCCAGCCGAGAGCGACCTTGTTCATGTAACGAAGGCTTGAATGTCCCTTGGTAATGCAGTACTCCACGAGATATTCCACCAGGTCGGTAGAAAAATGGAGCTCGTCCAGCCAGTAGAGCACCATATTGGTGTCTGTGGATGAGAGCGTATGCTTCAGATATGTCTCTATAATAAAGAAAAGCTCTGAAATGTCAGGATTCTTTCTAAACTCCTTAATCTCATCAAGTGTGTATTCCTTCTGTGAAGAAGCAGCTTTGTCAGGAGTCTGGCTCTTAAGCTTTTCCACAACAGAATCATGCATCCGAGTATTCACGGTAGAAATATTCTGTGCAGCATTATTAACCACGCTGTTTTGCAAATTATTCTGCGTAGCATTATTAACCACGCCGTTTTGCAAATTATTCTGCGCGGCATTATCAGCCACAGTGCTTTGTATATTACTCTGAGCAGCCTGCATACCGGATACAGAAAGACTGCAGAGGTTGACTCCAATAATCTGACCATCAGCGCCGGTTTGCAGCTGCAAAATGCCCTCAGAGGCCCAGTAATTGAGGGCACGTATGATGTCGGCTTCAGTATTGCTGAAATGATCGGCAATCTCTGAAATAGTTGCTATGCCTGCCCCGGAGCCTGTCGCACGGAGCAGATAAAGGTATACCTTGACAAACTCACCGTTTGCCTTTGGCATGTATTGATCTATAAAAATATCTGACACAGTAGTGAATGATGTTGCTATGTCACTGCTAATGTTTATCGCTGTCATATAAAAAACTCTCTTTCGCTTAACCTGTGAGCAATTATAGCACAATATTTTAACCGTGTGAAGATGGTAAAAGTGCTACAAGCCTTGTAAACTCGGGCTTTCCGAGTCCACAAAAAAATGTGGATAACGTGGATAACTGTGTAAAATAATTGAAAAATCAATGTATCACAGGGTATATAAGCTGTTGAAAATTATTTAAAAAATCCACACACAAAATGAGAGTTGTTAACATTTTGTATGTGGATAACGTGGATAACTTATTTCTTAAGCAGGTCTTCGCCGATTTCTACTACATTTCCGGCACCCATTGTTATCAACAGGTCACCGTTTACACAATTTTCTGATAAAAATTTCTCGATTTCCTCAAATGATGGGAAATAGTGCGCATTCACACCTTTTTCGAGCAATAAATCCAGGATATCCTTAGATGAGATACCATATGTGTTCTGCTCACGCGCAGCATAGATATCAGCAAGCACCACAACATCTGCCATTGAAAGAACATCGGCAAAATCATTTAAGAATGCCTTGGTTCTGGAATAGGTGTGTGGCTGGAAGCAAAGGACAAGCCTGTCATGTGGATATTTTTGTGCGGCTGTCAGTGTTGCGCGGATCTCGGTTGGATGGTGAGCGTAGTCATCAATGATTGTGACGCCGTTTACCTTGCCCTTGTACTGGAAACGTCTGTCAGCACCGCCAAATTTGTCAAGGCCTGTGAGGATAGACTCCGTATCGAGACCGAGTGTGGTGGATAAAGCTATAGCTGCGAGCGCATTGCTTACATTGTGAGCGCCCGGAACAGAGAGTTTTACGTCGAAAAGTGGACTACCCTGTCTCATAGCTGTAAAAGATGCACAAGCTTTATCGTCATAGGTTATATTTTCCGGATAGAAATCATATTTTGAATCAAAGCCATAGGTGATAATCTTCTGAGGAAGACCTGCGACAATCTCCTCATAGCGGTCAATCTCACCATTGATGATGGTAGCACCGCCTGCGAGAGTGTTTGATGCATACTCGCGGAAGGAATGCCTGATGTCGTTGATATCCTTGAAGAAATCCAGATGCTCAGCCTCAATATTTAAAATAATACTGTAGCGTGGTCTGAAATTCAAAAAGCTGTTTGTGTACTCACACGCCTCAGAGATGAAGTACTCTGAATCGCCCACACGCAGATTGCCGTGGATAGATGACAAAATACCACCTACGGAAATGGTAGGATCTGTCTGGGCGGCGAGAAGAATCTCGCTGATCATGGATGTGGTGGTAGTCTTGCCGTGTGTGCCGGCTACAGCGATGGAATAATCGTAATTGTCCATAATCTGTCCGAGAAGCTCGGCTCTGGTAAGCATTGGAATACCGGCTGCCTTTGCTGCGGCAAACTCAGGATTGCTTTCGTGGATAGCAGCAGTGTAAACCACCAGGTCGATACCGGATGTGATATTGTCTGCGCTCTGGCCATATATGACTTTTATGCCCTTGGCAGCAAGAGTTTTTGTGAGGTCTGATTCCTTTGAATCGGAGCCGGAAATTGTAAAGCCCTCCTCATGCAGAATCTCTGCGAGACCGCTCATGCTGATACCGCCGATGCCTATGAAATGGATGTGTATTGGTTTACTGAAATCTATTTTATACATTAATTTTACCTGCCTGATTTATTATAATTTATATTGTAACTATTAAGAAACACTGAGAACAAAAAGCCGATGCGTCATGATTGCATGTAAGCAACAGATTTTCTTGTTCTGAATAGTTACTTTATATTAATTATACAACTAAATATAGTATTTGCAAAGGAAAAATAAGGTGAAAGCAGGCATGACTTTCAAATGATAAGAACCATAGCAGGTTAAACAGATATACGCTAAATGACACTTGTGCAAAATGTCGAAAATAAAGAAAAATATTATTTGATTTTGTGAAAAATGTTGAAGTGATAATGCGGCTGTGGTATAATTTTTTTTATAAAAATAATTCATCCGGACCATATGAATTTGATGGGTTTAAAGTATATAGCAGTAACTGCAATTTATGCAGCAGCAACTATAATTTATATGGAAACAATTGTGATTTACTATAGAAGCATTACAGATACGGTTATTACAGAAACTAGTGGTGGGGACCGGATGGCACAACAAAAATTAGGACAGACGAGGAGTGATAACGTGATTAAGAAAGAAATGATAGCCATGCTTTTAGCAGGCGGTCAAGGCAGCAGACTTGGTGTTCTGACAGCGAACGTAGCAAAACCGGCAGTTTCGTTTGGTGGAAAGTACAGAATCATAGATTTTCCGCTTAGCAACTGCATCAATTCAGGCATTGATACAGTGGGTGTACTTACACAGTATCAGCCACTCAGACTTAACAGCCACATCGGAATAGGTATTCCGTGGGACCTCGACAGGAATAATGGAGGAGTGGCAATACTGCCTCCTTATGAGAAGAGCGGCAACAGCGAGTGGTACACAGGTACAGCCAATGCAATCTACCAGAATATGAGGTATATAGACAGTTACAACCCGGACTATGTGTTGATACTGTCAGGAGACCATATTTACAAGATGGACTATGAGGTGATGCTTGATTTCCACAAGGAAAACAATGCAGATGTGACCATAGCAACCATGCCGGTGCCTATCGAGGAGGCCAGCCGATTTGGTATCGTCATAGCCGATGATGATAAGCGCATCAATGCATTTGAGGAAAAGCCGGTTCATCCGCGCAGCAATCTCGCATCAATGGGTATTTACATATTCTCATGGCCGGTGCTAAAGGAAGCATTACTTGCACTAAAGGATCAGGAAAACTGTGATTTTGGCAAGCATGTCATACCATACTGCTTTGAAAACGACAGACGTATGTTTGCATACGAGTTCAACGGATACTGGAAGGACGTAGGTACACTGGGCTCATACTGGGAGGCCAATATGGAGCTTGTGGACCTCATTCCGGAGTTCAACCTGTACGAGGAGTACTGGAAGATTTACACAAAGAATGATGCAATCGAGCCACTTTATATAGCCAAAGGAGGCCATGTGGAGCGAAGCATCATGGGTGAGGGCTGTGAATGCTATGGTCATGTGGAGCATTCTGTTATAGGTGCCAACGTCAAGATTGGAAGAGGCGCAGTTATACGTGATTCCATCATCATGTGTGACACGGAGATAGGCTCCAATGTCACGATAGACAAGTCCATCATTGCCGAAAATTGCAAGGTGGGCGACAATGTGACACTTGGCTTCGGACAGGAGAAGCCGAACGTATTAAATGAGAGCATATACTCATTTGGGCTGGTCACTATAGGAGAAGATTCTGTGATACCGGACGGGGTAAAGATAGGCAAAAATACAGCAATCTCCGGTGTTACATACGAAGAGGATTACAAAGACGGTGTGCTTGAGGGCGGAGAAGTTATTATCAAGGCAGGTGACGGAAAATGAAGGCAATAGGAATAATTTTGGCCGGCGGCAACAATAATAGGATGAAGGAACTGACAGCAAAACGAGCAGTACCGGCCCTGCCGGTAGCAGGCAGCTTCAGAAGCATAGATTTTGCGCTCAGCAGCATGTCAAACTCACATATACAGACTGTCGCAGTACTGACCCAGTACAATGCACGCTCACTGAATGAGCATTTAAGCTCATCAAAATGGTGGAATTTTGGCAGAAAGCAGGGGGGCTTATTCCTCTTTACACCTACAGTCACAGCGGACAACAGTGACTGGTACAGGGGCACGGCAGATGCGATGTATCAGAACATTGATTTTCTCAAGAGACGCCATGAGCCATATGTCATCATCAGCAGCGGTGACTGTGTATACAAGCTGGATTTCAACAGAGTGCTTGATTTTCACATCGAGAAAAAATCAGACATTACAGTGGTATGCAAGGACATGATGTACAACGACGATGTCAGCCGTTTTGGTGTGGTACGCATGGATGATGAGTCAAGAATCACAGAGTTTGATGAAAAGCCAATCGAGGCCTCATCCAACACCATTTCCACAGGTATCTATGTCATCAGGAGACGACAGCTCATAGAGCTTTTGGAGGCGGCAGCTGAGGAAAACAGATTCGATTTCGTAAATGATATCCTCGTGCGCTACAAAAATGTAAAGAAAATATATGGCTACAAGATAAATTCATACTGGAACAATATCGCTGATATTGATGCATACTTCAAGACCAATATGGATTTCTTAAGACCTGACATCAGAAGCTATTTCTTCAGGGAGGAGCCGACCATCTGCTCAAAGGTGGACGACCTGCCACCGGCCAAGTTTAATCCGGGCTCAGACATTTCAAACAGCCTCGTATCAAGTGGCTGTATCATAAACGGCAGCGTGGAGGATTCGGTGCTTTTCAAGCAGGTATTTGTGGGCAAAAACACTACCGTGAAGAACTGCGTGCTGCTCAATGACGTCTACATAGGCGACAATGTGCACCTCGAAAATTGCATCGTAGAGAGCCGTGGAACCATCAATCCAAACACCTGTTATTGTGGTGAGGATGGAGTCATGATAGTAAAAGAAAAAAATGTAAGATATGTAATTTAAAAACAGACCAGGGGGACAAAAATATGCAGATTACAGACATCAGAATTCGTAAGGTAGAAAAAGAGGGCAAGATGAAGGCGGTTGTGTCAATCACAATCGATGATGAATTCGTGGTACATGACATCAAGGTAATCGAAGGAGAAAATGGACTTTTCATCGCCATGCCAAGCCGCAAGGCAAACGATGGCGAGTACAGGGATATAGCCCATCCGATTAACTCTGCCACACGCGAGAATATCCAGAATATGATTCTTGAAAAGTATAAGACAGAGATTGAGAATGCATAAAACAGTCAAATGCTGTAGCAAATGTAAATAATAATTTTGGTATGTGTATATCAGACGAAATCGCGCAAGTGCATCGGAGGAGATTGGCTTGCGCGGTTTTTGTGTAATAATGGTTTGATTAGAGAATAAAAAGTAAGCATATATTCATTTTAGACCCTCGTCTTTTACCCTTGTCTTTTAGAGAGAAATTTGATGACAAACTTTCCTCTCTGTGTTACAATCAACTCAAAGCATTATATTTCTGTAAATACGACAC
>ULVF01083986.1_pt1 | contig 11539 bp, 24 predicted proteins | sample 1959201 | NCBI WGS metagenome assembly ULVF01 (sample SAMEA4835779, study PRJEB28245) | human gut metagenome | biome: gut microbiome; material: fecal sample | place: Denmark | collected 2008 | reverse complement strand
TATCGCCTTGGTAAAAAAGAATATGCCTTTAATGGCTTTTTATAGGGGGAAGGAAGAATGAGCAAGATCAATATGACGGAAAACACCACCAGTAAATCAACGAACGAACTGTTTATGCGCGTGTTGCAAGTCGAATCACCGGAACTGTTCGACGGAAGCGACGATCAGCCGGTACGAGTAGTCGGCTACGATTATTCGCCATTCTGCGAAGCAGTCTGCGAAACCTGTGGCGATGACCCCGAAATGCTGACCATCGCATTCGAGACGAAAAGCGGCGAACGTTACAGCGAATACTACGACTATTTTGGACTGCCGAACATTTTGGAAGCATTGGGTAAATGGGATAAGCAGTATGGGATGGATAATGAAATAGGGCGGTGTTAAGGATGAAGTGGTTCACTAGTGACTTGCATTTCGCGCATCCGTTCGTGGCCGCGCTGCGCGGTTACGCGCGACCCGGATACGCTTGCGACGAATCGATCAGACAACAGGCCGAACGCGACGGCAGGCAGCTCAAGGATTGCGTTGACTGGCGGAAGCACGACGCCGACATCGTACAAGCGATAAACACATACGTCGGCAAGGAAGACGAACTCTACATCCTGGGGGACATCAGTTCCGGCAGCACGTGGAGCGTCGATCAGGCGATAATGCGCATCCAGAATCTACAGGTCCCGCGCAAACGCAGACACCTGATCCTCGGCAACCACGAGCTCTACGCATCCAGCCGCACGCTGGAAAAGTTGGCAAGCGTGTTCGGGGAAGTCGGAAGAGTCGGCATCACCGAAATCAGAGACGGGTGGGGCAACAATCCACACACGGTATTTTTAAGCCACTTCCAATGGCGTGAAGACTTCACGCAAAGCAAACCCCTAGGCGCAGTCTCAACCAATTGGAACGCGCCGGAATTAGCCGAATACGCGATACCACGCATGAACAACACGCTGCTCCTGCACGGACACACGCACGCGCATGACCCGCTAGAGTTCGGCAGGCATCACAATGAGATCAACGTCGGATTGGACGCATGGTGTTTCGAGCCGGTCAACGAAGCCGAATTGGCGGACAATTGGCTACACGCTGCGTTAAACGTAACTGAGTGATCTACAATGGCACATGAATGGGGGCGGATTCAAAAACCGCCCCCACTATTCTTCAGTAATTATTTTTGATAGAGGTAATTAAGGCGCCGCCACCGCTCAGAACAGTGGCGGCAAATTCTTTTATGCGGCAAGCTTGAGATTATGATTGGCGAGATAGTCGGCAATATCCTTTTCAAGCCGCGCATCAACGTCCGTGTAACAGTCACGGTATGCGATCACACCACCGGTACCATCGAACGCGACATACGCCACACGACGGCCCGTGGAATCACGGAAACCACGAGGCTTATGCGCGTAAGCGCCGAACACGTCGGCTAGTTCCTTGACCGACTTACCGCCAGGAATCACCACCTTGCGCACCATGACCGCGCTGGAAGTGGCAACCACCTCATGAGGCTCAGCCTGCGGCGGAATCTCGGGAATCTCAGCCGTAACCGGCTCCGGTTCGACAACCTCAATCAACTGTGCGACAGGTGCCACCGGTTCGACAACAGGCAGATCATCATACGTCTCGCACATCTCAGGATAATCTTGCTCAACCGGAGTCAGAAACGACACGTCACGCGACACAACCATGCCGCCATGCTCCCACGACAACACCCAACCACGCTCACGGTCAACATCAGGAAGACTCACGCCATGAACCGTATAATCCCCGCAATCATCGGACGCAATCAATCCGCCACGTTCCACGATTGACGGCACGTCACCGATCTCACGCACCGCCTGAGCATAATCCACCCCGTTAGGGTCAAGCCATACGCCACCCTCGGCACGATACACGGCGGCAACACCACGCACCGCCTGAGCATTGACGACACCAGGAACCATACGCCACGACTCGACGTCACCCGACATGACGAAACGCCATACGCTCGGACTGTCAACGGAATTGAAAAACATGAAAACACCATCGGAATTGACGGCCCATAAACCGTTAACCTTATTAGACATTTAAACCCCTTAAAAAGAAAAACGTTGAAAACAAAGGGCGCGACACAATCGCCACGCCCCGAAATTAAACAAACAGACTGAATGAATCAGACACCCGCACGCCTATGCGCAGCGGCCTCAGCCTTGAAGAACGCCGCGAAAGCGTCGCCAATGGACGAATAAAACACGCCATCAACACGCCAGCCGTCATAACCGTCGAAAAGCTCGGCAAGCTCAGCGCGCATAAGCGGCAACGCCTCACGACGCGACACCGCGCTACGATGCCAATTATTGTCGAAATGATCCGCAGCAACCCAAGCGTCGCGTTCCTTACGCGAGTCAAAAGACAACAGGCTACAATACGGCTCACCCTCAAAATTGGTAACGCCGACACCAAACTGCCAATAACCGGCATAAAAATGGATACTCATAACACACACTCCATTCCAGCCCCCTTGCTAGAATAAGAGGGCTTATAAATCGGTTTGTTTTAAGCGAAACCCCAAGAGTGATGCAACACTCTTGGGGTATTTTCATCAGACGGGGAACCCCGCCAAACACGTTCGAATAAACAAAATCCCGGCAGCAAAAGCAACCGGGATTCATAGACGCGGCCTACGCGCCCAACGGCACGGCCTCCTCACGCGCGGTATCAGGTGCGACGTCTATATCGCCGTCACCCCACAACACCGTACCGAGACCAGCACGCGCAGTAGCGAACACCGCAGGATCATTCAACCCAGCGAACGCCGGATAGCCAAAATACTTAGCCATATCCAAGACGCCGCTATAACCATCGCTGAACCTGACTGCCACACGGTGGCCGTCAAGCGGTACCGCGTCAGTCACCAAAACAACACCGTCACACATGAATAAACCTCCTTACCTAAGCGGCTCGATGTGTCCGGGTTGCACATGGGCCTCCACACACTTCCAATTGGATTCGAGATCCTCACGGTGTATTTCAGCCCACGCCAATACCAAACGTTCCTGTTTCCTAGGCAAACCGCCCTTAATCAAATCGCCATCAAACGAGTACTTAGCCCAATGGCCATTATATTCCGCGTGAAAATGCTTCACGGGGCCATGGTCATTGGCGTACATGTAAATGACGATACCGAAAAACCTGCTTATTCCCGGCAACTATGCCACCTCCTTACTTTCGCGCCGATACTATCGGCTGAACATTATCTTCTGCGGATCACTTAGAATCCGCAGAAGATTCAGAATCAGAATCAAGAAGTTTGCGAGGATTCTTGACATGCAACGCGTCACAAATACGAATCGCCTTATCAAGCGTCATATTCTCGATAGAATTGACACCATTCTCATAGGCTCCGATACGTTGTTGAGTAAGCCCTGCCTTGTCGGCGAGCTGTTGTTGTGTCATGCCGCGCTTCAGTCTGAGTTCCCTCATGCCCATGTCAGTATCCTTCCGTAAGAAAATCCACAGGGTCGCATTGCAACGCCTCAGACAATCGTAACGCCGTCCGCAAATACATTTGCGAAACAGGACGACCATTCGTCTCAAAACGGGAGATGGATGGACGTGCGATGCCGCTCAATCCAGCCAGCTCCACCTGCGTTAACTTGCGTGCCTTGCGAATGTTCTTCAATCCGACGACGCCAGCGGACACGCCGCCACGCCACACATGCTCATCTGGATACAGGTCCAACACGTTGCAATGCAACGCCTGCGCCAGCTTCGCAGCCGTACCCAAATACATGTTCCGCGCCTCGTCCGCATGGTTCTCATACACCCACAGACGCGTGAAATCCACGCCCGTAAGCGAATCCAACTGCTGCAACGTCAGCCCGGAACGCTCACGCAGCGCACGCAAACCCACGTCAGTCTTCCTCGACCTCGCTCGAAACGATTGTCACGGGGTCGTTCAACAGCACGAACCACGAGACCAGCATGTCCTCGGACAGGGAGTCCGCATACTCGCCAACCTTGTCGCTGAACCTGTCGAAATTCTCCTGCGTGGCATCATCATCGTCGGCGAGACGCTTCGCCTCGTCGCCCAACGATTCGGATGGGATAAGATACTCGCTGCACTCCGTCCCCGCCAGACGGTCCAAATAGCCGTCCACGCAACGTCTACGCAGTTCGTCCACCGGAAACTCAAGCCACACGGTGCCCGTCTCATCCCACTTATGACCATGCCTCTTCGTGAATTTCACCGTACGCATGACAACACTCCTTCAAAACGATTCGTCTCTTACTTTAACATCGGCGGCAAGCGAACCTGCCGCCGATGACATCAATCAATCCAATCCGTATCCCAGTCCAACATGTCCATTGGAATCATGCAGCCACCGGAACACTGGACGTACAGCCAGGTCGAATAGCCCATGCGAGCCGCCCTCACGCCACGGAACCATTCACCAAGCCACTCGCACAGGAGCGACGGCAGCGAACGACGACGCCAGAACGACCTGCCGGACGCATAATCGAACCCATCGTATTCGGCGATAGGGGAGAAGAAGCCATGTTTGCTCACTGTTTTTCCTCCTTAGTCCAAGGGATAATCTGATGCAACAGGTACGCCGCCGTCGTCAACTGGTCGTAGGCGGCCAGCACGTAAGCCGAATCGGGAGCGTTCCCGCTCCCAAGATTCGACAGCAATCTGACGGCCTCCAACGACTTGCCGACCACATTCACACACACGTCGGAATCATGGGCGTCCATCACACATGCCCCTCGTCATCGGCTTGCGTCCAGAATACATAATCAAGGTCATATTCACGAGACTTCTCGAATTGTTCCCCAATCTCAATCGGCGTCAGACCAGAAAGCACTTCAGAAGTGAACTCACAATAATCATCGGAACGAGTATTGTCGTGCAGCATGAACACCTGCTCACACCATTCAGGGAACGCTGACCAGAACTTACACCACGAATCCTCGGAAACATATTTGGCGAAATCATTGACGCGATAGACACCCTCATAAGGTTCAAACTCACGCTGGTAGAACGGTTGCAAACCCTCGTTTGCCATGCATTCAACATCGCAAACGACAGCCATGCCAATCGGCTCATCCAACGGCATGGCCTTCAACCCATCAACGGTAATCATCATTCTTTCCTTTCAATCGATACGAAACTCTTCGCCATACTTGACGAGATGCGCGTCAAGATAAGCGTCATAAAACTCCTGCTCGGAACACGGCGCGAGATTCGCGTGCAACAGCTCCCGCAACTCGTCATCCATGAGATTCACAGCAGCCTCATAAGACACGGGACGCCCATTCCGATCAATAACAACACTCATCGTTCTTTCCTTTCGCTCAGCAGCAGAACTCGTCGGTGAGTTCCGCAAGTTTTCTTAGACTCAATCGCATGAGACGCGACCTCAATCCGACATTGTTGCGTTCCAGCCGGTCCACCATGATGAGCCGCGCCGAATCGCCATCCGTGACGTCACAGCCGGTCGGATACAGGCTGCCGACAGCAGCCGCATTGACCTCATCCCGATACGATTCAGCCTCAGCCTGAGACCTGTGACGACGCACCTTCAGAGCGCCGCCCACATATTCCACAGTCCACAGCAGCGCCATGTCAGTCAGCCTCCCGCGCATAATCACGCAAGCATTGAGCCTTGCTATCAGCCTTAAGTCCAGCCTGCCTGAAAAACTCACGGATATGACGCCACGTCGTATTGGACAGGTCGGCCGGATGCCGATGAATCCAGAAGACACTCCCAACCTCACCCTTGGAAGTGAGATACAGGGTCACAATCGGCGTCTCGTATGATGTCAGAGTCACGCCGGCGCCGGAACCGTCACCCATGAATGTGACACGAGCCTTGCCATAGAACGACTTGGCCGAATCATATTCAGGACGCAACTCAAACTCTCCGTCACCCAACAATGAAAACGGCATGATAGAATCTCCTTGCAATTAGTGGTGAATATTGATTGCATGGCCGGTCGCAGTCCTACCTGAGACCGGCACTTTCATTTCCCCGTGCCGCTCCACGACAGCACCTTGCTGCCGTCAACCAGCACGTAAGACTCGCCCATACGATTGCCAGCGGAACCGCCGCGCCACTCGCATATGCGCTCGTAGCCGTCACCAGTGCTGCCGTCCTCCATCTCGCATTGCGGAATATCCGACAGCGACGTGTAGCCAGCCAAGTCGGCCTGACCATAGTCAGCCGTCGCATACGTCTCACGCCACCAATTCCATTGCTGTTCAGGCGTCCCATGAGGGTCAGCCACCGGCACGGGATTGCACACCGGCGAACACGCCACGGCGAACGCCGCCACGCCCACGGCCAGCAGTCCAGCCAGCTTCACACCCTTACGCATTCCACTTACCTCCCTTGGCGGTCTCGATATAACCAGGAAGCTTTTCCACGTCGAAATACATGTCGCCAGACACCGGGTCGGCATCATCCCGCCACGCTTCAAACACGACATCACGGTCAGCGCCATTCAACATGGCGTCAGACACCTCGCCATCGAAGTAATCCCGCAGCCACGCGGACTCACGCCGCTCGTAATCGGATTCATCCAACACCGGGCAGTAGCGCCCGTCCTTGATAATCATGTCTATCGCATATTGGACGACGGCCTGATCCGACAGTCCGCCATGCCCGTCCGTCAACTCAATCGCATAGCCGACACCGCAGAACGCGCGCGACACATAACCGTAGTCGGACAGCCACCGCACGGCAGTCTCAATATTGCTTTCGTCCAGCGCGCTATCGAAGTACAGCAGCCGCGAAACCTGATACGTGTACTCGTTGAATACCGTGTCGGCCACGCGGATACCCCGCACCCATTCCAGAATGTCCGGCAGCACGTCGTCGAACGACGGCAGTCCAGCGTAGCCGACACCGTCCCATGCGTCCCGCAGTTCCTCGTACAAGTCGGCATCCTCAGCCGTATCCTTGCGAATCTCATGTACATACATTGGGTTTCCCTCACTTTCAGATGGATAGGTTGATTCTCAGCGAGACAACGTCAGAAACAGGTCTGTATACCACAGCTCCAAGTCGAGAGCCTTAAGCGCCCTGCACGCGGCCACATAGTCGCCCGAATCCATGCATTCGACAAACTGCTGCGCATAGGCGCACGTCTCGGCGTCGTCGGAAGACATGCATTCCAGCAAGTCGTCAACGCTGGGCCATGCGCCCTCAGAATCATCGACAGTGCATTCCCCATGGCTGTACAGGTGCCACGTCATACCGTCGAGATTCCAGCAATCCGCCCCTTTGCCGTTCAGTATGTCGCCTAACGTCTCAGGCCAATCCATGAACTCGTAATCGGCAATGACACTCAGGCTTAGATTGTGCGCGTCATACAAGTCGGCCAACCGTCCCCAGTCGGCTTCGGCGGAACCGTGGTTGTGCACGTCCCATATGCCCTTAATTTCGTCGGCCATATCCTTGTACCCGGACGGCGGCACCGGACTATCATTCCCACGCATGTATGCAAGAAGCTCAGGCGACGGCGCTGTGACAACGTCAAGACTGGAACCGTCCAAACCGCCCGGAAACTCAGCGCCATTGAATGAATACAACTCCAGCTCGCCGCCGCCCCGTTCGGACTCGTGCAAACCATGACGTCCCGCCATGACGTCGTAAAAATCATCGACGGAATTAAACCCAGACATGATTACCCACTTTCATAGAGAATGTTGATTAGCCGCCATACGACGGCACAGTGCGCGGGTGAGGAATCGCACCCCACAGAAACCACTAGGCCGCGCCATAGCCCACAGAGGGCTACAAGTCAGAACGGCAACCGTCCATCGTTGACGGCATCACGAACGGTGTGAATGACAGCTCTACCCGCCGCATAAAAATGGTCGGCTAGTATGGCATCCTCGCCCAGTCCATCAAGCGCCCCAGCGTCATGCATTCTGTAGAACAGGTCAACCGCCATCAGATCAACGGCCTTATGCGGCCACCTGTCGTAAAAATCACTGGTCTTGATAAAGGCCACATAATCCACCCATGAGTCATGCCATTTTCTGTCATTGCACAGCAATAGCAATACCTCATTGGCAATGTGGCTAGCTCCGCTCTCGATATCCTTGGTATCCATTTCAGTCCTCGCTTTCAGAATCATCCAGCTCGATATCGTGCATGCGCGCGATAAACTCGAAGTTCTCCCGCTGTTCGTCGCCGCTCAGGGCTTTGACCAATTCATTTAGAAAATCCTCGGCCCCCAGGGTTTCCAGCAGAACGTCATACATTTCATCGTTGGTCATTTCAATACTCCCTTTTTAGTAGTTGGTTACATTAATTTTGGTAGTGGTCGGCAATTTTCCTTTTAAGGTCAGCCAATGTGCGCGCCTCGATTTGCACGCCACGTTTTCCGTCGTGCCATTCTTCGTTGAAAACGTAGTCCCCACCCCAATCGGGTATAAATTTCCATACGTCGCCCACACGTTTGCCGTCAACCGTCACATACCGAAAATACCCGTCGTCAACGGTATTGCTGTACGACGCGCACGGCGACGTGGTCAGGCTCCGAACTTTTACGATTTTGACAGTCATTTTTTAACCTCCGCTTGTTTGTTGGTTACATTTATAAAGGTGGTCATGTCACACAAGATTGACATAATCATTCATGATCGTAATCCAGCCGGCATCCACCCAAACATACGTGTCAACCTCAGCCATAAGGCACGGCGATAACGGGTTGAGACCAGTGGTGTCCCGCAATGGCGTGCATACCACCTTGCAAGCATATCCGGTATTCGTCTCACCGTAGACGGTGACACGCCTCCGGCTTCCGCGAACGCGCGTGATCCGCACGTCTGTCGTGTAGTCGTTTGCGGTGCCGAACCACGTGGATCGCATTGCGGCAACGCGTAACGCCGCAATAAGCGCATGACGCGCCATTGGCTCCGCCGCCATGGTGCCGTGAAATTCAAGCACCGGCATTTCACGTACCCAAAGTTCCGGGAAGCAAGACGGTAGGGACTCACGCGCCGTAGTGAGACAGTCCCGAACGATTTTTACAGCCATTTTTTCGTTGGTATCCATAATAAACCCCCTTAAGGTCTAGTGTTGATTGGTTAATTGCGTGCCACTAGAGGGTATCGCACCCCCTCATGGTCTAAACAGTGGCGAGAGGGGCGCAACCCTTGCGGATTACGCCCGTGAAGATTTGTTTTTTGGCTAACACCACCCGCAAAGTGGCGCAGGGGCGCATATGCACCCCCTATAGACTTTTAATGTCCGCATAACCCCCAAACGTAAGACGTTTGTGGTCAACCGCCCATAAAGCAGTTGACGGGCGCTATAGTATGTCTACCCTCGCAACCCGTTATGCCGTGGTTTACAGTCAATGCCGCCAACCATGCTCACGCATGGCAAACATAGACATTGCCACCTATCTATCGGCCTATCCTCATTGGCGGTAGTCTCTCACACTACGCCAAACGTCGGCGGTACCCCCTTACGAGTTCTCGCGCTCTACATTGTCAATCGAGTTCACGCGCACTGCCTAGGCAAAACTGACACTGTCAGCCACGGCCACATAGTGGACATTATGCACACACCCCGAAAAACGCCGCCACCTAACCCCCTCCCAAAAAAGGGGGTGAAGCTCAAACTACCGGCCTTCGGTAACACTCTTCATTTGTCAAACACTCGCAACGCTCACAGACTGGACACTGCGCCTCAGCACAGCGCCCACCGTTCCACTCATGGCGGATTCGTAATACACACATGTGCACCACCTGACCATCTCAGGTCAGGCTATGCAGTGCCTAGGCACCTAACCGCCACGGCTTCGTCTGCCGGTTGCTACAGCCGGTTGCAAGTGGCGCGGTGTAGATATCGCGCTGACCTCGCTAGGCTGACTGCCTAACCGGTTGATAGCCATCACTATACACACCAATAATGGTGTAATCAAATCAAGAAAACAGACTACGGCGAAACGTTGAAACAGCGCCATTCTATCGGCGTGTCGAAACATGGGTAGGGGGTAAATGAAACGAAAAAAGAGTTTGAGTAGCACAAGGAAAAATAAAGTCAAGCAAGATACCAAAATACGGACAAAAAAATATTAAGCAAGATAGATATAAATAATAAGGAGTACGACACAATGACGCGCATACGTACAACTGTACGAACGAACATTTGTACCATCGAACGAACGTTCCAACCGGGGCTGGGGGAGGGTCCTCCGGTAGGCGAGGCTGGGGCCGTCGGGTCAATGGTAGAAATAGTGCGCGCCGTCTGAAAAAGTCCGCGCATGAAACGTGACATGACAACGACGATGTTGGGTTCACATTGAAATCGTCTTCAGCATACCACGCGACACGCCGTATTCTACGCCGTTTCCATTGCAACGTTGACGCAACGTTGGGGGTGAGTATGCTGTCGCATGTCGGAATGAATTTTGGAGGACGCGGGGCGTCCTTGTGGGTGTCATTCCGGCAAGCGGTTCGGTGGTGCTCCTTGTCTCTTGGTTAAGGATTCCGACCGTTGGGACGTTCGTGTTCATAAGGAGCACCGCTAGGGGCAGTTGGCTGAGTCTGGTTTAAGGTAGTCGCCTCGAAAGCGGCCGACTCTAACGGGTCCGGGAGTTCGAATCTCTCACTGTCCGCAGATGGCATCTTCCTAGGTAAGGTGCGATTCGGTTTCAAGTCCAATGCGAGAGGCTTGTTGGTACCGCCGTTTGATCTCGCACATGGTTCCTATCGCTCTTGTGGGAGTGTTAGTCGCGCGTGGTTTTCTGGCTTCTCTTGACCATGCGTGGTGAGATGCCGGTTCGAATCCGGCTGGGGACCCTTTGAGGGTGGATGAATCCCGGAATATAGTGTGTGTTTTTGGATTGTCCGTGAGATTTTGTTCATCCTCGTTTCTTGTGCCGGTCCCACCCGGTGTCGCCTATATGGCTGCGCCATTTGTTTTTTGGGGCTGACTTGCAATCCTGTTGGCACAGCCTTTTGGTTGTCGGGTTCGATTCCCGAGGTTTGCTCTAGGTTTCATGGGGGTAGCTGCCTGTGATACCGATGGCATTGCTCGAATATCCCCGCTGGAACATGTGGGGGATAAGAGGCTCCCTGCCTTAATCAGGTGGTTGATGACCGAAGGGGAGGCACGGCCAAACGGGTGCATAGATGTTTCACGTTCCTTGCCGTTGGTGGTAAAGCCCATTCCACCATGCCGAACGTCTTTCCGACTTGGACGTTAACTAAGTCGGGTATATGGCATTGGTGCAACCGGTAGCATTACGGTCTCCAAAACCGTCGATGTTGGTTCGAGTCCAACATGCTGTGCTCAGCCTACCCACAGGTTGTGGGAAAGGTCTTCGGAGTCGTCTTGTGGCGGCTCTAGTTTTAGCTGACCCGCCTAGTCTGCGGGAACAGTCTCCTGAGTCGCTGCGGCGGCTCTTGCATTTTGGATGCTTGGCAGAGTGGCTTATTGCACCACCTTGCTAAGGTGGCGACCGGGAACGGTTCGGGGGTTCGACTCCCTCAGCATCCGCGCGCCGTGGCTGGCGGTAAAAAGCCATTTTTTGCCATTGGATT
>ULVF01062419.1_pt1 | contig 11549 bp, 10 predicted proteins | sample 1959201 | NCBI WGS metagenome assembly ULVF01 (sample SAMEA4835779, study PRJEB28245) | human gut metagenome | biome: gut microbiome; material: fecal sample | place: Denmark | collected 2008 | reverse complement strand
TCCGCGGCTGCAAGCAGGACAAGCCGTTCCTGCTGATGGAAAGCACCCCCAGCCTGGTGAACTGGCACGAGTATAATAAGCTCAAGCGCCCCGGCGTGAACCGGATGAGCGCTATCCAGACAGTGGCCTGTGGTGCGGACGGTGTGCAGTACTTCCAGTGGCGCAAGGGCCGCGGCGGCTCTGAGCAATTCCACGGCGCGGTTGTGGACCACGATGGCCGCGATGATACCCGCGTGTTCAACGAAGTGACCGCCACCAACGAAGCCTTGGCCGCCCTGACCCCGGTGTGCGGCAGCCTGCCCAAAGCGGACGCGGCCATGATCTTTGACTGGGACAACCGCTGGGCGCTGGATGACGCCTGGGGCATGCAGATCAAGCAGAAGAATCTGCGCGAAACCTGCTGCCAGCTGTACGCCCAGCTGAACCACTGCGGTGTAGAAACCGATGTTGTGGGCGTGGATGCAGACCTGAACCGCTATAAGCTGGTGGTGCTGCCCATGCTGTTTATGACCAAGCCTGGTTTTGCACAAAAGATCCGCGAATATGTGGAAAACGGCGGCACCGTTGTGGCCACCTATCTGCTGGGCTATGTGGATGAAAGCACCCTGTGTTGGCTGGGCGGGTTCCCCGGTGACGGCCTGCGCGAAGTGTTTGGCGTGACCGCAAGCGAACTGGACACCCTGTACCCCGGTGAGGGCAACCGTGCCATCTGGGTCAAGAGCAGCCAGCAGAGCAGCATCAAGGATTACTGCGAACTGTTGCAGCCTGCCGAGGGTACCGAGGTGGTGGCTGTGTATGGACAGGATTTCTATTCCGGCCATGCGGCTGTGACCCACCATGTGTTCGGCAAGGGGCACGCTTATTACATCGGTGCGCGCCTGGATGATGCCGGCAACGCCGCTGTGCTGCGTGCAGCTTTGGCCGATGCCAAGGTGCACCTGCGTGACCTGCCGCAGGGTGTGGAATACCACTGCCGCGAAAGCGAGAACGCGCGCTACCATTTCTACATCAACACCACCCAGAGCGCAGTTAAGGTGCAGGTGGAATCCGGTGCAGACCTGTTGAGCGGCAAAAACGTTTTGGGCAGCATGGAGCTGAAACCCTATGATGCCTGCGCAATTGAGGAAAAAGTGAAATAAGAAAAACGCCATACTTTCCGAAGAAAGCATGGCGTTTTTTAGTTAGGAGTGAGGAGGTAATGTGGAATTAGGAATTGGAGGTGGGGAAAGGGAGCGGCAAGGTTGGTTTGAGCAGATGTTTTGTGGTGCCAGAACGGTCAAGACCGTTCCCTACAGCGCAATTTATTATGCATTGCGGACATAAAATAACCGGTAGGGCGGGGTCACCCGACCCCGCCGGAAACATTGCAACGTTGAGCATTGGAAATTTGCAACGAAGCAATAAACGCTTGTAGGGGGCGGCGTCTCCGACGCCCCGGACGGGCGTAAAATTTACTGAGCATTTGTTGGTAATTACACGGTAGGGAGAGGCCTCCGAAATGCATCTGCGGACACAGAGCCCTCTGGCCGCCGGGGTGGCGGACAATGTAAATATTTAGGCCCTGCTTAAGGAACCACCCTTCAGTCCGCAGCGCGGACAGCTTCCCTCAAGGGAAGCCAAATCGTGTTGTAGGTAGCAGCAAAAGTAAGAATGGTATTCTCCTCATGCTTTCGGAATGTTCAAGAACGTTCCCTACAGCGCATTTTATAATGTGCGGCAATATTTATGGTGCACCCCCACCCGTAGGGGCGCACAATGTGCGCCCGCTGCGCTGAAGGGGAACTGCTCCTTTTTAGGCCGTGCGTATCTCTCAAATATACTTATCCAACATATCCTGCAAAGCCTGCTTGGGCAGGAAACCGACGCTGCGGGTGAATTCCTGGCCGTTTTTCAGTACGACCAGGCAGGGGATGCTGGAAATGCCGTATTCGGTGGCAAGCTGGCGGTTTTCGTCCACATCAATGCTGTAAAATGCGGCTTTGCTGCCAACTTCATCGGCAAGCTCATGCAGGACCGGGGCAAGCATCTGGCAGGGACCGCACCAGGTTGCAGAAAAATCCAGAACGGCCACGCCCTGTGCTTTGGCCTGGGAAAGATCATTATTGCTGATTTTGGTAACCATAAAAAGGTTCCCTCCTTTAATTATGACTGTAAAGCAGCGTGTTCCGCTGCTGTTTGCCGGACATGGTTATGGCGTATCTACACCATAGTATGGGCCGGGAGGGAAAAAGACATTCCCTTACTGCTGATTGTACACAGTTTGGGCTGCTTTGTCAACAAGAAAAAGACTGAATCTTAATTTTGATATAAAATTACTATAACAAGTAAGACAAATTAAGACGAAAAGCAGATACAGGATAAAACAAAGCCACCCGCTCTGCGCAGGAATCCCCTGCACAGAACGGGTGGCAACTTTGTTGGAAGGTAATCAGCGGTTGTACTTTGCAGTAGCCTGCAGGCGCTGCATGGCACGGTTCAGGGCAATCTTGCTCTGGTAATACTCGTGCATGCTCTGCTTGTGCTGCAAGCGTTCCTCGGCGCGGATGCGGGCGGCCTCGGCACGGTTCTTATCGATATCCTCCGGGCGCTCGGCGCTGTCGACCAGCAGCACAACGTAAGCGGGGGTCACTTCGGCAATGCCATCGCCCACCAGTACGTTGCGGGTTTCGCCGTTCACGGTGAACTGCATGATGCCCATTTCCAGGGCAACCAGCACCGGGCTGTGTCCGGCCTGTACGCCGTACTGGCCGTCAGCGGTGGGCAGGGTCAGGCTTTCGCACTCGCCCTGGAAAAACTCGCCGCTGCTGGCCGTGATGTTCAGAACGAACTTTTCCATCAGGCCACACCGCCCTTTTCGGCAGCCTTCTTGCGAGCATCGTCCAGCGTGCCCACGTTGAAGAACGCCCATTCGGGCAGATCATCGACCTGACCGTCCACGATGGCGGCAAAGCCCTTGACAGTTTCGGCCAGGGGCACATATTTGCCCGGCAGGCCGGTAAAGTTCTCGGCAACGAAGAACGGCTGGGACAGGAATTTCTGGATTTTGCGGGCGCGGGCAACGGTCAGCTTATCGTTGTCGTCCAGTTCGTCCATGCCAAGGATGGCGATAATGTCCTGCAGTTCCTGGTAGCGCTGCAAGGTAGCCTGTACCTTGCGGGCCACGCGATAATGCTCCTCGCCCACAATGTCTGCTTCCAGGATGCGGCTGGTGGAATCCAGCGGATCCACGGCGGGGTAGATACCCTGTTCCACGATCTTACGGGACAGAACGGTAGTGGCATCCAGGTGGGCAAAGGTGGTGGCCGGGGCGGGGTCGGTCAGGTCGTCGGCAGGCACATAAACGGCCTGAACCGAGGTGATGGACCCATCACGGGTGGAAGTGATACGCTCCTGCAGGGCACCCAGCTCGTTGGCCAGCGTGGGCTGGTAACCAACGGCGGAGGGCATACGGCCCATCAGGGCGGAAACTTCGGAGCCGGCCTGCACAAAACGGAAGATGTTGTCAATAAACAGCAGCACGTCCTTGTGGCTTTCCTCGCGGAAGTATTCTGCCATGGTCAGGCCGGTTTCGGCAACGCGCATACGGGCTCCCGGCGGTTCGTTCATCTGGCCGAAGATCAGGGCGGTCTTGTTCAGAACGCCGGAAGCGTTCATTTCGCCCCAAAGGTCACAGCCCTCACGGCTGCGCTCGCCAACGCCGGTAAAGATGGAGTAGCCGCCGTGCTCGGTGGCTACGTTGTGGATCAGCTCCTGGATCAGCACGGTTTTGCCAACACCGGCGCCGCCAAACAGGCCGATCTTGCCGCCCTTGGCATACGGTGCCAGCAGGTCAATGACCTTGATGCCGGTTTCCAGAATTTCGGTTGCAGGTTTCTGGTCCTCAAAGCCGGGGGCCTTGCGATGGATGGGCCAGGTAGGGACGTCTGCGGCCATGGGGCCTTTGCCGTCAATGGGGCGGCCCAGGGGGTCAAACATGCGGCCCAAGGTGGCTTCGCCCACCGGGGCAGTCAGGCCGTGGCCCAGTGCGTTCACGGTCATCCCCTTGCCAAGACCCTCGCTGGCAGAAAGCATAATGCAGCGAACGGTGGTTTCGTTCACATGCTGCGTTACTTCCATCGTGCGCTCGGTGCCCTCAGCGGTCACTGTCAGCGCTTCCTGCAGGGCAGGCAGCTTGCCCTCGGTGAACTGAACGTCCACCACGGGGCCTGCTACACGAATAATTGTTCCCTGTGTCATACGATAGCCTCTTCCTTAATTTCAGAAGTAGATAAATGTTTGAATATTGTATCCCGATAGGGGATACAGTGCAAAAAGTTTAATAGTCGCTGGTTTGCACAGCAGAAGCACCGCCGATGATCTCGGTGATCTCCTGGGTGATTGCACCCTGGCGGGTGCGGTTATACTCCAGCTGGAGCGCGTGAATCATATCGGTGGCGCTCTTGGTGGCGGAATCCATGGCGGTCATGCGGGCGCTCTGCTCGGCGCAATAGCTCTCGGTCATGGCACCGAAGATCATGCCGTGCATGTAGATGGGGGCCATCTGCTTGAACACCGACCACGCATCGGGGAACAGCTCAACCTCGCCATGGGGATCGCCCAGTGCGGGCGGCAGCGGCGCAAAGTGGGAGCGTTCCAGCGGCAGCAGCTGCAGCATGACCGGTTCAGCGGTCAGGGCGTTCTGGATCTTGGTGTAGATGAGGTAAACCTCATCCACCTCATCCGCCTTGAACGTATCGATCATGTCCGCCGTGATGTCACGCGCACGCTGCAATGTGGGGGCCTGTCCGCTGTACAGAAAATCTTCCACCAGGCGGGGGTCCTTGTGCAGCAGGGCGCGGTAGCCGGTCTGGCCCACCACATAAAAGCGGGCCTTGGGGTCATCGCCGCAGTGCGATTTCAGAAACTTGAGCAGGTTCTGGTTGTACGCACCGGCCATGCCTTTGTCCGCCGTCAGCACCAGATAGGCGCGGCGCGGAGATTCCGGGTTGCGGGTGTGGAAGAACGGGTGAACCGGTTCTTCCGGCAGGTGGGGCAGCACGCGGGTCATCGTCATCTGCATGCGCTCAAAGTAAGGCGAAACTGCCTGGTAATTTTTGCGTGCCTTGCGCAGCTTGGAGGAGGAGATCAGGTACATGGCATTGGTGATCTTCATGGTGTCCTGAATGCTCTCAATACGCTCCTTGAGCAGCTTAGTGGATGGCATGGGCATCGCCTCCCGCAAATGCGTTCCAGGCGTTCAGGATGGTCTGCACCTGTTCGGGGCTGAGCTTACCGGAAGCCTGGATCTCGTCCATCACGCCGGACGGGTCCGTGCGGAACTGACGCACAAATGCGGAGGTTTTCTGGCGCAGCTCGCCGGTTTTGATCTCGTCGAGCACGCCGTGGGCGGCGAGGGTCAGCAAAACGACCTGCTCGGCGTCGGATTTGGGCTGGTATAGCGGCTGTTTCAGCAGTTCCATCAAAACCTTGCCGTGTTCCAGCTGGCGGCGGGTCTCAGCGTCCAGGTCAGAGCTGAACTGCGAGAAGGATTCCATATCCTTGTACTGGGCCAGCTCGATACGCAGGTTGGCGTTGGCCTTTTTCATGGCCTTGGTCTGGGCAGCGCCGCCGACACGGGAAACCGACAAGCCAACGTTGACAGCCGGGCGGTTGCCTGCGTTGAACAGTGCGGTCTCCAGGAAGATCTGGCCATCGGTGATGGAAATAACGTTGGTGGGAATGTAGGCGGAAACATCGCCTGCCTGGGTTTCAACAATGGGCAGTGCGGTGATGGAACCGCCGCCCAGGTCGTCCCGCATACGGCAGGAACGTTCCAGCAGACGGGAATGCAGGTAGAAAACGTCGCCGGGGTAAGCCTCACGGCCGGGGGAGCGGCGCAGCAGCAGGGAAATGGCACGGTATGCCACGGCGTGCTTGGAGAGGTCGTCATAGACGATCAGCACGCTCTTGCCCTGGGCCATAAAATATTCGGCCAGTGCGGTGCCGGCATACGGGGCAATGTACTGCAGGGGGGCGCTGTCGCTGGCGGTGGCGGCCACAATGGTGGTGTAGCCCATAGCGCCATGCTTTTTCAGGTCCTCGGCCACGCGGGCAATGGAGGAAGCCTTCTGCCCGATGGCAACGTAGATGCAGAGCACGCCGGTATCTTTCTGGTTCAGGATGGTATCGGTGGCAATGGAGGTCTTGCCGGTTTGGCGGTCGCCGATGATCAACTCACGCTGGCCACGGCCGATGGGGAACATCGAGTCGATGGACAGAATGCCGGTGTGCAGCGGGGTGTCCACGCTCTGGCGCTCCAGAATGCCGGGGGCCTGCTTCTCGATGGGGTTGTAACCAACGGCTTCGATAGCACCCTTGCCGTCGATGGGCTCGCCCAGCGGGTTGATAACACGGCCCAGGAAAGCTTCGCCGACGGGGATACCGGCGCGCTTGCCGGTACGGGTCACCAGGGTGCCCACGCCGACGGATTCGGCACCATCAAACAGCATAACCCCCAGGTGGGAAGGCTCAACACTTTCCACCATGCCCTTGGCACCGTTTTCAAAGGTGACGATCTCGCCGTACACGGCGCGGTCCATGCCTTCAACGGTAACAATGCCATCGGCAGCGGACACAACCGTGCCTCCCTCGGCGGTGTTGGCGGCGGGCTTGTAGTCCTCCACGCGGGTCTTCAGGGTGGCCAGGTCGGGCTTGTCGCCGGTCATCTGGTCCAGGGCATGGCGGCCGGAGTTATCAAACACACGGTCGCCCACCTGCAATACATAGCCGGAAAGCAGGCTTTCATCCACGCTGACATCCAGCAGAACTTCGGTTGCATCGTACAGGGATTTCAGCTCGGCCTTGATCTTATCAAGGTCCTGTTCCCGCGGCTGGCGGGCGCAGTGCAGGTCGGCCTTTACAATGCGGTTGGCGGAGAAAAACTCGCGGCTGAATTCACTTGCCATTGCTGTCCCCCGCTTTCTGCAGCAGGTCATCCAGCAGGCGTGCATCGTCCTGCTGCGTCAGGTTGCGCGCCAGCAGCTTTTCACACATATCGCGGGCCAGGGCGGAAGTTTCAGCATTGGCATCGCGCAGGCGGCGGGCATGCTCTGCTTCGGCAGCGGCTTTGCCTTCGGCCACAATCGCATCTGCCTGGCGCTGGGCGTCCTGCAAAAGCTGTTCTTTCTCTTTTTCAGCCTGCTTTTCGTAGGCTTCGCGGCGCTGGGCAGCTTCGGTATCCACATTCTGCAGTTTATCCTGCGCCTGTGCCAAAACAGCCTGTGCGTCGTTCTTTTTGCCTTCTGCATCGGCGATCGCATCATCGATCTGCTTCTGGCGCTGCTCAATCACGTTCATAACGGGACGGTACAAAAACTTGCGCAGCAGAACAAACAGAACCAGAATGTTGACGACCGTCCACAGAATATTCAAATTCAGTGTCAGCATCGTTTATGCCTCCGTTATCAGCCCAGGAACAGGATGATGAGCAGGGCAACAACGAAGCCGAAAATGGCGGTGCCTTCTGCCAGGGCGGCGCCCAGCAGCAGGTTCTTGCTGATCTTGCTTTCAGCTTCCGGCTGGCGGCTGATGGCCTCCGCTGCCTTACCGGTTGCAATGCCAATGCCGATGCCGGCGCCAATGCCGGTCAGTGCTGCGATGCCAGCGCCCAAAGCTACCAAACTTGCCATAATAAATTACTCCTTTTTATAATAATGTAAAAGTGGGAAAGAAAACGCAGGTCATTCCATCGTTTCTTTCATGAACAGGGAGGTCAGAAAGACAAACACATAGGTTTGGATCAGACCGTCAAACAAATCAAAATACAGGCTGAAAATTGCGGGGACAAAAGCCGGAACCACCAGTTTGATGAGTTCCATGATGACAAATGCGCCCAGAACGTTGCCGAACAAACGCATGCACAGGCTGGTGGGCCGGATGGCGATTTCCAGAATGTTCATGGGGGTCATCAGGGCAATGGGTTCCGCCAGGCTGTGTACAAATCGCTTGCCGCCCTTTGCATGGATGCCGGAATATTCGATCAGCACAATGCTCATAATAGCCAGCGCTGCGGTAACATTCAGGTCCTTTGTGGGGGGCTTGAGACCAATGATGCCGATCAGGTTGGAGCAGGCAATGTACAGTGCAACCGTGATCAGGTACGGCACATACTGTTTGCCGGCTTCGCCCAGCAGATCTTTGAAGAAGTTATCCATGGTTACCACAGCGGTTTCCAGGATGGCCTGGCGCTTGCTGATATGATTGACCTTGAGATTGCGTGTGAGCAAAATCGAAACGATCACCAAAAACGCCATGATGCCCCAGCTTACCGCGATGGATTCCGGGATGTCGATGCCGCCAAAAATGGGAAGGGTAAACGCCGTATCAACGTTAAGCTCCTCTTTTAAGGCGGCGGTCAGTTCGTTCATTATTCCGCCTCCTCTGGCCAGCGGGGCAGCTTGTGCGCCGAGCTGGCTTTATGTTTTGAATTTATCTGATAAAAAGCGCACCAAGGAGAAAAACAGAAAGGGGGAAACGGCGATGTTCCGTTTCAGCACCCTCCTTGCTGCGTTTTTTATGCCGCCATAATACCACCATTCCCCGCCATTTGTAAGTCCCTTGCCGCACATTCTGCCTTTTGGATATTCCGTGATTCTGACAGATTAAAAATACTGTGTATGATGCACAATAAAGCACACTGAAAATTAAGCTAATTGCCGAATTTAATGACAAAAAATGCAGAAAAGTTCTTAATTTCAAACAAATCTTGCGGTTCTGTGCGGTTTTGATGGTGAGGGAAAGGAACGGTGTTTGTGCAAAACTGCCAAGGAGCGGAGATTCAGGCGATGCGCTCCGCGCCAAGGGCGGTTTCGGATGCAAAACGGGTAGCCGCCAGCTTTTCCAGTGTGGCAAGCCGCACGCAGATGGTAAACAGCCGGGCCGCAGGTTCGATCTCCTCGGCGCTGGCAAAGCTGGGGGCAATACGGACGTTGCTGTCCTGCGGGTCGCGGCCATAGGGCCAGGTGGAACCGGCGGGGGTGAATTTGACACCGGCCCGGCGGCAAAGCTCCACCGTGCGGGCCGCGCAGCCCGGCATGGTATCGAAGGAAAGGAAGTAGCCGCCGCGGGGTTCCGTCCAGCTGGCAATGCCGTTGCCGTCCAGTTCCTCGCGGAAAATGGAGATGACCTGCTCGAACTTGGGGCGCAGCAGGCGGGCATGGCGTGCCATATGGGCTTCAATGCCGCTTTCATTGCGGAAAAAACGTGCCTGGCGCAGCTGGTTGAGCTTATCGGGGCCGATGGTGGCAAACTTCCACACTTTGCGCAGATCGATCAGGTTGGCGGAACTTGCCGCCACGCCGCTGATGCCTGCACCGGGGAAGGAAACCTTGCTGGTGGAGCAGAACTCATACACCATATCCGGGTGCCCGGCATTGGCGCAGGCGGACAGGATGTCTGGCAGGACGGCCGGGGCGTTGGGGTAAAGGTCATGCACGCAGTAGGCGTTATCCCAGAAAATGCGGAAATCCGGCGCTGCGGGTTGCAGGTGGGCAAAGCGCTCCACCACCATGGGGCTGAACACAATGCCGGTGGGGTTCTGGTACTTGGGTACGCACCAGATACCTTTGATGGAAGCATCCCGCTGGACCAGGTCTTCGATCATGTCCATATCGGGGCCATCATTGTGCATGGGGATGGGGATTAGCTGGAAGCCGAAATGTTCCGTCATGGCAAAATGGCGGTCATAACCCGGCACGGGGCAAAGGAACTTGCGGTCCTTGACCTGCACCCACGGCTCTGCGCCCAGCAGGCCGTCCAGCATGGCGTGGCTGAGAATATCGAACATCATGGTCAGGCTGCTGTTGCCACCCACCATGATCTGCTCCGGCCGCGCGCCGATCATACCGGCCAGCAGGGCTTTTGCTTCGGGAATGCCGTCCAGCCCGCCGTAATTGCGGCAGTCGGTGCCATCCTCACTGTCCAACACGCTGCGGGAGTTCAGTTCACCCAGCATGCGCTGCGAAAGTGCCAGCTGCTCCGGCGCAGGCTTTCCGCGGGAAAGATCCAGCTGCAGGCCCTGCTGTTCGTACTCCTGGTAGCGCTGGCACAGACGGTGGTATTCCCGCTGCATTTCTTTTTTTGTCATATCCTGATACTGCATGGTGTCATCCTTCCTGGGCAATACCGGCAGGGCCGCTTGCTTACCTGGTGTAGCTGAAAACGAAGAAAATGACGAAGATTTCGCAAATGTGCGATGGATTCGAGGCAAAAAGCCGCAGGAATCTTTTGTGGATTCCAAGGATTTTTAACGCGGAATCCGGCCGCGTTTCTAAATTTTCGACGTTTCAGGTACACCCTGGGGGGAGTATGCACGAACCCTGCCGGTATGCCTTGTTTTCTGGAACGGTTTGTATTATACTGTCAGAAAATACATTTGTAAAATATATGTTTCGCATGCAAAATATTTGCATTTGATATGGCAAAACGCAGGAAAAGAGGAAAAACTGTGAATGTAAATTATGAATATTACCGCTTATTTTACTATGTCTGCAAATATCACAGTATAACCCGCGCGGCCAATGTGCTGCGCATGAGCCAGCCCAATGTGACCCGCGCCCTGAACCGGCTGGAGGAACAGCTGGGCTGCAAGCTGCTGGTGCGCAGCACCCGCGGCGTGACGATGACGCCGGAGGGCGAGGTGCTGTTTGCCCACGTGGAAATCGCCCAGGAGCAGCTGCAGGCGGGGGAAAGCGAGCTGGCGGGCATTACCGCGCTGGAAAGCGGTGCGCTGACTATTAGCGCCAGCGAGACCGCTTTGAATGTGTTTTTGCTGGATAAGCTGCGGGAATTCCACCGGCGTTACCCCGGCGTGCGGCTGCGTATTGCCAACCATTCCACCCCGCAGGCCATCCGTGCGCTGGGGCGCGGGCTGGTGGATCTTTGTGTGATCACCACCCCGGCCCGGTTGGAATCCACGATGCGCCGTACCCTGCTGATGCCGTTCCAGGAAATTCTGATTGCCGGCAGGGACTTTGAATTTTTGCAGGGTCGCCGCTGGGCGCTGAAAGAACTGCAGCAATACCCTCTGATCTGCCTGGGCAGCGAGACGATGACCTATGCGTTCTATAACCAGTTTTACTTAAGCAACAATCTTGTTTTGCAGCCGGATACTGAGGCCGCTACCACCGACCAGGTGGTGCCGCTGGTCAAAAGCGGGCTGGGGCTGGGGTATGTGCCGCAGAATTTTGCCAAGGACGCCCTGGCCGCGGGGGATGTGTTTGCCATCCAGTTGAAAGAGGAAATCCCCACCCGTCATGTTGTGCTGGTGCAGGATGGCGGCCGTGTTCCCAACGCAGCTGCGCGCGAATTTGCCCGGATGCTGAACAGCAGCGTTACGCAGCAGAATGCACCATAAGCGGACAAAATTGTGCACCGACACCAGAAAATTAAAAATGTCTGCGCCTGTTTTTGTGAAAGGTGATTGACAACTGCCATGCGGAACCGTATGATAAAAGTGGAACTTTGCCCGGTGCAACGAGAACCATACAGTGCGCCGGATTCCGCGCAGAGGA
>ULVF01032247.1_pt1 | contig 11550 bp, 5 predicted proteins | sample 1959201 | NCBI WGS metagenome assembly ULVF01 (sample SAMEA4835779, study PRJEB28245) | human gut metagenome | biome: gut microbiome; material: fecal sample | place: Denmark | collected 2008 | reverse complement strand
GCTTATTGAATCGATTTACACAAAACTCTTGACACACCCGTGCTTTCGAAAATAGGTGATATTAAAAATGATTATATTTATAAGTGATTCTTTGTTTTTATTATATATCGTCACTTTTCTTGTGATAATTATTACCATCTATAAATGCATTAAGGCTAAGAAAATAGAAACAAAAACTATAGTGATTATACTAATAGGAGTTGTATATTTATTATTCTATTCGTATGAATCCATACCATCCGAAAAGGTTCAATATAATCACATAGCAATATCAGACGTAGAGGGATTATCAGAAAAAGAAATTGTTAACAAAATACTAATCCAAGAATTTGACTATTATAAATCCGAGAGATTATTCACTAAAAATCAAATTTTTGATTATAAAATTAATCGAATTAATGGCCCAATAAACGATACCAGTAAGACAGACAATCACTATTATGATGTATCATATTCAGTAAAAACCATAGCTCCGGCTTGGATTGCAGGTAATGGAAAAAATGAAGGCCTATGGGTAAATAGCAAATCCGAATTCTATAATTTAATCAAAAATAATGACCAATATATTCTAAACCGTGTTGGTGGTTTATAATATGCACCAACTATTAAATTAACCAAGTGATGATGAATAAAAAAGTCAAACTGCAATCAGAATTTAAAATTTTCCCAGATATCATCTATCAACACTATCATAAAAAAACTATATTTTATATACTTATACACTTCTACTGGTAACCCATCTTCAAGCCCAACTTTATATTCAACACTAATATAAAAGCGTCAGTCACTCCTTTCGAGCAACTGGCGCTTTTATACTTCTTATCTACTGTGCCCTACTTTTGAATATGGTTTCCGTAAACATCACGGTACACATTTTGGGCTTTATCATCTTTATCATTTACCCGTACACGTTCCACCTTATGCCGATCATTATCTTTACCGGAAATTCGGTCTACGCGGAAACGATCGATATTCTGCACTTTAACCAATTCAGGACCAAAGTCATCTACAGAACGGGTCATGTTACCATCCGAAGGCGCTCCATTTTGTAAAGCCCTGTAAATAATGGCTGCGTATTCATAACGTGTCATCGCTCTATCGCCTTTAAATTCTCCATCCGGATATCCTTTCAGATAACCTCGTTCCGCTAAGTTCTTAACATACTCATAAGCCCAATGATTTTCCGGTACATCTGGGAAGGTCATAGCTCCGGTTGCTATAGGAGCCAATTTCACAGGCTGACCCGATTCATAGGCTGCCAATTTTTTCGTCAGCGTTTCAATCTGGTTTTTCATAGCCAGCATATCTTTAGCCATGGAAACACGTGAACGGGAGATATGGCTCTTCTGCCCAAATTTCCAGCTGACACCAACGTTCACCATATTCTCTCCGCCGCTGAAGGACCCACCTACGCTAAACATGGTATCTTCATTAGGACGATAATAAGCGCCAATAGCAACTGCATTGGCATTTTTATAATTACCGTACCCGGCTGCAAAATCCCATTTATCATCCGGATCAAAATCCAGAGGATGGAGCCCTGCCAGAGCTGCCGCCCCAGCGCCAACATGATTGATTCGGTTGCCCAAACGATTAATCCGGGTTTCCGTGCCATACAACTGGCTTCCATTTACAGCATCCGTACTGGTCGATGAAATATCTCCAGGAGCTACGTTGGTGATCTTATTTCCACCATTATTCAACCCATCTTTATTGAGCGTAACATCCTGACCTGCGGAACCATTTTGGATTGTCATCCCTCCCGTCGTTATGGTGGTGTCTCCAACGTTGACAGTGCTGGCATTTACCGTCGTGATATTCCCAGTGTCTGCTGTAACAGTCTTCGTAGTAACCGAATCCAGTCCTTTCAAATCTTTTGAAAGCCGCACTTTCAGGTTATCGCTTCCATCAGATACCACTCCGATATTGTCTTCCGTTGACAGTTTAGAAGAATCTGTAATGCCCCCGACTACATTTACCTGGCCATTGAGCTTTTTATTGATCACATTCCCTACGTCACCGCCATACTTCATTCCGTCGTTCATAGTGGCAACCGTCTGGGTATTCCCATTGTGATCTTCATAGACGATCCGATCAATACCATCCGTGCCATTATAGCCATCCGTGCCGTCTACTCCATTTGCCCCTTTTACAACATGGATGTCAGCAGAAGCACCATCCTTGCCATTAATGCCAATATGACCATCGGTACCATTGGTTCCGTCTTTACCTATAGAAGAAATGGTAACCCCATCTTTGCCATCAGCACCTTTTACACCAATAGCCCCATTGATGCCATCAGCGCCGTCTTTGCCCTGGCCGCCCACGGTAACAGTATCTGCCTTCAGATTCTTGTCTAATCCGATGACCAGATCTCCCTGTGCATCCATTACAGTCTTGATGTTGGAAGCATCATATTCCGCGTCCGCTTTCGTACCATTCCCTTTGATGGTCATGGTGCTGTTCAGTTTTTTGGCCACAGATCCTGTATTTCCAGCAAACTTCAGTCCATCATCTAATGTGGCAACTTCATGGGTGGCATGCCCATCATCTTCGTAAACAATACGGGTCATACCATTGGCACCATTGGAACCATCCACGCCATCCTGACCTTTCGCAGATTTCATGGTAAGCCCATCTTTTCCGTCTTTTCCATTCATTCCGATAGAGCCATCTTTCCCATTGATGGTAACAGCTGAGCCATCTTTGCCAGCCACACCGATGGAACCATCTATGCCGTTGTCGCCTTTTTCACCCAGATTAAGGTTATCATTGACATTAACCTTATAAGGATCTGCTGCTGTACCTGTACCAGTAACCGTAGTATTTTTCCCGTCCACCAGTTTAGTAGCATTCTTGGCAATTTCATCTTTCAGCTGGCTGACATTCACCGCATCAGTTCCAGCAGTCCCAGCGGCCACATTGTGGATCTGATTGCCACCATTATCCAATCCTTTTTCTGTCAAAGAAACTGCAGAAGTTCCTGCTGCTGGATTTTTTGGAGTAATCGTAATACCACCAGCATTAATCGTGGTCTGGTTCCCATCTTTATCCGTGATGGTCATGCCGCTTCCCTGGGTCACTGTCTTATTCCCATCAGCGTCGGTGGTAGTTACACTATTTACATTCAGATCATCTTTCAAGACTACTTTCAGCGTTCCATTTTCCACTTTCGTAGAAATATTTTTGCCGTCCCCTGTGACTTCAATATCATCCCCAAGGGATTTGTGAACGATATTTCCATTCTCATCTTTTAATCCAAAACCTTTTTCCGTAAGTTCATTAGTTTTTTCTTTTAGCTGACTTACGTTGACAGCATCTGTGTCCGCTGTACCAGCTGTCACGTTGATAATTTTTGTACTGTTGGCATTGATTCCATCTTTAGTTACAGAAGGTCCGCCCGCTATGGTTACGCCCTGATTATTGACAGTTGTGTCTCCAGCTTTTACAGTATCAGCGTTTACAGTATTTGCCGTGACACTGTTCAGCCCAGTTACATCTTTTGCCAGTTTTACGGTTATTGTATTATTGGACGGATCGGCAACCACCCCAATATTATTATTGCTTAAATTACTACTGTCAGCACCGCCCACAAAAGACATTGCCTGGTCAGAACCTCGATGTAGCACATTCACATCTGCTTCAGATGTGCTTCCAATGGTCGAATTGTCCCCCGCAAAACGTAACGGTCGAGTCATGCTGTAAAGCTGGCTACCGTTTACTGCATCTGTACTTTTTGCGCTAACCAAGCCGGCCGCAACGTTCTGGATGCGTCGTTCCTTCTCTGCGGAGCCCACCGTTACAATACCTGCAGGGGTTCCCCCGGCGTACTGATATGTCCCGTCGCTGTTGTATACATCCATTCCTTTTGTAGTGGCTCCCGATACAACATAAGCCGAATTGCTGCCAAGATAGACGGAATTCCCCAAGGTTGCCGTTACATGGCTCCCCAGAATCTGGGTATTGGACAAATCCGCGTTTTGAGTCGTGGCATCAACGGTATTCTGGTTCCCCACGATCTGGATATCCGTCAGATTCCTGTTTTTCTGGTTTTTGGCCTGGATGGTATTTTTCGAACCTGTAACAGTAATATCAGATACGCTGCCTGCATCGCCTGCTGTGCTTGTATCCGGATCGCCCGTAACCGTATTATGGTTACCCGTTACAAAAATATTTTCAAAGGTTTCCGAGTTGGAAGAATTATTGGACAGGGATTCCATTTTCAGCACGTTTTGATTCCCTACAATACGATTGCTGTCCCCTTCCATACGGTTTTCATTCCCAAAGATTCCCGAATTCGAAGCACTTACATCAGCAGCTGTACCTGTTGCAGCCGTGCTGTTCTGGCTGCCCAGGACATAGGTATTCTCGCCTTTTACATAGTTATTAGTCCCAATAGCGCCGGACGATGCACCTTCCGCCTTAGCTGTCGTGCCGATAGCAAGGGCATTTGCATTCAGGGCTTGTGCCGTATCCCCCATGGCTGTCGCACTCTTGCTGTTGCTCTTGGCATCGCTGCCGACAGCAATGGCCTTGTCGTCGGATACACCGGCAGAATAACCAATGGCAACCGCTTTATCTACACTGCTTCCACCATTTTTTATAGAAGACGTCGCAAGAGTCCCTATAGCCAGTGAGTTATTTCCGGCTGCCTGAGCGCCAGCCCCGATTGCCGTGTTATATTGATAACCGCTGATGGCTAAAGTCTGTTTCAGGCTTCCCGGGTTAGCCGGATCTTCATAACCGGCTCCCACTGTAATACTGCCAAGACTCTTCGCTCCTGTATTATTCCCCAGCGCAACACTCCTGTCCCCTAAAGCTTTGGCGCTCACGCCAGCTGCCATAGAGTCTTCACCCGTAGCCAAATCGTTATCATAATTATTCAAATCGGTAGATTTTACAGAGTAGTAATGTGTTTTTGCCGTATCAACAATCTTATCGACCTGAGCTACATTCGCTGCATCAGTCCCCAGTGTCCCTGCGGCGACATTATGGATTTTCGTTCCCTTATTGTCATTATTACGAAGGGTAATACTGTCTCCATCTCCAGAAGTGACCGTATCATAATATACCCCGCTTGCCGTTGCAGAAGAAACATTCGCATTGACCTGAGCTACCGTAGCGTCTATTGATTTTTTGAGCTGTGCCACAGTAACGGCATCCTGATCCAGTGCCCCGTCAGCTACATTGGTAATACGGCGCAGCGCCGATGCATTGCCGACGGAAACGGCAGTCTTGGGAGCCGCCTGTCCTGTCAGATACCCAGTCCCACTGATCATAGCGGCATTGGCCACGGAGCCATTGCCTATGGCAACATTGCCGCCTGCAGCCTGGGCGCCCTGACCTAAAGCTACACTGGCCGCATCTGCAGCCTGGGCGTTAAACCCGATTGCCGTAGATCCATTTCCATTCGCCTGTGCCTGATACCCGACTGCAACGGCATCATCAGCAGCTTTCGTCTCACTGCCTAAAGCCGTAGACTGGATCCGCGATACAGCAGAATCGTTTTTATTAGCATGATAGCCAATGGAAACATTTTTCCCTTCAGATGTGTTTCCGCTAGACCCAATATTGGTCCCAGCTTCAGAACCAATGGCTACATTATGGTCGCTTTTGACATCATTTCCCGTTTTGTAGCCAATTGCAATGTTCTGTTGTCCGTCAATATTGTTGCCAGCACCGTCTCCAATGACTACATGGGATCCCTTCGTCCCTAATACGTGTCCTACCATACCCACGCCTGCACTTGGACCAAGTACGACAGAACGGACGGCATTGGCACTGGCATCTTTACCCAAAACTACAGAAGCACTGCCCCCAGCAACAGCTCCGTTTCCAAGAGCAACGGCATCTGCCCCACTAGCTTGCGCATTCTTACCCATAGCCAGGGCATCTGCTCCACTGGCTGCTGCCTCTGTTCCAACCGCAATGCTGTCAGCTCCAGAAGCAGCCGTACTTTTGCCCAGAGCCAGTGCGCCTTCCGCCTCAGCCTTTGCGCTGTCTCCAATCGCTGCAGCACTATGACTGTTTTGCGTCACAGCAGCATTGTTGCCCATCGCAATTGCATTGTTGGAAGCAACCGTACTAGCCTTAGTTCCAATTGCCATGCTGTTATCGTTGAGCTGATCATTGGTCCCATCATTATAGACCGTCGCTCCATCCCCCAGTGCAATCGAAGAGTTTCCCCGAGCATTGGCTGCATCACCGATGGATATGCTTGCTTTGCCTCCGTCTTTAACCACATTAGAACTGTCGCCATCACCGGTCATATCATTAAAGGAGCCACTGACAGCTTTCCTGCCAATGGCAATACTGTTTTCAGCAGATGAAGCAGAACGAGCATCATCGCCCAGAGCCACAGAATCTTTGCCATTCGCTTTTGCACTGACACCAATGGCAACAGCATCTTCGCCCGCAGCCGCAGCGTCCTCTCCAGTGGAATTGGCACGGAAATACTTTATTCCCGGTTTTGTTTGATCCAAGCCCAAAGCAGAATTCACATTTTTTAGCTCTGTAATATCGTCCGTATTATTTTTGATTTTTCCTGTATTGGCTGTAATCGCATTTTTATTTGCCGCAATATCCGTCTTGTTTTGCTGGATGTCCTTGTAATTTTGATTGATTCTAATCTTATTGTTAGCGATCTCTGTGCTGTTATCCGCAATTTTGCCCGTATTGTCAGCAATATCTGTTTGGTTCTTTTGTACGTCTTTTTTTACTGCATCCACTTCTACACTGGTTGCGACCCCATCAGTGGATATTGTGATTGTCTTTGTTGTTTCGTCTTTAGTTACAGAAATGTTAGTTCCGGCCTTCAAAATATCACCGTCTTGAACAGATTCAGCGCTACCATAAAGTGCACTTCCAAATACAAGCACAGCTGTTAATACGGTACTAGTCAGTACCCCCCCCCGATTTAATAATTGTTCTTAATAGAGAATTACCCGACGTTTTCCCGCCATTTTTTGCTAATTCTGAAACAACCTGGTGCTGCCCTTTTGCGCGATTGAATATAACCTTGTAAATTCTATTCAATCTAATCGCCTCCTTTATATTAAAAATAGCATAAAATAACACTCAGCGCCTTTAATAGATTTAAACTTTATACAGTGCATTTTTTCTTATTTTAACATCATTTCACTTCCTAAACAATGCATTCCTAACAATGCATTCCTCTAGATTATTTATTTTTTTATAAAGCTATAATTGATTAAAAAATATTTAGTAATCTTGACATACGCGATGACGTCGTAGCCAAGTTCGTGAATCTGGTGTAGCGATGCCGATGAGCAGAACCATGAGCCGAACAGGACGTGCTGGACAGAGACACCTGCCTCACGAGCCTCTTCCAACAGTGTTAGAATAACCTCTGGAGCTTTGCACTGTGCTAGCTTGCGCTGCATGCTTGCCACCATTGCTGTACGGGTAGATGTCAGCTGACGCGCCTCACAATTGCTGCTTCGACAAAGAGAACAGCAGGCAGTGGCGGAGCAGCAGGAAGGTATTCCCATCGCTCCAACCAAACGTGAGTATACGGAAGACTTTCAGGAACGTGCCACTGACATAGTCGTAGACGCGGGTCAGCAATTCCACTTTCATGGGCTGTTGCGTTTAAGCAAGGAGTCGTTGTCGATGATGAGGATGTTCCTACGGTCTTCGCCCGTCATTGGTGCGATTGGCCTTCTGAATGTTGGTCGTATCCAGGAGTCCATTGAAATGGTAGAACGTATCTCTCTCAAACGGGATAGGCTCTGACGCATCCTTCTTCCGTTGGTAGAAGAACCGCCTCTGAAACACTGCCTCGGACGCGCTTTGCGGTCATGACCGCAAAGCCGCACATCTTGTAGACATTGTAGTTTCGCAAGAACTGGCTGACATAGAATTCGGCAAAGAATTGACAAATCTTGGAAGATGATACTTCACATGAGTGATGATATTGTACAATATTCATGGCATAAGCCTTCCGTTTGTGTTGTGGATTTTCGTTACTTTTATTATACAAAACGGAATGAGTTCATGCTATTTTCATTTCGCGGATTACTAATAAAGATAAATCAGCGGGGTATCAACTGTGAAGCTTAAGTTAATAATAATATGTGAATGCTGTACATTAACATACTGTTTATGCTTTGATTTCTGTGCCATCTTTAAAGGTCACCCAAATATCATCTTTCTCATTTACAGTAATGAAATCTACCAAACTGCACCACAGTCTCTTATCAAAAATGCTAATAAATTCCTGCTTCTGTAAATTTTCAATAAATCTTTCTAGCTGCTGGCCCCTACTTGTACGCTGTTTCATGGTATCGCAAATCTGGTCATACTTGATTTTTACTTTTTCATAGTGGTTAGTCGGCTCGCTGTACTTTCGGTTATATTCCATCTGATTCTGTGTCATGCAAGCATTTTCGGAAATAAGTTGTTGAACCTGGCCTGCTAACTGGTTCAGATTGAGTTCTAATGCGTTTCGTTTCTTTTCCAAATCTGTAGTATCAACTAGGCGACACTTTAACAGAATAATATTGCTAAGGATTTCATCTTTATTCTTGATAAGTTGATTGACTGCTCGGACAAATACATTTTCTATCTCATTTTCAATCAGATGTGGCGTCTTACAACGTCTCTTGAACTTATCATTACAGCGATATACGGTCTGACGGTATTTATCAGTCGAGTGCCATACTTTGGCTCCGTACCAACTGCCACACTGTCCACATTTGATTTTGCTCGAGAAAATGGATACACCACTGTAGCGTTTCCTCCCCTTAATATTTTGCCTCTTTTTTATGATTGCCTGCACCAGATCGAAAACCTGCGGGCTGATGATTGCTTCATGGTCATTCTGTACGTAGTACTGCGGCACCTCCCCTTCATTTCTCTTACTTTTCTTCGTAAGAAAATCCACCGTAAATTTCTTTTGAAGCAACGCATCCCCTTTGTACTTTTCATTCATGAGAATACTTCGCACCGTGTTGGGTCTCCATATTTTGCACCCCGCAGGTGTTGGAATCTTTTGCTCTGTCAATTTCTTTGCAATAGAATGAAAGGTGTACCCGCTAAGATATAAACGATAAATCAGTTTTACTGTTTCTGCCTGCTCTTTATTCACTATCAGATTGCCGTCCGCTCCCCTGTCGTAACCAAGAAAATGACTGAATGCCAAACTGACCTTCCCATCAGCAAACCGTTTCCGATGTCCCCAAGTGACATTTTCCGAGATGCTCCTACTTTCCTCCTGTGCCAGGGAACTCATAATAGTAATAAGAAGTTCACCTTTGGCGTCTAGTGTCCAGATGTTTTCCTTCTCAAAGTAGATTTCGACCCCTTTATCTCTCAACTTACGTACGATTGTCAAGCTATCCACCGTATTCCGCGCAAAACGGCTGACCGATTTCGTAATGATAAGGTCAATTCTGCCATCCATTGCATCACGAATCATACTTTTAAAGCCTTCCCTATGCAAGGTATTTGTCGCTGAAATTCCTTCATCCGTGTACATCCCAGCGAATTCCCAGTCGCTGCGTCCCTTTATATAATTTGTATAATAGTCAACCTGTGCTTCATAACTTGTAAGCTGTTCATCCCGGTCGGTTGAAACGCATGCATACCCGGCGACCCTTCTCTTTTTCTGGCTATGAATAGGTTTTTCTGTGTAATTCTGTAGTGTAGCTGGTATAACCTGCACTTTTTTCATGGCAATTGCACCTCTTTATTTTCTCCAGAATAAAACCGGAACAGCAGGGTCCGATTCTTCTGAACCTCAATCCATTCCACCTGTTCCCGAAATTTTTGCTCATCAAATGTAGATTCGCCAAGAAGGGCTGCCGCTGTTTTTTTCAGCCAATCTTCTTGGATGCCGCTAGTGTGGACACATTTATGTTTGTTCCGACTCCGCCAATACGCTACTCTTCTATTTTTACGTGTTTCCAAACAACAGACAAATTTCACATCACAAGTCGGGCAAAAGATACGTTCTGAAAAGGCACTATAACGGCTGGACAGTCCACTTTTACGGTATTGGACCATTCTTTGCTGCACTTGTTCCTTCCGTTTCTCCGTCCACATATCCTTTAACGCTGTCGATTTCCATGGCTGCTTAATAACCTTGCCGTCCTTTAAGTAAAATAGCAAGGAATGATAAGCCGGCACCACTATTTTCTCTACCCTCTGTAAAAACTCAGTCTTATCAAAAATTGCCATTTCAAGCGCACTCATACAAGCGCGTTCAAGAGCAGGCTGTGGAATGGCACCATAGGCCCCGCACCGTTCCTCCGCTTTTCCTTTATTTGACAGGCACGACCAGTATTCACTCGGTTTGCCTTTGTACTTTCTTATGTTATGGATGTAGCTCTTTCCACAAATACCGCACTTGGTGATTCCTGTAAAGCAGGATGTGTTTAGGAAATTTCTGGCATATCCGCCACGTTGCTTTCCCGCCTCCTTACGCCACGCCATCTCTTCCTGAACCTGATTGAATGTCGCTGCATCAATAATGGCCTCATGATGATTTTCCACTACATACTTATCCTTTTCTCCATGGTTTATGACCTGATGTTTGGTAATTGGATCTATTACGAAGGTCTTTTGAATGACCAGGTTCCCTTTATATACAGGATTCTGCAACATCTGCTTTATAGTAGAATCCTGAAATAGGTTGCCGTACATCGTATGAGCTCCGATATTGGCAAGCTCTCGCTGTATATCTCTTCGCGTTTTCCCTGCTAAATACCCCTTAAAGATTCTCCGAACAATCGCTGCTTCCTCATTCTGGATAACTAGTTCTCCATCTTTCCATCGGTACCCATAAATGAAGAACTTTGCATGGGGAATTCCTTTTTCGTATTTCTTTTGAAACCTCCACTTGATATTGTCGCTGATAGAGCGGCTTTCTTCCTGAGCAAAGGAGGCAAGGATTGTCAGCATCAGCTCTCCATCACCACTTAGGCTACAAATGTTTTCTTTTTCAAACCAGACTTCGACACCAATCTTTTTTAGGTGCCGAACCGTCTTAAGCAGGTCAACCGTGTTACGTGCAAACCGCTGGATGGATTTCGCAAGAATAATATCAATTTTTCTAGCTTCTGCATCTGCAAGCATACGTTGAAACTCTTTTCTCTTAATAATCTTTGTTCCAGTAATACCATAATCAGCATATACCCCCGCATATTCCCACGCAGGATTTTTCTGTATCAATGAACTGTAATAGCTAATCTGAGCCGATAGGGAATGCTGCATTCTCTCTGACTCTACAGAGACTCGGGCATAGGCAGCAACCCGCTTCCGTTTGGAAATTTCGGTAACCTTCTGTTCTATTTTCCACATTTTCTTTTCCATAGTTGAGCCCTCCTTCCAACTATATATATCACTCTAACCAGTAGAATTATCAAATGTATAGCCCTCCGAAAAACGGTTGATATTTATGAAGCATTTCCTTCTTGAAGGACTGGTACTCCTTCTTGGTAATAAGTTTATCATTCAACATTTTCCTTGCCAGATTTATCGTTACCTGAAAAGGGGCTGTGACAAAATGGTTAATCATTTTGTTGCAGC
>ULVF01023009.1_pt1 | contig 11559 bp, 10 predicted proteins | sample 1959201 | NCBI WGS metagenome assembly ULVF01 (sample SAMEA4835779, study PRJEB28245) | human gut metagenome | biome: gut microbiome; material: fecal sample | place: Denmark | collected 2008 | reverse complement strand
TATATAAATTATGCCTTAATAATAAAATGCTTAATAATTGGAGAATTTATGAAAAAAAAGTTATCATCAGCAGAAATAAAAAAAATAGAAGTAGAAATATTATCTGATATAGTTTCATTTTGTCAAAGAAATCAATTACGAGTATATTTATCAGGAGGGACATTGTTAGGGGCAATTCGCCATCATGGTTTTATCCCTTGGGATGATGATATTGATGTATGCATGCCAAGAATGGATTATGAAAAGTTTATTAGGTCTTTTCAATCAGAAAAAGAATACTTTCAAGTTCAATCGTTATTAACACCTAATTTTTCAGCGCCATTTGCAAAAGTCATTGATTTACGGACTTCGATTAAATCCGAATTTAGCAATCGGGATATTGATCAGCATCTCTGGGTAGATGTGTTTCCTGTGGATGGATTACCAGAAAGTCTTGAAGAAGTAAAAAAAATATATGCAAAGTGTAATTACTATAGAAATATCTATTTATTGACAGACGCTACATTAGGTAAAGGGAAAACAAAGATACGAAAATATTTGAAATATATTTTAAAACCGTTAGCTAATCTATATGGGAAAAAACGTTGTTGTGATAAGATTGAAGCTATTGCTAAATCATATCCTTATGAAACCTGTGAATATGTTGGTGCTATTACATGGGGACTTTACGGTGCTGGCGAACGCATGTTGAAATCAGAATTTGAAAAAACTGTGATGGTTGAATTTGAAGGACGGCAATTTCCAACATTTTCTTGTTGGGATAGTTATTTAAAAGGTCTCTACAAAGATTATATGCAATTACCACCAGTAGAAAAGCGACGGACGCATGATATGGAAGTTTACTTGAAAGAATAGAAGAGGTTGTTATGAATATAGCTGTAATTTTTGCTGGCGGTACTGGCAAGCGTATGAATACAAAATCGAAACCTAAGCAATTTCTTGAAATGCATGGAAAACCAGTCCTTATTTATACGTTGGAAAATTTTCAACATCATCCAATGATTGATAAGATTGTTTTGGTTTGTCTTGAGTCGTGGATTGATTATGCTAAAAGTTTATTGAAAAAATATTCTATTGATAAAGTTTGCAAAATAGTTCCTGGTGGAGATAGTGGACAGGCATCTATTTTTAATGGAATTAAAGCATCTCATGATATATTTCATGATGAAGATGTTGTTTTAATTCACGATGGTGTACGCCCTCTCATCAATGAAGATACGATTACGTCCTGTATTAAAACTGTCAATGCGCATGGAAATGCAATTACTATTTCGCCTGCTATTGAAACTATTTTTTTGAAAGATACTGATACGCAGCGTGTTGGTCAGATTTTTAATCGTTCTTGTTGTGAAATGGCCAAGGCACCACAGTGCTTTAGACTCGGCGATATTTACCGCGCACATTGTCGGGCGATGGAAGAACATAAATTAGATTTTATTGATTCTGCTAGTTTGATGCAGCATTATGGCTATCCGCTTTATACGGTCGAAGGGCCGTCGGAGAATATAAAGATTACGACGCCTGTGGATTTTTATATTTTCCGGGCAGTCATGGATGCAAAAGAAAATTTACAGATATTAGGATTTTAGGAGCGAATCATGTGGACAGAAAATAACGTTTTTTTAGAAGACTTGGAGTCAATTGCTCAGACGGCGTGTATTCCTTGGAAAAAATTACGGGGGAAAACGGTATTAGTTACTGGCGGAACCGGGTTAATTGGTTCAACATTAATTAATAGCTTGCTTTATGCTAATAAAAAAATGTCATTGGATTTACAGGTACTGGCTTTGATTCGAAATCAGGACAAAGCAGAAAAAATGTTTTCTCGGCAGTTACAAGAACGTCTTCCGCTTCATTTTATTATAGGAACAGTGGAAAGTCTGCCGGAAATCATTCAGCCGATTGATTATATTATTCATGGTGCCAGCCCTACGGCAAGCGCTTTTTTTGTGGAACATCCGGTAGAAACCATACAGATAAATGTCAAGGGTACAACTAACTTATTGCAGTTAGCTAAAGAGAAAAAAGCGGCTGGCTTTGTATATCTTTCCAGTATGGAAGTATATGGGGCACCGCTGTCAGATCAGGCTATTGATGAAACACAGGGAACGACGATTAATACGATGGTTGTTCGCAGCTGCTATCCGGAAGCAAAAAGAATATGTGAAAGTTTATGTGCTAGCTACGCCCAGGAATACGGAGTACCTGCCTTTAGTGTACGATTAGCCCAGACTTTTGGTCCAGGTGTCTTGGAAAAGGATGCACGTGTCTTTGCTGAATTTGCACGCTGTGCAGTTCAACATCATGATATTGTTTTACAGACTGATGGGACAAGCAAGCGATGCTATTTGTATACCGCTGATGCGGTAACAGCTATCTTAACAGTATTACTATCTGGAAAGGGCGGAGAAGCTTATAACGCTGCAAATCCTGAAACTTATTGCAGTATTGTTGATATGGCTCAGATGGTAGCATTGGAATTGGCGCAGGGCGATGTCAAAATCAAATTTAATATTGATAAAAATAATGAGAAAAAATTTTCCCCCCCCCATCACTTGAATCTGGATGTGAATAAGTTAGAAAAATTAGGTTGGAAGCCAACAAGAAATTTAATGGATATGTATCTGCGAATGATATCAGCAATGAAGGGATATAATTTAAATGATAAACAGGAAATCTGATATAGGTTGCGTCATAGTTACCTTTAATAGACTTGAAAAATTGAAAAAAACTTTGAATATCTATGCTAGACAAAGTTTATTGCCACTTTATTTAATTGTTGTTAATAATGCATCTACGGATGGGACGGATAAGTATCTTGAAGAATGGAAACAAATCGATGAAGGTTTTGAAAAAATTGTATTGACTTCTTCGACTAATGTTGGTGGAAGCGGAGGTTTTTATTTGGGTGAGCAGTTAGCCATTAAAATGGATGCTGATTGGATTATGATAGCCGACGATGATGCTTATCCACAAAATAATTATTTAGAAGGGATGCAGCAATATATTGATGCTCATGATAGTCAAAAAATTTCTGTTATATGTGGAAAAGTTGCGCAACATAATTCTTACATAAATTTTCATAGGGGCATATGGAAATCTAAATGGGCAGTTGACTTTTATACTTCGGTACCACCGGAAGCTTATCAGCAAAATGAATTTTATCCTGATTTTGTATCGTATGTAGGTATTTTGATTAATAAAGAAAAATTGAAGAAAGCTGGATTAGTAAATAAGGATAACTTTATATGGCATGATGATATAGAACATATTTTTAGACTTAGTAAGATTGGAAAAATAATTTGCATTCCTACATATGAAATTATCCATGATGTAGACGATACTCATAATGGATTAAGCTGGAAGACATACTACGGATATCGTAATAGTTTGAACTTTTTTAAAAGGCATTATCCGAGCCATTATCCATTTATACTTTTTGTTTTAGCTTGTAAAACTTTACTGATACCGTTGAAGGGTAAATCGTTGAAAGAGATTAGAGTTCGGTTTGCGGCTATAAAAGATAGTTTGTTAGGAAATGTAGGAAAACATAATCTTTATAAGCCTGGTTGGAAACCATAAACCAGGATGGTATTTTTTACAGGTGAAGAAATGCATAAAATTATAAATTATTTGAAATTGGCTTCCAGTTATGATTGGCAATGTATTGCCTTTGGGATAGCAGTGTTTCTGGTACCATTTCATAAAATACATCAGTTTTTTTCATTGTCTTTTATGGGCAGTATGGGTGGAAAATTATCGATTTATGCTGTCTCAATTGGATTAGGATTTTTCTTATATCAGTGTGCAAAAAACAAAAAGATTCTTGTCCCTAAAGTCTATATAATCTTTTTTATTGTTTTTCTTCTATGGCAAATGATTTCTTTAGTGCATGGGCTATATATTTTTCCTGTGTGGCAAGAAATATCGGCGAGCCAGTTTAATAAATTAGACTTTGTGCTTTCTCATTTAGCTAATAGGGGTTGGGTTGTAGATATATTGACCGTTGGGCATATTTGGTGGTCAATGAAACTCATTTTGTCACATATTCTAGGATTCTGTATGACTTATGGGTGTGTGCTTTGGGTGATTTCATTGTTTCATCAAAACAGAAAGGCTGCTTTTTTGGCCTTTCGTTATGGCATTTTAGGTGGTGCTATCATTTGCTCTGCGTATTCTGTTATTGAAGTCCTATATCTTTTTGGTAGTTATGATGCCATGATAATTTTGGCACATATCAATCCGTGGATTTATGATATAGGGATAGCACATGGTTGGTGGCCACCATTATTAGGTGGAAATCGAGTACGTTCCATGTTTGCAGAACCAGCATATATGGCACTTTATATGACGGTAACGATTCCGTTTCTTTTTGCACAGATATGTATAGCGAAAACAAAAAAATGGTTTTGGGAAATTTTATTTACCATGCAGTTTCTTATGATGTGGGGGACCAATAGTAAGACTGCTTTGGGAATTTTACTAGCTGAATGTTTGGCTGCTGTTGTTTTCCTTTTTTTTCGCTGGAAAAGAATCTCTTGGACGCAGCTTATTCATCCGTTATTGGCGATTGTCATTTTATGTGGTGTAGGTATGGGCGTAAATTGGATTTTTCAGCATCGCTATGCTGTAGATTACGATTTAGTATCCATTGCCTCTGATGATACAGTAACCTTAAAAATTACGAACAAGAGTTATACTGTCTGGGAGCAACGAGAAGGTATTGATCTTACTAGTGCGTGGTTTACCGATGACTGGAAAGATGAAGCAGGACGAGTGCATGTTCCTCTTGATAAGACGTTGTTTCCTGGACAAAGTTGTCAGATTGCGATTAAACTTCCCGAGCTAATTAACAGAGAGGAGTACCCTAATGTTGTAATGGAATTAACGGCAAATAATGAATTTCAACATGATGTTAGATTTGCCGGACAAGGTGCAGCAAAGTTTAGCTTGCAATGGAAACAGGATCATTGGCGAAATAAAGGAGAGTCAAAAACGCAAGAAAATAAGATGACTGCCTTGACTTCACAAACAGAAGGCAGTAATCAGCAGCGCTATGGCATAATGTACGTAGAAATGCTCATTGGTCGAGACCATCCTATTTTGGGCGTAGGTGGGCAGGAGTTAAAGCAGGCGTACTATATTTCCTATATCCCGGATTGGTTATTGAAAAACAAAGAAGTTCAACTTTGGATTACCTATCAAAAAACAAAAGGGCTATTGAAATCTGGCTTTCCGATTATTAGTGACTACACGCACCAATTTGCCAGTTATGGACTTCCTGGGGTTATCTTATTTTTAATACCTTCTTTTTATGCACTGTTTCTTTTATTTAAGAAGAGAGTTTATTGGCTAAAGGCTGGTTTCCAAGAATATATGAATATTGCAATTTTGGGTATTAGTTATTTTGGCCTGATGGTTGCTTTTATTGGAGGCAATTCAACTCAACTTTATATTTATTGGCTTTTATTAGGCGCCTTGATTGGCTATTATGGAACCTTAGGATATGATTCTAAATCTCAATGATGAATTTTTCCTTGCACTTTTGAGATGAACATATAAAGCATAGAATCTTTTGTTAGCAGCAGGATACCGATGTAAATGAGGCATCCTGCTGCTATTGCTATAAAGGTATGGACAATGCCCGGTTTCAGATAAATACTGAGCGGACAGGTTATTGCAAACATGATAAGGCCACTAAATAAATATTTAATAGAGAGTCGTCCGATTTCGATAATTGAAAATACATTACGAACGATATAGAATTGTACAGCTGTAACCGTGATTTCCGCAATTAATGAGGCAATGGCAGCTCCTATGGACTGCATCATGGAGATGAGAAATAGGTTGAGTATAAAGTTTACAACTGCACCGCAGACGACCGTTAGTGTCAGTTTGTTTTGCTGGTTTGTGGGTAGCATATATTGAATTCCAGTTACATTGCTAAGGCCAATGGCGATGACCAAACCGCTGAGAATTTGCATAAGTGGAACGACCTTGTCGTAACCAGGTCCAAAGAACCAGGGAACAAAATTGTTGCTGATTGCTATAAATCCGAAAAACATGGGCATAGTCAGAAACCAGACGAAACGATAGGAGCGCATCATATTTGTTTTGATGGTTTCATAGTCTTTGTGTGCATAAGCATATGCGATACGAGGCAACATAACGGTTCCTAGTGAGGTAACAATGGTCAGGGAAAGTTTTACGACTTTTTCTGCCTGTTCGTAATAGCCGTTTTCCAGTGGTGAGCCGGTCATGACGCCAATCATCGTCTTATCGAGGACTGTATAAATCTGGATTGCAATTTGTGGTAAAAACATTTGAATGATAATAGAGAAGTTCCGGAACGGCTTGATTTCCTGCCGTGGTACGGAAACGAGATATTTGGGGAGATAGAGCCAAATAGAGAAGCCGGAAAGAATGTTCATCATGCCTATAAGGCAGACATATTTATTTAAGTCTTCTGGCTGATGAATTAAGATGAAGATCAAGATGATACTGGTGAATTTGATGATGAAATTCCGCAGTACGATTTTACCGAATTCTTCCAGCCCTTGAAAAAACCAGGAAATATCAAAAAGTACGGCAACAATGTTGAGTGCTTGATACCAATAAATGAGGTGGCTTCCGGGAAAATTAGAAATTATGAGATAATAGAGACATAGGCTTAATCCAACCAAAAGCGTGCGAATTATATTCACTTCATAAAAAGTTCGGCTTTGTAAATGAGGATTATCTTGTTGATAGGCAATTTCTCGTTGCGCATAATCAGCTACCCCCAGAGAAGCCAGCAGAATAAAATAAGAAACGATGGAATACGTATAACTATAGGTCCCAATCCCAGAAGGTTCTAAAACTCGAGATAAATAGGGCGTAGTAATAAAAGGGGTAATTAATAGTAACAATTGATAACTGACGTTGTAGATATAGTTTTTAGAAACACTTTTGCTCATTCAAGATACTCCTAAGTTTGATTTTGAATAGATACTCTTTTATATATAACACATTTATATCTGACGAGCAAGGCGAGAGTATGATATAATAAAAACATTATTTGCACTAATTGCGGAGGGTTTGTTTATGAAATACAATTATCTAATTGTTGGCAGTGGCCTGTTCGGTTCTGTTTTTGCTCATGAAATGACGAAGGCTGGTAAGTCTTGTCTGGTTCTGGAACGGCGTAATCATGTGGGCGGCAATGTGTATTGTGAAGAAAAGGAAGGTATCCGGATTCATAAATATGGGGCTCATATTTTCCATACTTCGAACAAAGAGGTTTGGAATTATGTGAATCAGTTTGTGGAATTCAATAATTATGTCAATTCGCCGGTAGCGAATTATAAAGGTGAGTTGTACAACCTGCCTTTCAATATGAATACTTTTACTAAGATGTGGGGTGTTGTCACGCCGAAGCAGGCGGCTGCCAAGATTGCCCGGCAGCGTCAGGAAGCGGGGATTACGGAACCGAAGAATCTGGAAGAACAGGCTATTTCCCTTATCGGTACGGACATCTATACGAAACTGATTAAGGGGTATACGGAAAAACAGTGGGGACGGAGCTGCACGGAGCTTCCTGCTTTCATCATCAAGCGCCTGCCTGTACGCTATACGTTTGATAATAATTATTTCAATGACCGTTATCAGGGCATTCCCATCGGGGGATATAATGTATTGATCAATGCCCTGCTTGAAGGCGTCGAAGTGCGGACTGGCGTCGATTATAATCAGGCGCGTCATGAATATGAAGGGCTGGCAAAGACCGTAGTCTATACCGGTCCTATTGATGAATACTTCGACTATAAATTGGGACGCCTGGAATACCGCGGCCTTCGTTTTGAAACGGAACGGATGGAAGAAGAAAATTATCAGGGCGTGGCTGTTATGAACTATACGGATCGGGAAACGCCGTATACGCGCAGCATCGAACATAAGCATTTTGAATTCGGCGAACAGCCGGTTACGTATGTCACCAAAGAATACCCGGCAGATTGGCATCCTGGTGAAGAGGCTTATTATCCGGTCAACAACGAACGGAATCAGCATTTATATGAACAGTATGCAGCCTTAGCAGCACAAGAAAAAAATGTTATTTTCGGTGGCCGTTTAGCGGAATATAAGTACTATGACATGGATGACGTTATTGCTAGTGCCTTAGAGATGGTGAAAAAATATGAAGCCCATTCGTAAAGCCGTCATCCCGGCGGCCGGCTATGGAACACGCTTTCTGCCGGCGACCAAGTCGATTCCTAAAGAGATGATCCCCATCGTCGATAAGCCCGTGACCCAATATATCGTGGAAGAAGCTATTCAAAGTGGCATCGAAGAAATTTTAATCATCACCGGCCATGGGAAACGGGCTATCGAAGACCATTTTGATACGAATGTCGAGCTGGAGTATCACTTACGTCAGCAAGGGAAGTTGCAGTACCTGGAACTGGTACAGGAAATCTCGAAGATTAATGTCCATTACATTCGCCAGAAACATATGCGCGGCTTAGGGGATGCTATCCTTTGTGCTGAATCCTTTATCGACAATGAACCTTTTGCTGTCCTCCTCGGCGATGATATCATCTATCATGAACAAGAACCAGCCATGCATCAGCTGATGAGAATGTATAATAAATACGGCGCCACTATGGTAGGCTGCCAGACATTGAATGGAAATCAAGCCGTTCCGCGGAATATTTTGCAAAGCGTGGCTACCGAAAAAACAGGCATTTCCCGTTTCCTCAACGTAGAAAAGGCAGTCGGCTATGAAGCCGATGGAAAATCAGCCATGCTGGGACGCTATGTCCTGACACCGGACATCTTTGAAATCCTGCGCCGCGTCCAGCCTGATGAAAATGGCGAAATCAGATTAGCCGATGCCCTAAAAATCATGGCCAGCCGCCAAGCTGTCTATACTTGCCAAATAGAAGGAAAACACTACGACGTAGGCAATCGGTTGGATTACCTCAAAGCAACGGTAGAATACGCCTTGCGGCGCGAAAATTTGGGAAGAGATTTTAAGGAATATTTAAAAGAAAGGATTTGACAGATGATTGATGAAAACTACACTCTTGACAGACAGACAGACAGACAGACAGACAATTAGTCTCGATTTTAGTACCTTGTTATAACGAAGAAGCAGTTCTTCATGAATTTTACCGGCGTACGGTACAGGTCATTGACGGTATATCGCGGTATAATTTCCAGTTTATGTTTGTCAATGACGGAAGCAAGGATCAGACACTGGATATCATGCGGGAGCTTCACGAGAAGGACGGCCGCGTGTCGTATGTCAATTTGTCCCGAAATTTCGGCAAGGAAATCGCTATGATTGCTGGCATCGACTATTTGACGGGAGATGCGGCGATTATCATGGATGCTGATTTGCAGGATCCGCCGGAATTGATTCCGGAAATGATTTCCTGGTGGGAAAAGGGCTATCAGGATGTCAGTGCCAAGCGGCGCAGCCGGGCAGGGGAATCTTTCTTCAAGAAGTGGTCGTCCCATGCTTTTTATACGATTTTGCAGAAGATGTCCAGTGTACCCATGCAGCGCGATGTTGGCGATTTCCGCTTATTGGATAAACAGTGCCTCAATGCTTTGCGCCTGATGCGGGAATCCCAGCGTTATACGAAAGGCTTGTTCAGCTGGATTGGTTTTGAAAAGAAAGAAGTTCTTTTTGACCGCGATGCACGAGCTGCCGGCAAGACGAAGTGGAATTATTGGAAACTCCTCAACTTGGGCATTGAAGGCATCACCAGCTTCACCATTGCACCGTTGCGGGCATCGGCCTTTGTCGGCTGTATTTTGGCATTTATCGCCATCTTGTATATGATCTTTATCGTTCTTCGCACTCTCATCTGTGGGGAAGATGTGCCTGGCTATCCGTCGCTCGTCTCCATCATCCTTTTCATCGGCGGTATTCAACTCTTTTTCCTCGGTATTATCGGGGAATACTTGGGCCGCGTCTTTAATGAAAGTAAATTTAGGCCTCTTTATTTGGTGAAAGATTATAACGGGCAAACCGTTATGGACCAGAAAGGGGCGCGGTACTGAGATGAGAGATAAATTTAATGATTTGTTTTTGAAGATTGATCAGGATCCTAAGTGGAAGTTGTTTGGGGTATTGTTTTTAGCCGTACTTATGGCTATTCTGATGTTTCGCTTGAATCATCCGACCCCTTGGGTTGTTGACGATATCTTGAAAGGTGAAGGCGTTAAACAGATTCATTCGTTCAAAGATTATTTTAAAGAATTATGGGGCTTTTATTTTTCTTGGGGCGGCCGTATTTGGGGCGAATTTTTTGCTTACCTGTTTCTGTCGATTCCCAAGCGGATTTTTGATATCATCAATACGGTTGGCTATCTTGTCTTTGTTGGCCTGATTTACGTAAATATCACGGGGAAGATGAAGTTTTCACCGTCTCTTTTCGTGCTGATTAACTTTTTGCTTTTTGCCTGTTTGCCTGCTTTTGGACAGGATATTTTGTGGATATCCGGCACGGCCAATTATATGTGGTCGAGTTTGATTCCATTGCTTTATATGGCCTTTTGGCATTTTTATCTTCACAAGGAACGAAGCTGGATGAATTCTATTCCAGTTGTCATCGTTTTGATGTGCTTGGGGATTTTATCCGGCTGGTCCAATGAAAATGTGTCAGTATCGCTGATTTTGTTGGCTGCAGGCTATATGCGGCTGTATCGTGAAAAATACAGCATGATCCCGCGATTTGCAAAAACAGGTATTGTCAGTCTGGTCATCGGCTCGCTCATTCTTTGGCTGGCACCGGGGAATTTTGTGCGCTTTGCCTCGGAACATCATTCCCGTTCTATTATCCATATGATTGGAAATGTTTTCCATAACATTGGTGCGCTGTTTGATTTTGAATCTACGTTATTACTGATTATCAGCTTTGTTTTGCTGATGTTTTTTGTAAAAACGACGAGAAAGAAAGTGGCAGCCCTCTTTATGGCGGCTGGTATCATGTCTGCTGTTTCTATGAGTGTCGTCGGCGGCATTTCTGGCCGTGTTTTCTTAGGGTGTGTCGTCCTCATGGTGATTGCCGTGGGCCTGTTGTATGATGATTGGAATGACACACTCACGATTCGACAATGCCGCTGCTTATTGATGATTGCCCTGTTGCTTGGCATGCATACTTTTTATAGTGATGCCCGGACGGGTATTCAGGATTACGCTAACCGTTGGAACCAGAATTTGGCAATTATCCAGATGGAAAAAGAAAAGGGCAATCTTGACGTATATGTCAATCCTGTTACGCCGAAGAATAAGTTTTGCGCGACCTATGGATTGGACGACATTAAGCCTAAAGAAGAAAATCAACATTGGTTGAATAAAGGCGTGGCTCACGCCTTTGGCTTGCATACGATTCAAAGCGTTCATATAAAAACTGATAAATGAATTAATGAAAGATGTCGATAAGAAAACTGTCGGCATCTTTTCTTAATATGGTATAATATATATTATGGCTTTTTACAGGAGGTATTATCGATGTATGATTATTTAATTGTAAGCGGAAAATAAATCGGTGGATTTAATCTCCTGGCTGT
>ULVF01002170.1_pt1 | contig 11568 bp, 7 predicted proteins | sample 1959201 | NCBI WGS metagenome assembly ULVF01 (sample SAMEA4835779, study PRJEB28245) | human gut metagenome | biome: gut microbiome; material: fecal sample | place: Denmark | collected 2008 | reverse complement strand
CGGCAATCAGCGAGGCAAGCGTGGCTTTCTGCAAATCCTGCATTTTGATTTTCAGACGCAGGATGTGGCCGCCCAGAATGTGTCCGGTTTCGTGGGCGAGCACGCCTTCGATTTCGTTGCTGTTTTTGGCTTTGAGCAAGGTGCCGGTGTGGACGAACATATGGTTCTGGTCGCCGACGAACGCATTGAGGCTGTCGTCTTTGACGATATGTACATAATCGCGGTTCAACGGCAGATTGGCGGCGCGGAATATCGGCGTCAGCAGGTCATAAAGCCAGCTTTCCGCCTCTTCGTCGGAAATCAGGCTGACGGCGGCGGCAGGCAGAGCCAGGCACAGAAATATCAGGGTAAGAAACAGGCGGCGCATCTCGGTTCTCCATATTGAGGGTATCGTAATATATAGTTTGCGGCATGTCAAACGGAAAGGGGGAGATGTTCGCAGGGAGGAGAGAGAAGGCGGAGAACGGGGCGGAAAAGGAGGAAAACCGGGAACGGAGAAAGGGGGAGGAGAGGGGAACGGAGGGGATAAATTAAATTTTAAGTATTGGCATCATATAAAAATGCAGAGTAGTATTCAGCGAGCGAAAGATATGGCTATGAATAAGGTGTTGGTTTGGGCTTTGGTTTTGGCAATGATGCCGGCGGGCGGGCAGGCGTATGCTGCCGATAATATTGATGGGCTTATCAACGGTTTGTTTTGTAAGGATGAGCAAGGGGTGCACGTTTGTGCGGATTTTATACCCGCGGACGGAATTTTCTACTACGGAACATATCCGAACGGGAAATTAATTGGAAAAGGGTATGCTAAGGGCGGCAAGATTGATGGACCGGTTGAAATCTATTATGAAAACGGGCAGTTGGGCGCAGAAGCAAATTATAAAGACGGCAAGCGGGACGGGGTGTATAAAAGTTATTATAAAAGCGGGCAGTTGGAAGAAGAAGAAAATTATAAAGACGGCAAGCCGGAGGGGGTGAGTAAAATGTACCATAAAAACGGGCAGCTGTGGCTAGAGCAATATTATAAAGACGGCGAGTTGGAGGGGGGTTTTAAAAGGTATTACGAAAACGGGCAGTTGGTTACGGAAGAATGTTTTATGTGAACGGAGAGAGGAAGGTGCGGACGTGTTATGACGAAAGGGGAGGCGTTATATCGCGCAAATGAAAAAAAGCCGCTGCGGCGGCTTTTTTTCGGAGAAGGCAGGCATTGGAAGGTGTCTGCCTTTTTATTTACGGGCGGATTAGCCGATGAGCTTTTTCCACCAGGTTTTCTTTTCCGGTTTCGGTTCACCGTCCGGAACTGCGGACGAACTGCCGGCGGAGGAAGCGGAAGACGAACCGCGGCCTAAAGTTTCGGCGGAGCGGGCATTGCCGCTGCGGGAAGAACCGTCCCGGGAGGTGCCTTCATCGGTGTCGGGCGCAGTATTTCCGCCGTTACGGCTACTGCGTTCACGGTCGCGGCCGCGCCCGCCGCGATGTCCTCTGCGGCGGCGGTCGTTGCGTCCCCGGCCACGGGAACGTCTGCCGGTTTCTTCTTCGGTGCTGTTTTCGTTGCCGCTGCCGTTTTCGGTATCGGCGGGTGTGCAGTCGTTGCCTTCGTTTTCGTCATCGTCTGCAGTGTCATCGTCATCCTCGGCATAACCTGCGGCGGCATACGCGGTGGCCGCGGCAACGGCTTCCGGTTTCGCTTTCGGCTGGCGGCTCTTTTCAATCTTGTAATCGCAGATGTTTTTAATTGAGCCGTCGGCGGAGATGATGATTTCCAGACCGTATTTTTCTTCCATATCGGCTAAAATGCGGCGCTTGTGGTTTAGGATATAAATCGCGGTATCCTGCGGGAGGCGGACTTCCAGGCGGTTGTATGCGCCTTTGATGCCTTCTTCCTCAATCGCGCGCAGAACCAGCATGGCTCCGGACTCGGTCGAGCGCAGGACGCCCTGGCCGCGGCAATACGGACAGGTTACATAGTTGCTTTCGACAAACGACGAGTGCATCCGCTGACGCGAGATTTCCAACAGCCCGAAGATGCTCATTTTGGCAATCTGCACCCGGGCGCGGTCAGGTTTCATCGCTTCTTTCATCCGCTTTTCGACCGCATGGTTGTTGGCCGGCTCTTCCATGTCGATAAAGTCAACGACGACCAGCCCGGCGAGGTTGCGCATCCGCAGCTGCTTGGCGATTTCGTCGGCAGCTTCCAGATTGGTTTTCAGCGCGGTTTCCTCAATGTCCATTTCGCGGGTGGCGCGGCCGGAGTTGACGTCTATGGACACCAGCGCTTCGGTCGGGTTAATCACAAGATAGCCGCCGGATGCGAGCTGAACTACCGGATTGTGCAGCTTGTCCAGCTCCTTTTCGACCTGATAATGCTGGAAGACGGGGATTTCGCCCGGTTTGCGGCATTTTATCTTGCGCCCCATGTTCGGCGAGAGAATCTTGCTGAATTCCTTGGCGGTCTTATAGGCATTGTCGCCGTCGATGACAACTTCGCCGATATCTTTGGTGTACATATCGCGCAGGGCACGCTTAATCAGGTTGCCCTCTTCATAAATCAGTGCCGGCGCCTGGGTGCTCAACGCCGAATGGCGGATGTGGTTCCAGGTGCGGATAAGATAATTGTAGTCGCGGACGATGTCGCTCTTCTGTTTGTCTTCGCCGGCAGTGCGGATAATCAGCGACATATCGTCGTTCAGCGGCAATTCGCGCATAATGTCTTTAAGGCGTTTGCGGTCGTTGGCCGAGGTGATTTTGCGGGAAACGCCGCCGGATTTGATGCGGTTGGGCATTAAGACGCAGTAGCGGCCGGCGAGCGACAGGTAGGTCGTGCAGGCGGCGCCTTTGTTGCCGCGTTCTTCCTTGACAATCTGAATAAGCAGGGTCTGCCCTTCGCGGATAACGTCCTGAATCGCTGAGCGGTGATACAGCTTGCGTGCGAAAATCAGCTTGCGCTGGATTTCGAGATAGTGTTCGGAATCGGCGTCGTCATCGTCGTTGTCGAATTCTTTGCTGCTGCCGGTGCCGAAATCGTCATCGTCGTCATCAGCACGCGAAGCCGCTGCGGCGTTGACATCGTCGTCATCGGCGGATTGAACCGGAGCGGCGCAGGCTTCATCCATATCGGTTTCGTCTTCTTCGCCGATTTCTTCGGCAACGCTTTCACCGCGTTCAATGCCGGCGGTTTCGGCCGAGACTTTGTAGCCGTCTTTGGTTTCGGCTTTGGCGGCGGATTTGCCGGACGAGCGGCGGCCTAAAAAGCGCGTGCCGCGGCGGCGGGTACGACGGGCCGGTTTGTCTTCCGTTTCGGCTGAGGCTTCACCGGATGTTGCTGCGCTGTCGGATGCATCGTCGCCGGACCGGGTGTCAGATGTTGCTGCGCTGTCGGATGCATCGCCGCCGGACCGGGTGTCAGATGCTGTCGTGCTGTCGGATGTGTTGCCGGCGGCAGATGCTGCCTCTTTCCGGCAGGCGCTGCAATGGCATTCTTCATCGCAGGTGCAGACGCCGTTTTCTTCGCAATGGCAATGTCCGTCTTCAGCACGGCAGGCACAATTTGCCGAACAGCCGCAGCCGTCGGCGGTGGTTTCGTCTTCGGCATTTTCCGTTTCTGCGCCGGGGGCAGTTTCGGACGAAGCCGGGGTTTCCGTTCCGGCAGTGGAAGCGTTTTCGGCTGAAGCCGGGGGTTCCGATGTCATTTCGGCCGTGTCAGAGGCGGCGTTTGCAGCGGCCGCAGCTTCAGCTTCCGCTTCGGCCAGTTTCTTTGCCTCGTATTCGGCGCGTTTCTGCTCGCGTTCAAGGCGGCGGCGCTCCTGTTCGGCCTTGCGTTCGGCCTGAAACTGGCGCTTCTTTTCGATAATCTCGTCGACTTCCTTTTCCACTTCCGCCTTTATCTCATCGGAAACGTTGTAGTAGTCGGGGTGGATTTCGCCAAAGGCCAGAAAGCCGTGGCGGTTGCCGCCGTAATCAACAAAAGCCGCCTGCAGCGACGGTTCAATCCGCACGACTTTGGCGGTGAAGATATTTCCTTTTATCTGTTTACGGAGACTCGATTCAAATTCTACATCCTCAACCTTGTTGCCGTCAACGATTACGACGCGGGTTTCCTCAGGCTGAGTGTCATCAATCAACATTCTTTTCATATATTCTGTTTCCTAACTAATAATTATCGCGCCGCTTATGTCCGGGCGATACGATTGGGTCATTTCCGGGCGGCAGAGAGTGCCGCAATCCGCTGCTGCGGCGGCAAAGACGGCTTGTCCGCGGGGGTTTTTGTTGTTGATTAGGTGCCGCGGGGGAGGCCTTGCCGGCCGGATGCCTTTAACGCCGCAGGCGGGCTGAATGCCGCCGACAGGCTGCCGGTTATGCTAAACGGCGCCTTTCCGCAAGGCAGGGCGGTAAAACTCTAAGCTATCATTTAAGCCGCCGATGCTTGGGAAATCCGGATTAAAAACATCAGGCGTATTTATAATGCGTTTTTTCGGCATTGGCAAGAAAAATTTTTGATTCCGGGGGATTTTTTGCGAAAGATACGGGGACGAACGGGGCGGGAGGGAATTTTGCGGAGCGGGCAGAATACGGCACGGAAGATGTTTTTTGCCGGAGGGGCGGAAAAATGCTTGACTTTGTGTCATGGCTCTGTTTAAATAGCATCACAATGGACAAATGGGCGCCGGCAGTTGCGGGCGCTTTTTTTGTATATTGCCGCATTGGGCGGGCATCGGCGCTTTAGGGCGCTTTTTTATTTGCATATACCGGGCTTTCGTTTGGGGGCGCCGGTTTTTTTGTGTCAATTTCGGGCCGGAGCCGCGAGGCGTCCGGCTGTTTTTTTACGGAGGAAATTTTATGTATGATTTGAGTAAATGGTGCGACCGGCTAATCGCGCATGAGGGAATGAAACTGATGCCATACCGCTGCACGGCGGGGAAGCTGACTATCGGCGTCGGGCGCAATCTGGAGGATAATCCGCCGACGCCGGAGGAGGCGCGGGCGCTGGGCGACTATATGCACGGCATTACCGAAAACGCGGCGAAGATGCTGCTTCGGAACGATATCGCGCGCTGCTTTGAGGCGTTGAAACGGATAGTCGAAGGGTTTGAAGAGCTGGACGAAGAGCGGCAGTATGCGCTTTTGGATATGTGTTTCCAAATGGGAGTGAGGGGGTTCAGACGCTTTAAGCGCCTGTTGAAAGCCGTAGAGCAGCGGAACTTTGAACTGGCGGCGTTTGAGTGTCTGACTTCCAAATACGCGCAGCAGACGCCGAAACGGGCGAAACGGATTGCGCAGCTGCTTAAGACCGGCGTGTGGAAGTAGAAACCGGGAAAGAGCGTGCGGGGAGAAGGCGGGAAAGAGGGTATGCGGGGAGAAGGCGTCGGGGGCGGCGCATAGGCGACAGGCAAGAAAGGAGAGCGGGCGGAGCGGGAAGACGGCGGGAGAGAGGACGGCGGCGAGGGCAGCAGTGTGACGGTGACGGGGGAAAGGCCGGCGAGCGGAGAGGCGCCGACTTATATCTTAAAGAACATAACGACGGCGCAGTTGGTTCTGTATTCCCCCTTTTCCCCGAGACACAAGGCGCATTGCTTCTCTATTTCCTCCACGGAAATCCGCGACAGGCATTTTAAATTTCCGTTGTTGCAGTAATTCGTGCCGTAAAAATGCTGTACATAGTCATTTCCCCAGTAGTTTGCGGCCATATAGATTTCAGAGGCGAGCGGGCGGAGCACGTTGTTGAACAGAATGCGGCAGAGCCCTTTCTGATTGTATGTCATCCCCTGTTTTCTGCCCATTTCAAAATTTATCTGAAGTTTACGGCTGCCGTTGTCCTGCAGAAAAAGCACCTGCCCCATATCGTTTTGCAGATAGCCCGCTTTGTATTTCCAGCCGGCCGGCATCAACGGCGATTTGGCTATGTCGCTGCTGATGTTGCGCTGGTCTTTGGGGAGGCGCAGCGCGTTAAAATCTGCCACGACATTTTGCACCAGCCAGGCGTATTCTTCGGCTATCCGTATTTGCCGGTGCTCGGTTAAAATCCGTCCCAAATGGTATATGCCGCCGACGGACAGGATGCCGACGATTGACAATACGCCGAGCATTTCAATCATGCTGCGCCCTGCCGCGGAGCATTTGCCGGCCGCTACTGCCGCAGCGGGGCGGTTTGGGCGCTGATGTTGTGTGCGGGCAGCCGGATTGTTGTTTTTCATATTGTTGTTTCCCTAAAAAATAAACCACCCTAAAAGAGAGGTGGTCAGGGAGTTGAACAATCATATATGCTTAGATGACTCTTCCAGCCTTTGGGATATTATTTCAGAGACAGAAATATCCTTGGACATACGCTGAAAGCTCCCCGGCCGTTGTCGGGGATATATTTGTTGACGGTGCTATATCAACACCGAAGCATATAAAGAGCCGTTCAAAGCTCCGCACCTCTTTTTCAGGCACTGCGGATACCCGTGTATCCGGTAAACAGCAGTTTAGGGATAAAATGTTAATATACGGTTAAGAAGGGCAGGCGGAGCGAAAAGTTTGTGCGGCCGACGGGAGAGAGGACGGCGGTGGAGGTAGGTGCGGGAGAGAGGGGGAGACAGCGGGAGCGGCACATAGGCGACAGGCAAGAGAGGCGAGCGGGCGGAGCGGGAAGGCAGCGGGGCGATACATACTTTTTTGTTAAAGATTTTGCGGTTTGGTATTTATTTTTTAATAACTTATGTTTATATTCAGTCCCGTAGATTTATTCGGGAGGCATATATGAGATTAAGAGCGGCGGGAGAGAGGACGGCGGCAGGCGGTATGAGCGCGATGGCGGGCGGTGTGAGCGCGCTGGTTGGCGTTGTGAGCGCGCTGGTTGGCATGATGAATGCTGCGGCCGGCGAAAGGGCGGCGGTTCGGCTGACGGGTTCTGCGGGAGGGGCGCGATGATTTTCGGCGTTCCGGCGGCGGTGATTGCCAGCGTTATCCTGATTTTGAGCTACGCGGTTCTGTTTTCAGAAAAGCTGAACCGGGCGGTAGCGGTTATGCTTGGCGCGGCGGCGATGGTGCTGCTCGGTGTTTTGAGCTACGATCAGGCGCTGAAAGGCATTGATTTTAACACCATTGCGCTGCTTATCGGCATGATGATTATGGTCGGGATTATGGAAAAATCCGGCGCGTTCCAGTATGCGGCGGTCAAGTCGGCGAAGCTGGTGAAGGCGAATCCGCGCGGCATTCTTGCTGTGCTCGGCGTGGTAACCGCGGTGTTGTCGGCGTTTCTGGACAACGTAACGACGGTGCTGCTGATTGTGCCGGTAACGATAGAAATCACCCGTAAGCTGAAATTAAACCCGTATCCGTTTCTTTTAATGGAGATTTTTTCTTCAAACATAGGTGGTACGGCAACGCTTATCGGCGACCCGCCGAATATTCTTATCGGCGGCGCCATAGGGCTGTCGTTTACGGATTTTCTCAAAGAGCTGTCGCTGCTGGTGGCGATTAACTTGGCGCTGCTGGTGGCGGCGTTTGACTTCTTTTTCGGACGGAAGATGACGGCGACGGCGGCGGCGCGCAACGAGGTTATGAGCATTAACGAGCGCGACACGATTACCGACGCGGGGCTTCTGATAAAATCGGCGGCGGTGCTGGGTTTGGTTATTCTCGGCTTTATCGCCGGCGAGCACCTGCATATCGCCAACGGCACAATCGCTCTGTTCGGAGCGGCGCTTTTAATGATGCTGTATACGCTGGGGCTGCCGCATCAGGAGCGCGACAAACGGGTGGAAGACGCGTTTTCGCTTGTGGATTGGACGACGATTTTCTTTTTTACGGGGCTGTTTGCGCTGGTGTACGGGCTGGAAGTTACCGGCGTGCTGGAAATGCTCGGGCACAAGGCGCTGCTCCTGGTGGACGGAAGCATTCAGAAAGCGACGTTTCTGATTTTGTGGTCGTCGGCGGTGCTGTCGGCGGCGATTGACAACATTCCGTTCGTGGCGACGATGATTCCGCTTCTGAAAACGATGGAAGAAGCGCTGGGCGGGCGCGAGGCGATGATGCCGGTATGGTGGGCGCTGTCCATTGGATCGTGCTTCGGCGGCAACGGGTCGCTGATTGCGGCTTCGGCAAACGTTATCGTCGCGGGAATTGCGGCGCGCGAGGGGCATGCGCTGAACTTTCTTAAATTTCTGCTGTGGTCGCTGCCGGTAATGCTTATTTCCATTGCCATATCGAGCGCTTACCTTTATATTGTGCACTTTATGTAGAGGGAGAAGAAATGGTACGCTTTATACGGCAGGGGGAGAAAAGGCGCGGGGAGCGGCGGAAGTTCCGGACGAAGGAGCAATTATGCGGAGAGCAGCGGTTGGCAAGAGGGACAGCGGAGCAATGGTACGGCGGGCAACGGCGGTGCGGATATGTGCCGGGGCGGCGAGATGGCCCGGGGAGCGGCGGAAGTACCGGACTGATATGAAATGTAAGGGATTTGACGGATGCAGACGACGGACTTGATTTTCGGCTTTACCCACCAGACGGTCGCGCTGGCGGCGATGGGGCTGTGCTACTTTCTTTTGTTTACGGAAAAGCTGAACCGGGCAGTGGTTACGCTGCTGGTCGGGGCGGGGCTGGTGCTGTGCGGCGCGGTATCGCAGGAGGCGGCAATTGCGGCGATTGACTTTAACACGATTTCGCTTTTGACGGGAATGATGATTATCATCAATATCGCGGAGAGAACCGGCATGTTTCAGTACGTTGCGGTGTGGGGGGCGAAAAAAGTGCGCGCGCACCCGCTGGGCATCTTGATTGTCATGGGCTTTGTGACGGCGGTGTTTTCGGCATTTCTGGACAACGTAACGACGGTGCTGCTGGTTGTGCCGGTAACGATGCAGATTGCCAACAAGCTTGAGGTCAATCCGTATCCGTACCTGCTTATCAATATTTTCGCATCCAATATCGGCGGTACGGCAACACTTATCGGCGACCCGCCGAACATCCTCATCGGGTCGGCGCTGGAGCTTTCGTTTACGGATTTTCTGTTCCATCTGACGCCGGTGGTGCTGACGATTATGGCGGCAGTGGTCGGCATGTTTGTCTATTTTTGGAAAGACAGCCTGACGACATCGCTCAAAAACCGCGCGCTGGTGATGAACATTAACGAAAAAGACGCAATTACCGACTTTAAGCTTTTGAAAAAGGCGCTGTGGGTGCTGGGCATGGTGATGGCGGCGTTTGTGGTCGCGCACGACATCGGGTTTGAAAACGGGTTTATCGCGCTGGCCGGGGCGGCGGTGATGCTGCTTCTGTATACGATGGGGCTGCCGCATACGCAGAGCGACGAAAAGGTGGAGGACGTGCTGCGGCGCGTGGACTGGACGACGGTGTTCTTTTTTGTGGGGCTGTTCGTCATTGTCGGGGCGCTGGACGAAAGCGGATTTCTGAAAAAAATGGGCGACTATTTCGTCGGGGTAACCGGCGGAAGCATCAAAAAGAGCGTGTATGTCATTCTCGGCGTATCGGCGGCGGCATCGGCAGTGGTGGACAACATCCCGTTTGTGGCGACGATGATTCCGACGCTGAAGGCGATGGAAGAAGCGCTGGGCGGGCGAGAGGCGATGATGCCGGTGTGGTGGGCGCTGTCGCTCGGGGCGTGCTTGGGCGGCAACGGGACGCTTATCGGCGCGTCGGCAAACGTTATCGTTGCGGGGATTGCAGCACGCGAGGGGCATCCGATAAGCTTTCTCCGGTTCCTCATCTGGTCGGTGCCGGTGATGCTTTTGAGCGTGGCGATGGCCGGGGTGTTTCTGTATCTGGAATATTTTATCTGAGGCGGACGACAGGCGGCGAACCGTGCGGCCGTACAGGCGGCGAATTGTGCGGCCGGACAGGCGGCGGGCAGAGTGAGCGAACGGGGGCAAACAGAGCGGACGGCAGGCGGCAGCCGGGGATTACCGCGGTGCAGAAATGGCCGGGAGAACGGCAAAATTCGGTTGAAAGGCAGTTTAAAGGGCTTGACAACCGTTTGCGGGCGAATATTCTGCCATCAGGTAAATACCGGTAAGGTATTGGCAAATACCATAAATTGGAATATGAGGGAGATATGATGAAACGGAATCTTATTTTCGGCATTGCAGTGGCTGCGTGTCTGGCCGCGGCGGGATATTACGCCTATGACCGTGCGCAGGGGAGAAAAGCTTTAATCGAGGCGGAAGAAGAAGTTACCGCGCCGGGGGAATTTTCGTTTAAGAAACTGCGGCAGAAAGCGCAGGCGATGGCGGCAACCCCGTACCAAAAGCCGGCAGAACTGCCGTCGGGAAAATTCCGCGGGCTCGACTATGACGAATACCGCGACATCCGCTTCAAACCCGCGGACGGGCCGTGGGCAAAGAACAAGCTGAAGTTTGACCTGCAGCTGTTCCATGTCGGCGGGATGTTTACGGCGCCGGTGGCGGTTAACGAGATTATCGACCGCAAGGCGGTGCCGCTGACATATCATCCGGAATTTTTCGACTACGGCAAGAACGAGATTTCGCCCAAGGATTTTGAGGAAGTCCGGGGCGGCGGCTATGCCGGGTTCCGCCTGCATTATCCGCTGAACAGCCTGACGTATCTTGACGAAGTGGTTTCTTTTCTGGGCGCGAGCTATTTCCGCGCGCTGGGGCAGGGGCACAAGTACGGGCTTTCCGCCCGCGGGCTGGCGATTGACACGGCGTCGATGAAAGGCGAGGAGTTTCCGGCGTTTACGGAGTTCTATATCCAGAAGCCGCGCCGCAATGCCCGCGAGATAAAGATTTTTGCGGTGCTGGACAGCCCGAGCGCGGCGGGGGCGTACCGTTTTACGCTCAAACCGGGCAAGGATACGGTAATGGACGTCGATGCGGCGCTTTATTTCCGCAAGCCGGTGGAGAAGCTCGGCATCGCGCCGCTGACCTCGATGTACCTGTTCGGCGAAAATACCAAGAACCGCTTTGACGACTATCGTCCCGAAGTGCACGACAGCGACGGGCTTTTGATGCACAACGGCGCCGGCGAGTGGCTGTGGCGGCCGCTGGACAATGCGAAGTTTCTGCGCGTCAGTTCGTTTGAGGACAACAATCCGTCCGGTTTCGGGCTGATGCAGCGCGACAGGTCGCTGGAGCATTATCTGGATTTTGAGGCCAACTATCACGAGCGGCCGAGTGTCTGGGTCGAGCCGGCGGGCGACTGGGGCAAAGGGACGGTGCAGCTGGTGGAAATCCCGTCGCAGCAGGAAATCCACGACAATGTGGTCGCATACTGGATTCCGGCGGAAAAAGTCGAAACCGGCAGAGAATACCGCTTTAAGTACCGTCTGCACTGGACGGACGACGTGGACGGCGAAGACGTTGAGGCGCGCGTGGCGGCGACTTATACCGGCGTCGGCGGCGTGATGGGCGTTCTGGGCAATACGGGGCGCAAGTTTGCAGTTGAATTTACCGGCAGCAGGCTGCGGCGTTATTTCGGCAACGGCGAGCTGGAAATCGAGGCGAGCGCGTCGGAAGGCGAAATCAAGCGCGCGCATCTGGAATACAGCACCGTGTCCAAAGGCGTTATCGCGTATGTCGACTTTGAGCCGGACGGCAAGACTTCCGAGCTGAGAATTGC
>ULVF01092802.1_pt1 | contig 11774 bp, 8 predicted proteins | sample 1959201 | NCBI WGS metagenome assembly ULVF01 (sample SAMEA4835779, study PRJEB28245) | human gut metagenome | biome: gut microbiome; material: fecal sample | place: Denmark | collected 2008 | reverse complement strand
TAAATATTATAGTTTAAGGGAGTGTGGAAATGTTTGAATTTCTTTTTGGAAAAAAGAATAGCAACCAAAATGATAAAGTAATTAGATTAAATAAGATTTACGCAGATTTAAAAGCATCTTATCCTGCTAATAAAATCTCAGATGAAAGAAAAAAAGAGTTAAGCACTCTTATAAAAAAATACGGTTATTTACCATATCCATATGTAAAAGCCTTAGAAGAATTAACTCCTGAAGAAATTCTTTTCGGACTGGAATTAAAATGGAAAGACAATAAAGTTTTTAACGGAAATGAATTTACCGTAACAGATGACAAAATAAGCGTTCTTGCCAGAAACAACATGAAAAATTCATCTTGGATTCAAAAAGAAGGGCATGACATAAAATTAATAAATCTTGCAGGACTTGGTGACGGTAATAAAACTAAAGATACAGGCAAATTTATTGATTGGTTACGTCAATTACTAATCCTGCCTACAGGGAATTTAGAAAACAACATTTTCAACACTACAATATATCTAATTCCATTCCACCCTAGAGAATTTGGCTGCGCTTATCTTCCTAAAAGTTCTGAAGTAAGTGAAAGACTATTTGATGAAAATATTGAAAAACTTACAGGCATGGATGCAAAAGAGCAGGTCCAAACATTTATTATGCTATCTCAATTAGCAGGACACCCCGTAATTTATGATATTTTACCGCAAACCGGAAGATTTTCAAAAGCTGTACTTGCAAATCCTGAAATTGCAAGATGGTTTGATATCAATATTTTAAATAAAGAATTAGACGCTAATATTGACAAAATTGCAAAAAATATGCCTGAATCTTTTGATGATGAAGATGTAGAACTTGTTAAAAATATTTATAAAGATTCACAAAACGGCTCATCAGGCGATTTAAGCTCTCATTATAAAAATATCTATGATACATTTGACAGTTTAATGAATGAAGCTAAAAAAGAACTTTCAAATGTAATGATGAAAAAAGAAAATCAAGAAAAAATTCAAAAAAGAGCAAGAGATATTGTCGCAAAAATTCATGGATTTAAAAATAATCAAAAATTAACAGAAGATGATATTACAAAACAAATAGATACAATACAAGAATTAATAAAAGAAGGTCTATGGCCTGCACCTGGTGGTGCTTGGTGTTCTGCTGGCGTTCCTATCTATGATAAAATGAGTGAATGCGGCGGTTACCCGACTTTTAAACACTATGACTATAAAGGAGAAGACGTCACAAGTTTTGCAAATTTGGACTGCCAAACTCCATACTATTTCTGCTACTTGGAAAACGGTTCATTCAATACTCCTGTAATTGATTATTTTATAAACTACATGGTAAATCTTCAAAAAGATTACAATTTTGACGGATATAGAGTTGATCACATTGACCACATTGTAGATAAAGTTTCAGAAAATCATGGGCGTCCAATCAGTTACAGAGCTCCAAGAGTAGTTTTAAATAAATTAAATAAAACAATGAAAAGTAAAATTCCATACTTTGGAACTCTTGCAGAATATATGTTATGGGATGATTACTTGAAAGAATATCATAAAGGTATGAACTTTGACCTTTTATGGGGAAATGATATTGTATCACAATCAGAAAAAACTCCTGAAAAAATTACAGAAGATAATCAACATTTATTTAACTATAACGTTAATTTCAAAAAAGGTGAAAAACTATCGATATTAAAAACATATAACAACCAAGACGGAGAATTTAGATGTATTGACCAATACCCAGGACAATTAGGTGAAAATGGAGCTTTGTATAAATGGTTTAAATACAAATTCTTACCGGGCGGCAAATTTGCTCAACGTCCAATGTTATATGTAGATGGCGATGAAAGTTTTACAAAACGAGGCATTGAAAGCGTAATAGGTGAAGAAATGTCAATGCCTAGAGAAAAGAATTACGACTTTTATAAAAAATTCAACGCTATAGACGTATTCGTAAAAAATAACTCTATAATCTCAAACGGAGAAGCTCAAATGATAATTCAAGACGATGATGGTTTCTCTTCTTGGATTATCTCAAAAGTTCCGGAAAAAACTGCATATCTTGTTGTCTCAAACTACAAGTACACAAATGAACGTGTTACAATGTTTGATGAAGACAATAAAAGTTATTCAGAAATAATGCACGGGCAACCGGTATTTGACAAAACAATCAACCTACCATCAGATTATGTTATTTTAAAAGAATATTACATTGACAATGATGAATTCGTTTCAAATCCATTTGACACAGAAACTTCTACATTACATTTTGACAAATTAGAAGCAAGCGAATTCAGAGTATATGAATTAAAAAGAGCATAAAATTTATGATAAAACAGCTTAGAATAAAAGATTACATTTTAATAGATGAACTCACTGCAAACTTTGATGAAAAATTAAATGTTATCACAGGTGAAACCGGTGCTGGAAAAAGTATATTGATAAATGCAATTGATATAGCTTTTGCTCCTCGTGTATCTAAAGATGTAATTAAACATGACAAAGAAAAAGCTGTAATTGAACTTGTTATTGAAAATACAAAACATGATTTAAGCAAATTGTTTGAAGAAAACGGTGTTGACAATTTTGGAACTGAAATTGTACTGACTAAAGAAATTACTCAAAATGGAGTCCGTTCAAGAGTAAATGGAACACTTGTTAATCAAGAATTCATAAAACATTTAAAATCATATTTTCTTGATATTCATTCTCAACACCAAACTTATGCTTTCATGCAGCCCAAATATCATATCAATCTTTTAGATAACTATGCTAAAGAATCATATGGCAATAAACTCCAAGCTTATAGAGAGCAATTCAAAGAATATCAACACTTGCAATCTCAACTTGAGAACTTAAAAAATGCTTCAAACGCTACAGAAAGTCAGATGGAATTTTTACAATTCCAAATAAATGAAATAGACAGTGCAAATATTCAAAGCCCTACAGAAGATGAAGAATTAAATTCAGAACTTGAAGTATTAGAAAATGCAGAAAAATTAAAGGAACTCACAGGCACATCTTACTGGGCTATTAATGGAGATGACGGCTCAATAATTGAAGCTTTAGGCAAAATTAAACAAAACATCTCAAAAGCAGCATCTATGGATAAAAATTTAGAAGACTTAGAAAGCAATTTAATCGATGCAATTGAAAGATTAAAAGATGTAGGTACTGATCTTAGAGATTACAGCCAAAATTTAGATAATGATACAGAAAGGCTTAATGAAATTCAAGAAAGATTATTCTTGCTTGATAAACTCAAAAGAAAATATGGCGGAACTTTAGAATCTGTTCTTGAAACTTTTGATAAATTATCTAAAGAATTAAATGCAATAGAATTCTCTACACAAAATATAGAAGAACTGGAAGCAAAAATCGAATCTACTCATAAAGAGTTAATGCATACCGCATCTGAAATAAGCGAAAGCAGACAAAATTATGCTCAAGTTTTATCTGTTCTAATCCAAGAGAAATTAGAAAAATTAGAACTCCCAAAAGCAAGATTTGAAATTTCAGTTGCCCAAAAAGATTTATGTCCTGATGGTATTGATAATGTTGAATTTTTAATTTCAACAAACGTGTCAGAGGATTTAAAACCTCTAGCCAAAGTCGCATCAGGAGGTGAAATTTCTCGTGTAATGCTTGCAATAAAATCTATTTTTGCACAAAGTGATGATATAAATACCGTAATCTTTGATGAAATTGATACGGGAATTTCAGGCAAAGCTTCTCAAAGTGTTGCTGACGAAATTGTAGAATTATCAAAATACCATCAAATCATTTTAATTACACACCAAGCTATCATTGCATCAAAAGCTGATAAACATTTTTATGTAAGGAAATCTCAAAATGATGAAACAAAAGTTGAAGTGTATGTACTCACTGGAGAAAATAGAATTAAAGCACTAGCAGAATTAGCAGGCGGGGAAATAAACGAACAATCACTTGAATTTGCCAAATCATTAATTTTACAATAAAAAAGGAGCTATAAAACTCCTTTTATGTTTAGGATATTTAAAATAAAAATTAAATTGTTGTGGCAAATATAATTAATAAATACCTAATCCTCAATAAAATCTCTGAAGTGCTGTAATTCCTTTTTCTCTCTGATTTTTGATAATGCGGAATCCTCAAGTTGACGAATTCGTTCTTTTGAATATCCCATTATCTCACCTAATTGTTCTAATGTTTTAGGCGCTTCACCATTTATCCCAAAACGATAGGTTATAATCTTTTTTTCTCTTTCGGGTAAAGTTGATAATAAATCCTCAATACTTCCTTTTAACGCATTATTTTTAGTTTGAATTTCTGGGGATCTGTAAGATTTATCCTCAATGTAATCTCCGATATTCAAATCATCTGTCACTGGAGTTTCCAAACTTATCGGTTCTTTTATTATTGACTTTTTTATAGTCATAAGCTGTTTTGGTGTAATCCCCAACCCTTCAGCTACTTCCATATCTGTAGGTTCTCGTCCTAATTCAAAAGATAATGTCGTATACATCTTTTTATACTTTCTAATTTTATCTGTCATATGAACAGGAATTCTTATTGTTCTTGAATTATTGGAAATTGCTCTTATAATCGTCTGTTTTATCCACCAAGTTGCATAAGTTGAAAATTTAAAATTCTTTGAATAATCAAATTTCTCTGCAGCTTTTATCAAACCTAAGGAGCCTTCTTGCACTAAATCCATAAATAAAACACCTTGTCCAATATATTTTTTTGCAATACTTACAACTAGTCGTAAATTTGCTTGAACGAGTTTTCTTTTTGCTATTTCTGCTTGAGATTTTTTCCCTTCCTTTATTTGTTTTCCAAGAGCTTTTTCCTCCTTTGAATTTAACAATTTTACTTTTCCAATATCTTTCAAATACATTTGCAAAATATCATCGTCATTGGATATTGAATTAAATGTTCTTGGTTCTTCAATATCATCATCATCAATTTCAATAAATTCCGTACCAAACTGATACTCCGGTTTTAAATCTTTATACAAATCTTCTTCAATATATTTTGTAACAGCCATTTAAATCCCTCATCTTCTACAAAATTGTCACACTTTTATTTTTTTTGACGTAGAATGAGAAATTTTGTTTCAAAGTCTATTTTTGTGTAAAATATAAATTATGGGAATTGTAAGTGAAAAAGATTTTATAGAACGCGTTAAAAAATTATCTGAAATATCTTTCAAACCTGGAGAAAGAAAAGATTTAAACATTTTAGATTCACATGATTTCAGGTATTTGGAATCCGGAGAGTTTGGAGCTAATTTACATATCCATTCTGAATATTCAGACGGTTCAATGTCAATTGATGAGCTTTTAGAAAATGCTCAAAAAATCACAGAAAAAAATCCAAACTTTTTACTTGCCCTCACAGACCATGACACAATAGACGGGACAAAAGAAATTACAAAAAAAATAGATAAATATAAAAGTGTAAATATTTGTCTTGGTGTTGAAATTTCAACAATTGGAATAAATTTTCCAAACCAAACGAAGCCTTCTCAGATACATATACTTGTCTATGGAATAGATCCGTTTGATGAAAAATTAAATAATTATTTATCTCATAAAAGAGATTTAAAACTTCAACTCGCAAAAGCAACTATCGACAAATTAAATTCTGCACTGCCCGAATACAATTTTAATATTGAGGAAGCATCACAATGTCATATTATGATTAAAAAAGGTCAAGATGAAGTTGCACATCCTCTAAAAAAATATACTGCAGGAAAAATTCTACTCGACTATTATTTTCCTAATGCTGATTTCACTTATGATGAACCAATAAAAAAATACAAATATTTATTCAAAACAAGTAGTGAACCTTATTATAAAATTTATAAAAAAGCTCTTGAAATGTATATCGGGCATGAGTTAGCTCAAATTCCAGAAACAATAGAAGAAAAAATTCAAATAGCAAGAGAAATATATATGCAATCTCACCCATCAATTGGTAATATGCTTGAACCTTTTTCTTCTTTTGAAGAAGCAGTAGAATTTGTATCACAGCTAAATTCAGGAGTAATGTCAATTGCTCATCCAGCAAGAACAAAAGCTTATTGCCCAGAATTTTATACATACCTTTTTGAACATTTCAAAAAATACGGCAAAGATAAAGCATTATTCTACGAAGGTTACTACCAATCATATGAAGGCGATTATTATCAAAAATGGCAATCAAAAATTGATGAAGCAGCGAAAAGGTTTAACCTAATTAAAACAGGCGGACTTGATTCTCACGGAAAAAATATTATTACAAGATGTCCGTATTCATAATAAGAAAGGGCAAAATGATTAAAAGATTATTACCTATTTTTATACTTTTATTTATATTAGCATCAACAAAAGCACTCGCTGATGAAGGCTATGTGAGTCCTGAATCATATGCAGTAAATGAAGCTGACTTAATTGATTATATTGATGTTCCGCCACCAGCAAGACCAAATATTGATAATCTTGACAAACCTGTGAAAATAAAAAGACAAAAAGAAAGAAAAGTAAAAGAAGAAAAGCCTAAACCATATAAACGCGGACCTGTTTATCACATGGCAAAATGGTGGACTGATCAAAGATACAAAAGAGAAGAACCCCACCATGGTGAAAAGCATGAAATCAAAGTAAAACAACGCATGGAATATGAAAAACAACTTCTTGAAAAACAAGAAGAAAATCAAACTACACCTGAAGAATAACATATTTATTAACAAAAATTTTAAAACTAGCAATAATTTTTATTTTTATTTTTAATTAATTATATAAGGGAAAATATCAAAAGGTATTTCTATGACTTTAAATGTAAATGAAACTAGTATCTTAAATAAAAAGAATATAAAATTCACGTCAGAACCTCAACAACAAGAATTAAAAGAAAAAAAATCAGAAGAACCCAAAGAAGAAAAATCTTTTTATGAACGCAATAAAAAAGCTCTCATAGCACTTAGTGCTATAGGTGCAGCAGCTATTGCATTAGGTACTCATCATTACATAAAAAGTCGTAATATAACAGATACTGCAAAATCTACAACAGATAAAATGACTGAAAAAGGTCAAAAAACTTTCAATGAATTTAAAGAAAAACTAAATAAATTAAGTGAAAATGATGATGCTACAAATATCATTAAAACTGCATTAGAAAATGATAATCCTACATTAAAATTAAAAACAGTTGATCTTTTATTAGAGAACGACGGAAAACATATCAACGGAAATAACTGGGAAGATATTTTCAATTCATTAGTTGACATAAAACAAGCCGAAAGTATTAAAACAGAAAAAATATCAGCTAAAATAAATAAATTATATGATATTTTAAGCGAAAAGGAGATTGTAAATACAGAAGTTAGAGATAAAATTATCGAAAAACTCCCGGAAGCTTCAGATGATATTAAATTAAACCTTAGTCAAAAATTAATTGATGATACTTATAAAAATGGAAAATTAATTGAAAGTAAATTAAATAAAGAACAATCAAAAAAAATACTAGATATTTTAGACAATGTCAAACAAGAAAAATTTGATTACCATACAAATGAATATATAATTCATAAAAATTATAGTACATCAGGCTTAAAATACTATTACAACAAAAAATTATATACTGAAGCTGAAATTGATAATACATATATAACAGATCTAAAAAATGTATTAAATGACAATTCATTATCAGATAATGATAAACTTCAGCTTATACATGACATTTATTATGCAAAATTTATTACACAAAACAATAAAACCAAAGAAGGTATCGAGCTTATAAAAGAAATGCTCAAATCTTTTGAAAAAAATAATGCTGAATTATACCACCAATCAAACCAACCTTTCGTATATAAACATGACAAATTTTCTTTAGAAGCAAAATTATTTGGACATGCTTATACTTATGACAATTTTAATGTATTTACTACTGAAGAAAAACTAAAAATAGCCCAATCATTAAAAGAAGCTTCAAAAAAAGTTAAAGTTAATACAGACTCCATAGATGGTAATGTTCATTTAATAAATGATATCTACATGAAAGAATTAGATTTAAAAAGTAAAGACTTCTTTGAAAAACTTACTCCTAAAACATCAATAAATGATTTTGATAAATTTATAGATGAAATGCTTGATGGCTACACTGAAGCCAAAGAACATTTTATCAAAGGTGATGAAATATTTGCAAAATTCGATGAAGAGTTATTAAACCAAAAATTCACAATATTCCAACTTGATGCATATATAGAATTAATGAAAAGACAAGCCGAGTGTTTATTGAAATTTGACACCCAAGGTAGTAAACAAATTGATGAAATTTTTGAAAAAATTGAAAATTTCGGCAAAAAACATTTTAATACAAGCGAAAGTAATTATTATAAGAAATCCGAAAAAACTAATTCTAATGAAAATAAATATAATTTCAATGATTTTGTAAACAACAAAACGCAAGAAGCAAAATCTAAATTGTTAGAATTTTTGAAAAAAGATGATGCCCTAAAAGATTTTGCAGAAATTGTAGAAAACAACAAGCTTGATAAACAAACTATGAAAAATATCAAACGTAAGTTCGCTGTAAAATACCATCCTGACAAAGCAAAAGACGATAATCAAAGAGCTGAATTTACTAGAATATTCCAAGAAATCAACAACTCAATAGAAATTATAGAAAAAACTTTATAAAAAATGGTTGACAATAAAATTTGTTTCAGTTATTATAAATCTTGCTGAGGGCGTTTAGCTCAGTTGGTAGAGCGCCTCCCTTACAAGGAGGATGTCAGAAGTTCGAGTCTTCTAACGCCCACCATTTTATAAGACCTCTATTTATGAGGTCTTTTTTAGTAAGGAGAATATGTTTTTTATGAAAAAGATTTTTATAACGTTTTTATTCCTTATATCTACAGCCCTAAGCGCATGCTCTTTTGATTACATAAAAGAAAAACAATCTGTTTATTATAATCCTCAAACGACAAAATGGAGCACTTCTCAAACATCTCCTAAAGATATTAGATTAATATATAAAATGTTTGTCGGTTCAGGCGGATTTTCAGAGTATTACAACAACAAAGGGAAACTCGCTATAGGCCCTTTTACAAACATGGAATTTATAAACAATGGGGACTTTATAGGAGTTGATAATGCAAATTTAAAATTCGTTAAATACATTTACAACAACGGTTATTTTAAAACTGTTACTCTTGATGAAAATTATATAAAATCACTATTCCCTGATACTGAAATTGTAAAAATTTCTCAATTTAAAAATAATGAAATAACTATATACAAAAAACCTTTCGAAAAAAAACAATTTCTAATTCTTAACGATACAAAACAAGGTTTTTATAAATACTCATACAAACCTAATAATGTAAAAAAAACTTATGTAACAGCATTATTAGATGTTAATAAATTCGGAAAAATCACATTCTCTCACTATGGTGATGACAATGATTTATTCCCAGCGTTAAAAATTCATATAAAGAAACAAAAAAATGAAAATTAATGATGAATTTATCGTAAATATAGAAAAACTCTCAAGTCTTGGAACAGGAATTGCAAGAATTGACGGTCAAGTTGTATTTGTCGAAAATGCATGCCCGCAAGATGAATTAAAAATAAAAATTACCAAGGTAAACAAAAATTTTGCAACAGCAAAAGTAATAGAAATCATAAATCCATCTCCACATAGAATAGATGCTTTCTGTCCTATGCAAAAGGTTTGTGGGGCATGTCAGTTACAATTCATTGATTATGACTACCAATTACAATTAAAAAAACAAATTGTAGAAGATACTATGAAAACAATCGGACATATTGAAACTCCAATAAACATGCCGATTAAAAGTCCTGATATAAAATCTTTCAGACATAAAATTCAATACCCTGTATCACAGACAAAAGTTTCAAAAAAATTACTTGCAGGTTACTACAAACCTCAAACTCATGAAATTGTTAATATCAAATATTGTCCAATACAACCGGAGATTTGTGACAAAGTTATTGATTTTATAAGAAACACAGCACCTGAATATAATATATCAGGCTTCAACGAAAAAAAACACATTGGAGATTTAAGACACATTGTAATAAGATCATCTTCTTATAACGGGAAATTGTTAGTCACATTAGTAATAAATTCCAATAAAATTTCAAAGAATATAAGAGATTTTTCAAAAAGAATTTTTGATGAATTTGAAGATGTAACAGGAATATGTATCAATATTAATAACAAAAAGACTAATGTAATTTTAGGAAATAAAACCGAATGTATAATCGGAGATGATTTTATTTATGAAAAAATTCTGGATAAAACTTTTAAAATAGGCTCATCTACATTTTTCCAAGTAAACCCCAAAAGTGCTGAAAATATTTTTAAATACGTAAAAGAAGAAATAAAAAAACACAACAAACCAACTGTACTTGACGCATATGCAGGGATAGCAACATTTGGAATAATTATAAGCGACTCAGCTATAAAAGTAACGAGTGTAGAAGAAAACAAAGAATCTATTGAAAAAGCAAAAGAAGTCCTTCAAATAAATAAAATAGATAATGTTGAACTACACACAGAAGATACAACAAAATATCTTAAATCAATTAAGAAAAAATTTGATATAACAATTCTTGATCCACCACGTAAAGGCTGCACAAAAGAAGCTCTTGATGAAACAATTGCTCACACTAAAAATAAAATTATTTATGTAAGCTGCAATCCTGCAACATTAGCAAGAGATTTAAAATACCTAAAAGATAATGGTTGCAAAATTGAAAGCATACAACCATTTGATATGTTTTGTCATACCTATCATATAGAAAATGTCGCAATTATTAGTCTATAGGCTTATATAATTCTAATACATTTCTAAGATTTTGTTCAATCGCATCTAAAGTCTTATATCTTTCAGTATCTTTAAATCTAGGTTTAGAACGCTTACTTGGAGGCAAAGCATTATATTTTCCTAAAAATAAAGTTTTTAAAGAAGCAAACAAATTATCAGCTTTTTCAACATCTTCTATTGAAAAAGTTATTTGCGACGCTTTTGATGCTCCATATTTATCACGTAATTTTGCATCTTCGTATAATCTTCTTGTCAAACCGTGATAAATTTTCTTAATACCTTTTACAATTTGTTTTGCACCATCATCATCAGTAATCTTTGCAGCATCATATTTTCTAAAATTTTCAAACACTAAAGTGTGCTCTTTATTTTTAATTGCGGCATAATTTGGTCCAGGTAAAAATAATAATTCATACAAATTACTATTTTTTTCAAAACGCATTTGAACATCTTCATAACCTGAAGGCACAGCATTATCACCAAATCTTACATCAACATCATCTACCATTTTAGGCAAACCATCTTTACCTAAAATAATATTACCATTTTTATCTTCAGCATAAGTTTTTGCTATTCTATAACCTTTTTTCTTCATTGCATCAACAACTTTTACAAAATTTTTATCAGCGTCAGGAAGGAATATAGTTCCACGAACACCATCTCTGATAACACCAGAATAGCCTCTTTCTGAAAATTGTTCTGTTCTTCTTGCTATTTTATCCAAAATAGAAGGTAATTCTTTGGTCGAACTTTTATTTAATTCTCTATGGAAAGACGCTTCTGGAATAGCTTGAGCAACTTCTTCTAAATCTTTCATATATTGAGCTGCCAATTGCTTATTTTGTTTAACTAAAAAATCACCTAAACGATTTTTTGTATCAACATTTTGTGTTTCTTGTTTCCCTTTAACAGATTGTACAGACTCATTTTTAACAAAAGTATCTGTTTTT
>ULVF01076646.1_pt1 | contig 11789 bp, 10 predicted proteins | sample 1959201 | NCBI WGS metagenome assembly ULVF01 (sample SAMEA4835779, study PRJEB28245) | human gut metagenome | biome: gut microbiome; material: fecal sample | place: Denmark | collected 2008 | reverse complement strand
CTGTAGTTATTCATTTAAAGACTCAATTTTCTTCAAAGATACTGATTCTGCCAGATTATGCAAACTCTATATTATGATAAAACAGGTTATAGATAAGATAAAAGCTATATTATTTCAATGAAATCTTATTAGCCGTCTCTCGCTTTTTGGAATTGACCAAATCAGCATAAATTTGTGTTGTCGATACATTAGCATTTTCGATACTGTATAAATATCTGTGCCTAAAGAGATTTGTATGACGGCATACGAGTGACGGAAGCAGTGGAAAGTTATGTGTTTTTTGATTCCGGCTTCCGAAATCCATTGCTTGAGAGGCTGATTCGTCATAGCTCTGGTCAGTCCTTTAAATACGCGGCCTGAACCAGGAATACCACATAGTTCCAATTCTTCGTTACTGATGGGGAGAGTAGCTTCCGTCTCTGTCTTTTCTGTGCAAATTCTGATGTAATAGCCATTGTCGGGACCAACTTTGATATTATCCCATGTAAGTTTAAAATACCGCTGATGCGAAGACCAGTCATACAGGAGAATAATGAAGCTTGTTTCAGTACAGGAATTTTGCATGGTGTAGCGGCCAGTTTTTTGACCTCCGCTAATGTAAGATACTGCTTTTTGACTTCTTTCCATTCAATCTTGTCTATGAAGTCATTCAGATTTTCACGTAGCATCTTCTCTTGATAAGCTAATTTCAGTAATGCAGGGAAAGTTGAAAAATAGCCAGCTTCCGAATTTCTCGAAACGCTGATATTAGGATGACGGATCTGTTCATAGTTCAGTAGATATTGAGTAAAATATCAATTATCTTGTATATGCCATTATTAGCCATTCAAGCATCATCAAATATACTCTTCTAAATTCTAAGTGATAGTATCGATAGAAAACTAAGTAAGTATAAATTTTAGAGAGAGCGTACGAGAAGGAGATATGTCTGAAAATATGTTCTAACCTAACCAGGATTTTATATCCATTTTATAATTAAAATGTTATTCTGAATCCCAAACATAAATTTGTTTTTCGTTGGAAATGAAATGTTTGATGAATTATTGTTAATTTTGTAGATTATTCTATTAAGGTAGTTTAGATAAAAATCAAGACCATTAAAATGTAATTTATGGATAAAATAAAGAACTTCGATATAGTTGTAAATACCTGCCTGGCAGATATCGAATCAAGGTCAAAGAAGTCTGACTTTGACAAAAATGATTTTTTGCTGTCTGTGGTTAATGGCTTTGAAGATGGGAAGTGGCGTGAAGATCTTTTTCGCCAGTTTGTCATGAACAATATAGCACAAACAGGTTTATCTGCAGATGAAAGAGAAAATATTTGTACAATTGATCCATACACGCAGATAACTCGCTCAATAATGAATCTCAGATTGGTTGATTGTGAGAATGGCCAAGGCAGTGAAATTGCCGAAATAGTACTCTATGGGATAATGCGCTATCATTACAATGCATTACCTGTGGTACCTAAAATATTCTATAAGCAAAATTCTAATGATAACGCAAAAGGAGCCGATAGCGTACATATTGTTATTGATGAAGATAAAATGGATTTTACGTTGTGGCTTGGTGAAGCCAAATTCTTTAATGATATCATAGATGAAAGGTTATATGACCCTATCAATTCAGTGTTTGAAGCGCTCGGCACGGAAAAGATAAAGAAGGAAAACTCAATAATAACAAATATTAAGGATTTAGAGTATGTAATTAATAACCCAGACATAAGAAAAAAAGTAAAAGAAGTACTTCGTCATGATGTATCGATAGACGAGGTAAAAAAAAGGCTACATGTTCCTATTATGTTGTTACATGAATGTAGTATAACTAAAGGAGCTAGAGAATTATCACCTGAATATCTTGAAGAAATAAAACATTATCATCTAAATAGAGCTGAGAGATTTTTTATGTCGCATAATAATAAGCAGAAGAAAGAAGGTGTATATGGTTTTGAAAAAATAATGTTTCATCTCATACTGTTTCCTGTGCCTAATAAAGAGAATATTGTAAACTGGTTTGTTAAACGCGCTAATCAAATAAAACAAGATGCTTGAAAGTGAAGTTTTTGATATCTGTTATAATATCAACGAACTGATCCTAAACAGTCAAATGGATACAGCTCGTACAGAGGTAATAAAATTGCTTGATAGACTGAATCGTGAAGGCAAAGAATACTCTCCTATGGTCAACCATTTTATAAGAGAAGTTGGTCTGTTCCCTTATATTGATAAAAATACAGCATCATGGCAAGAACAAGCTGTATTTGAGGCTTATAAAACAGATCTTGGCGGTGGCGAACAAAAGACGCTTCACAGTGCTCAGTCGAGAGTTTTAAAACGATTGTTGGCAGGTGATAATATTGCACTTAGTGCTCCTACTAGTTTTGGTAAAAGTTTCATCATTGATGCTTTTATTTCTATTCGTAAGCCTGATAATGTGGTTATTATTGTCCCTACAATAGCTTTAGCAGATGAAACTCGTAGAAGGATTGAGCATAAGTTTTCAGGAATGTATAAAATTATTACTACCACTGACGCGACCCTTAGAGAACGTAATATATTAATACTACCACAGGAGCGTAGTTTTGCATATGTAGGTAAGTTTGAAAGTATTGATATGCTCATTGTGGATGAATTTTACAAGGCAAGTTCTTCATTTGATGATTCGCGTAGCACTTCTCTACTAAGCGCAATGATTGAACTTGGCAAGATAGCGAAACAAAAGTATTATCTCGCTCCTAATATCCATAATATCAAAGAAAATGTGTTCACTAAGGGTATGCAGTTTATGCGTTTTACAGATTTTAAAACTGTAATAACTATGGCTAGCAAAGTCTATGAGAAGATGGGGATTGATGAAAACAAAAACGACTTTAAAGCAACAAAATTGCTAGACATTTTAAGAAAACATAAAACTAAAACTTTAGTATATGCAGGAAGCTATGATAATATAAATACTATTTCTAAACTGCTCACCAACAATATGCCAAACAAAGAAAATGATTTATTGAACAACTTTTACGATTGGCTTAGAATAAATTATGGCGAATCTTTTTCTTTGTGCAATTTGAGTAGAATTGGTGTTGGTGTTCATAATGGTAGAATGCATAGGTCATTGAGCCAGATTCAAGTAAAACTGTTTGAACTTAGAAATGGCATTGACACTATAGTTTCAACTTCTTCTATAATAGAGGGTGTTAATACCCAAGCAGAACAAGTTGTAGTGTGGTCAAATAAAAATGGTAATCGCAAATTTGACTATTTTACATATCGTAATATCATAGGCAGAGCAGGCCGTATGTTGAAATACTTTGTAGGTAAAGTATATTTGCTAGAAGAACCTCCAGCTCAAGAGAATACTATTTTAGATATTGAATTCCCAGAAGATGTAGTAGAAATGCTTGATTCTGAAAATCCTGGAGTGGAAATTAATGATGAACAAAATAATCAGATAAAAGAATATGAATCATATATGTCAGAAACACTTGGTAAAGATGTTTTCAATAAGATAAGGAATAATTCATTGATAAAGTTATGTAAGCCGAGTCAACTGCGTTTTTTAGTTGGCAAAATTAAAGAAAATCGCAATTGGCCTAATGGATTTGAATCATTGGCATCTACGAATTCATACTATTGGCGTAATCCTATTTCTGATGTAGCAGATATGCTTGGAGATAATATGAAAGGATTGATGAAAATTGCTATATGGAAATTTCCTCAAAACTGGCAAAAATCTATGGCTGAAATACATGGAGAGTTAGTGAAAGATGGTTATGAATTTAGTCAGGAAGATTTATTTCATGCAGAACGTTATATGTCATTCAATCTTTGTTCTATTCTGAATGTTATTAGCATACTTAAAAGATTAATCTATCCAGATACTCCTGATATATCTTTGTTTCTCGCTAAAGCAGCAAATGCTTTCCTTCCTAAGCTTGTATATCAATTAGAGGAGTATGGACTGCCTAGAACTTTAAGTAGAAAAATTCAAAATTCAGGTTTAATAGATCTTGAAAACGATGAGATGGAGGTTTCTGATATAATAGAGGAATTTAAGAAAATTGGCTACGACAAATTGACAGAAAGTATACAAGATATTCACCAATTTGAAAAGTTTATTCTTAAGTATTTTTATTCTGGTATTAGTTAGTAATGTAAGATGCTGTTATAATCATTGTAAATACATGGGGCATCAGAATGCTATTGGTGGCAAATCACCACTTCAGGCCAAAGCACATATATTCCCCCTTTTTGTATGTAATGATTATGGCTTGTTCTTTTTTAGTTAGCGTAAAACTTGCCCGATGTACAACTTTTTAATATTGAGTTAGTATAATACACAAGTCAATTATACGTTGCCAGTAGTTTCCAATCAAGAATTGCTAGTAAGCTATATCAAGAGGGTACCCTTTGAACCATATCATATGGCTTTGGGATTACCCTCTCAAATTCGCCAAATAAACCGAACATGAAAATAAAAGCATAACAACTGTAAATATCATCCTAAAAAATGAGTAGAAATTTGTAATTAAATGCAGTGTTCTCGGCTTTTAATTATGAAATTAAGATGTTTGTTATGAAATATTACTTTAATGAGATTTTGTTGGCGGATTCCCGTTTCTTCTCACTGACAAGCTCCGCATAAATCTGAGTTGTCGAGACATTACGGTGAGTAAGCATTTTGCTTACTGTGTAGATGTCCGTTCCTGCTGCAATCTGGAGGGTTGCAAAAGTATGCCGGAAGCAGTGGAAGGTTATGTGTTTTTTGATTCCGGCTTCCGAAATCCATTGCTTGAGAGGCTGATTCGTCATAGCTCTGGTCAGTCCTTTAAATACACGACCAGAACCAGGGATACCACATAGTTCCAATGCTTCGTTACTGATGGGGAGAGTGGCTTCCGTCTCTGTCTTTTCTGTACAAATTCTGATGTAATAACCATTGTCAGGGCCGACTTCAATATTATCCCATGTAAGCTGTAAAATATCGCTGATACGAAGACCGGTCATACAGGAGAATAATGAAGCTTGTTTCAGTATAGGAATCTTGCATGGTGTAGCGGCCAGTTTCTTAACTTCTGCTAATGTGAGATACTGCTTTTTGACTTCTTTCCATTCAATCTTGTCTATGAAGTCATTCAGATTTTCACGTAGCATCTTCTCTTGATAAGCTATTTTCAGTAATGCACGGAAAGTTGAAAAATAGCCAGCTGCCGAATTCCTCGAAACGCTGATATTAGGGTGACGGATCTGTTTACAGTTCAGTAGATACTGCCTGAACTTCTGACAAAGCTCTACCGTTACATCACCGAAAGTGCAATAGCCGTTTACAAACTTTTCAAAATGCTGGTAAACGCAGTCCCATTTGTGATACTTCAGTTTTGCTTTCTCACGAAAATAGGCAAGGAAGTCAGCTTTCATTTTGTGCTTGTCAAGAAATCCAAATTCCTCATTAACGATTGCCTGTACTCTGATACAACGAATGGCTTCAGCCTTACTCAGCATTTCATTGTTGAAATCACGTTCAATCTCATTTTTAGGACGGGCATAGATATAAATGCCAAGATATTCCCTGCGACTCATTTTCATTGTGTACGGATTGCGAATAGCCGGATAATAATCCAGATAGAGAGAAATTCTGCCGTTACTGATAACTCTTTGTCTCAATGTTACGTTAGTACATGTAAGTGCCATAAGATTAATGTTTTTGGTTGATAAATTATTATTATCGGTACAAATTAAACTGGTGTTTTCTTGGTGAATACTCACACCGGGAAATAACTTATACCGGGATTATTCAATGATAGGATCTTCGAACAAATTATCGAGCTCAGCTTTGGATATAAGAGTATATTTCCCCTTCTTAATCTTGGGAATTTGATGATACTTGGTATAATGGTATAGCTGGTCTCTTGTTATTTTGAATTTTTCCATCGCTTCTTGAACTGTGTAGTATTTGGGCTCTTCAGCCTGACGTATTCCTTTTGCTATATCGAAGTGCTTTTTTGAATAATATACTGTAATACCAACCTTCTTTTTCGGAATGGCATTTTTATAAACAAAAGAGTATATAGCGTTAAGGCTCATTTGAAATTTGTCCTGTACTTCTTGCACACTATACCATTCTGTAATGTCTGTATCTGGAGCCTTCGAGGAAAAATAAGCATCAACATGCTTTTTACTCCAGTAAGTCTTACCACGGTTGAATGTCTTTGGAATTTTATTCTTCTTAGACATAACAAAAATCCATGATTCACTTACATTGAATTTTTTCATTATTTCGGCTGTAGTATAAAATTCTTTGATAGGTAGAGTGTCCTTGGGCATTCTAAATTCATAAGGATGCCGTTTTAACATCTCATCTATATCAGAGCGTTTGACGAAAGATAATCTGCTGCTAATTTTTGAAGCTTGAAGGTATCCTTTATAGACCATCTTATAGACTGCTTGTCTGGTAATACCTAAAAGAATTCCAACCTCTGAGAAAGATAGAAACTCTTTATCCTTAATTGTGATGATAGGTAGTTCCTCAATCCTATTTTGAGTATTCTCTTCAGTAGCCTTAATGTTTTTCTCTCTTTCTCTTTTTTTGTAAGCTAAATTTGCACACCTGTGAGAGCAGTACTTTGTACTTATTTTTTGTGCTTCGAATCGTGTTCCACACCATTCGCAAATCTTTTTAATTTTAGTGTTACTTGCTGGCATATTACTCAAATTTTAAATGTTTATTTCGCTTTATTTCTCCCGTTATGTGTCAACTATCGTAAATCTTAGTAAACCATAGTCAACTTTCTCCACAACCTGTCCAGCGTAAAATGCCGGAATTTTGCTTCGTGGTACAAAAACGGTACAAAAAGATGATGTGCAAAGCTTATAAATGACTAATATTGACCAGTAGAGCAACAAAAAAGGCGCCCCGTAAAGAGCGCCATATCAATCGATTATAATCAATTTAACTCATTGATAATCAGATAGTTACTTGCCTAATGCTAATTTTACTGGTGCAGATTTGACTAATTCAACATTTAAAAATGTTATATTAGATGGCGCATCATTTATTGGAGCTGTAAATATTCCTCAAGAAATATTATGTCATTTGGAAAATGGTAAATTTCAATGTAAAGAGCCTGTTACAACCACCATTAAGAAAAAAGATAAAACAATTTTTTTCAGTATGCCTGGCATTATGGGTAAAGCAGAAGAATTAGTAACTAAAGAATATAAACGAATATTAGAGGAAAAGGGATTTGATGTAATATATTATATTAGAGATAATTATCCAAAATATGGACAGCTAAATAGGATTCGTGAAAGTATTACAAAATCTTCTGGAATAATTGCTTTTGGCTTTAAACAGATAAATATTATTAGTGGCGTTTTACGTCCAAATACATGTGAAGAAGAAAAACTTGAATCTTCTTGGTTGTCAACTCCTTGGAGTGATATAGAGGTTGGGATGGCAATAATGTTAGGATTGCCTATTTTATTAATTCATGATATAGATATAACGCAAGGTGTTTTTGATAACAAACTTAATGAGTGTTTCATAGGTAAAATTAATCTAGATTTAGATACTCGGCTAATAGAGAGAAATCCTATTTTTGAAAATTGGCTTAATAAAGTTCAATAGAATCTCCTTTTAATATGATTGACAGTCAAGATCAAAGATATGTAAAAACATTCAGTAATAATGCTTTATTGTATATATTAAAAATATTTGGTGTCCTTTTTTCAATCACAAGATTGAGCTATTTTATTTCTCACGAATCGATGTGCAAGAGGTTGATGAAAAATACGTTTTGTTTATTGAGTACCAGCTGGAGTGAACCGTCCTTATAGTGCGCGTGAATGAGTTACAGTCAATAATTAGTCGCTATGTGAATGTTATGAACCAATACCTTTGAGGCGAAAGGTGAAGTCTTAGATGAATTGCATGAGATGGTAAATAGTACTCCATTTGACGAAAGAGGTAATGAGAACATAAAGATAACAGATATTTCAAGAGCCTTGATTTTTGATTACCAGCAAAAAGTCAATAGTCATTTCGTTAAGTTATTGTTGCATATGAACTTGCAGGTAGGGCTAATTGAAAGTTTGAAGTTACGACGCCATCGTAATCATCATTTAGGTGGTTATCTTAAAGAACTTCAGTTATTTGAAGGTTCGTGAACTAGTATTCAGCTATACAGAACGAGTCAAAAAGAAATGGCTCTAGTTCTGAAGTAATTGAAATCAATGAAGAAAGAAACTGCTTCTTTATTGGAATCCCTTGTAGAGACGGTTTTGGTAATATGTTTTTGTTGGGTGGTATTTTCGCAGATGATTATAATATAAAAAGTTTTTTGTTGAAGATGTCAGAACCAAGAACAACTTACATGATGTAATAAATCAATGCTCTACTTTTGATTGTTTTTTACAATTTATTCTGATAATCAATCAAGATTATCAGGATAATAGTAAGACTGCTATTTGTTGACAAAGAGAGGTAAAGACTTTGTGAAATTAATTATTTATAAATGTTATTTTTTCACACATATAATTTGACTATATGATATCATTTAAAGTAATAGAAAAATGTTGGCAAGATGCTAAGGATTATAAAGGAACAGAATGTGACTTTTATCTTGAAGAAAGCAACTGGGATGATTATGGCTATCGGACAACTTATTGTCTACATGCTACAAAGAAACTTACCGGGCTAAAAGATAATATCTACCTCGGTATAGTAAAGATTATGAGGAAGGGACAGGCAACGGATGAGGCTTATCTTTTGTCAAGTTTGTTTGGGAGAACAGTATTCAACGAACTTCCAGAAGATTTTGTTTCTCTTTCGTTTTCACTTGAAATATTTAATGCAGTAAATCGCTATCTTCCTTCAATAAAAGGACGTAATGAGTTTATCCATGCTTTACACCTGATTTTGGATGAAGATTCAAAGTATTACGCACAAAATTTAGAAGAAGATCCATGTTTTAAGAACTCATTACTTCGTGATGGCAGTAGATTCGATGCTTACGAATTACAGAAGGGGCGTCAGTTATTGCTTAGTGCAGAAGTCTTTTATAATCTTAGAAAAGAGTCTATAAGGGTAAGATTTTCTCATGTTGAGGAGGATACAGAACTCAGTTTTTCATCGGTAAGTGAAGAATCAGAAATATTGCCTAATGGGATAGTTGTTTTTATTGGGAAAAATGGTTCCGGAAAGAGTACAGCAATTTATAAACTTGCAAAATTATTATATACCGAACCAACATCACGGTATAAATTGGAAAATCGGATTGGTATTATTGAGCCGCAAAATATTGGTGTTAATAAATTGTTTATAGTTAGTTATAGCCCGTTTGACAATTTTGTTTTGCCAGGGACAAATGATCGTGAATTATTAGAGCGATATAAAAGAAATGAGCAGGAATATTCTAGATTTGTATTCTGTGGTATACGCGACTTGAAGAAAGAAGTTGTAAATAAAGTAGGCGATGAAGTTCTTGATTTAGATGGGAAAGATGATTATATCGATCATTATCTTGATGATAGGCAAGAAAACACTACATTAAAAACTGTTGATGATTTAGCAAATGAATTTGCCGATGCGATGGAAAGGGTATTGTCATTAGAAAAGAGGAGTGCTGGGATCTGGTCTCAAATTTTGCAAGATGCAGATCAATTACAACCTTCTTTATATTCTGATCTTTGTCGTTTTGAATATGAATCAACCAAAGCTAAACTTTCTTCAGATTTTAAGAAGTTATCTACTGGTCATAAGTACTTCTTGCATTCGCTGGTTACTATTATTGCTAACATAGAGGATAATTGTCTCGTATTGTTTGATGAACCTGAAAATCATTTACATCCGCCATTGTTATCTTTTCTTATTTTATCGCTAAAAAAAATTTTGTATCAGAATAGATCAGTGATGTTCATTGCGACTCACTCTCCTGTAGTATTGCAAGAAGTATTTTCAAATAATGTATATGTTGTAAGACGATATGGTGAAAAATCTAGTATTACACATCCTATGATAGAAACATACGGAGCAAGTATTTCTGATATTACAACGGATGTTTTTGATTTGAATACCGATGTGACAAATTATTATGATTCTATTGATTATTTATATAGTAAATGGGAAATAGACAAGATTGAGGACTTAGATGTAATGTTGAGAAGCTTTGAGGAAAAACTTGGACATAAACTAAGTAATCAAATTGAATCATATGTTATAAACCGTTTTATAAAGGATAAGAATGTGGACGTTAAATAAGCCTTCATTAAGGAAAACAATAGGTAAAGATATTGATGAGTTGGTAGATCATTGTAATATGTTAGAAGATACTGATAAACCAATAATTAAGAAGCTTTATCGAGATTATGAACAACGCGGTGGAAATGTTACAGATGCTCATTTAAGCACAATCTCAGATGATAAGGCAAAAGCTATTCAAGGACAATATCCCAAAACATATGATGGTGGGGCATTAAACTATATCAGAAAAGAACTTATTGATCATGTTCAATTGTGCCCTTGCTGTAGTAATTCATCAGATTTTACACTTGATCATTATATGCCACAATCCTCGTATAAGGCTTTGTCTGTTTGTAGATTAAACCTCATACCTATGTGTGGAGTGTGTAATAATCTGAAAAATGGGAAAACATATAGTGATTTCTTGCATGCATATTATGACAAAGTACCTGAACAAGAAATAATTAAAGCAAAGGTTTGGATAGTTAAAAAGAGATTTGTTGTAAAATTGAAAATTAATGATTCAATTATAACAGATCCCGTTATATGTAATAAGATAAAGCAACAGGTTAAAGAACTTCAAATTATGCAACGTCTCAATAAAGCTGCTCAGCAATTTATTGCGAATTTATGTATATCATGTAGCTGTACCAATAGTGAAGGGCTAAAAGAATGGATTGATGAAATGATACTTCATTATGATAGCTTATATGGTATAACGGATTGGAGGTGTGCTGTATTAAGGGGTATTAAGTCATGTGAACAATTGGATATAGATGTTGTATTACATAATAAAAATAATCCGAGATTTTAAAGATTTATAAAAGAATACTTGAGAAAATCATAAGTCTGATGACTTTATTTCTACAATGTATACAAAAGTGGTGGAGTTGCATATACCTCATATTGCATGAAAAAGTAGTTAAAACAAGATGTTTGTCGAAAGTTAATATTTATATGATAGCATGGCATAGTTTAGTATTGGTTAGTGCCATGCTATCCTCACCAATGGTTGGGCTGGTCATAGTTGGAATTGATGCAATTTTAGGCATAATTGATAATTCTTATTTATGATAGAAAAGTTTTTTAGACTATAAGGATTGTTTTTTGAGTCTAAATGTTTTCAATAGTTGGATCAAAACCGAGGAAAGATTTAGTTTGTTTAGACTGGAGCTCACCAGTTTCCCATTTACTTACAAATATAATATGTGAGTTTTTTGCCAAGTATGTCAACTAAATATTAGAGGATTTCACGTTGTTCAATTTGCTGAGCAAATGGAAAAATAGAATTAATTCTTTTCCCTCTATTTAACTTTACTTTAATGGACGTATATATTAGTACGTGGATAAAGTAAAGTTGGTAAGCGAATAATTTAGTTTTGTTCCATTATAAACGGAATAAATGTAGTTATTTTACAAAAACTGGCGGTATAATATTGTGTTTTCTTGTTTTATTTGGTATTTTTGCAATCAAAGAAGAAATAGATTGATTATGATAGCAGAATTCACAGTAGAAAACTTCTACTCAATAAGGTCGACTCAAAAAATAAG
>ULVF01044205.1_pt1 | contig 11844 bp, 11 predicted proteins | sample 1959201 | NCBI WGS metagenome assembly ULVF01 (sample SAMEA4835779, study PRJEB28245) | human gut metagenome | biome: gut microbiome; material: fecal sample | place: Denmark | collected 2008 | reverse complement strand
CTTTATCTACATATTAAAAAAGACCGATATTTAATATCGGTCTTTTTTAAGTTTATCTATAAATAAATTAACCTTTGATTTGGCTCATAACTTCATCAGCGAAGTTTTCTTGACGTTTTTCCAAACCTTCACCAAGCATAAATCTTGTGAATGCTTTAACTGTTAATTTGCCTTCAATTAATTGTCCTACAGTTACGTCAGGATTTTTGATGAATGGTTGTTCCAATAATACTTTGCTTGATAATAGTTTATTTACACGACCTTCAACAATTTTAGCTCTGATTTGTTCAGGTTTCTTTTGAAGATCTTCTTTGCCCATTTCAATTTCTGTTTCATGATCAATTACAGATTGAGGGATTTCATCTCTTGAAATAAATTCAGGAGCAGATGATGCTATGTGTAAACAAATATCATTCATCAATTCATCATCTTTTTTATCTGTTTGAATTAATACACCAATTTTGCCGTTGTGGATATAAGATGCGGTATTACCTTCATAACGAACAAATCTTCTGAATGTGATTTTTTCTCCGATAGATGCAATTTTTTCCTTAATTACTTCAGAAATAACTTTTCCGCATTTTTCGCAAGTAGAAGCTAAAAGTGCATCATTATCAGCAGGGTTTGTTTTAGCAACAATTTCTGCTAAATTGTTTGTTAATTCTTTAAATTCTTCATTTTTTGCAACGAAGTCTGTTTCACAGTTAACTTCAACCATAGCACCGCAATCAGCTTGGATAGAAGAAGCTACTAAACCTTCAGCAGCGATTCTTCCCATTTTTTTATCAGCAGAAGCAATACCTTTTTGGCGAAGAACTTCCATTGCTTTTTCCATATCTCCGTCAGTTTCAACAAGTGCTTTTTTAGCATCCATCATTCCTGCACCTGTTTTGTCGCGGAGTTCTTTTACCATTTGAGCTGTAATGTTCATTATAATTCTCTCCTTTTTTATTAGAACTGAGGTCAAGATTTCAGGAGGTTAAGCTATTATTTGATAATGGCCTGCCTTCTTATATTCTTGACCTCTGAACTTCATTATTCTGCAACTGTTTCTACAGCTTCTGCTGTAACGCCTGCATCTTCAGGTTTGATGCTTTCTAATTTTTTAGCGTTTGCATTAGCTTCTCTTAATTGTTTTCCTTCCAAAATAGCATCAGCTAGTTTTGAAGTGATTAATTTAATAGATCTGATTGCATCATCATTACCAGGGATAATGTAGTTGATGCCGTCAGGATCAGCATTTGTATCAGCTAAGCAAATAACAGGGATGTTAAGTTTGTTAGCTTCTTGGATTGCGATATCTTCTTTTTTCTGGTCTACGATGAAGATTAAATCAGGTAATCCTCTCATATCTTTAATACCGCCTAATGTTTTGCTTAATTTACCTAATTCTCTATTTAATTTAGCGATTTCTTTTTTAGGTAATTTTTCAGCGTGACCAGAGTTCATGAAATCTTCTAATTCTCTTAATTTATTTACACGGCCTCTGATAGTTTCGAAGTTAGTAAGCATTCCGCCTAACCATCTTCTATTGATATAATAAGCTCCTGATCTAACAGCTTCTTCTGCAACTACTTCAGCAGCTTGTTTTTTTGTTCCAACAAATAAGATATTTTTATTTTTAGCTGCAAAATCTCTAACAACAGCATATGCTTCATCAAGCAAATCTGTAGTTTTACGCAAATCTAAAACATAAATCCCGTTTCTAGCACTGTAAATATACGGTTTCATTTTAGGGTTCCATCTTTGAGTTTGGTGTCCGAAGTGAACACCTGCTTCTAAAAGTTCAATCATAGATGCTACTGGCATCGGTTTTCTCCTTTTTTTACTTATTGTACTACGGGCTATACTGTCTCATTTTTACATTTCATAAAAACTAGGGCAAAACCTATCAGACTAGTGTAACCAATTATATAATAATACAAACATGCCTTTATGCAAATTTATTATTGCGTTTTATTACAGAAAAAATGTTATTAAAATAAATTTTTAATTGTCGTGTATTCTTTTCTTTTGTTGTGGTGCATAAGAAAAGAATACACGACAATCGTTTAATCACTGCTAAACTCAACTTAAAATGGGTGAAATTGCTATATTTTAGTCATTCTGAATTAGTTTCAGAATCAAAAATTTTACCGCTCAAACAGCACTAGTTTTGTTATTGTTTCGTTAAGTAGTGATTAATAAATTTACCTGCCTGGAAGCTTCATCAAAAATAAATTATTAAATAATATTTTATTCACATAACATATTTTATGTAAAAAAAACGGACTTTCTATTAGATAGATTGTCCGGTATTTCATTTTCTGAAACAAAAAGGATTTACATTAACTTATATTGTGTGTTTTAAAATCTAGTATTCAATGCCCTGTCTTGCCATAACTCCAGTATCAAAATAATGTTTGATAGGTTTCATTTCTGTTACAAGATGAGCCATTGCTTTTAGCTCTGGATGAGCATAACGTCCTGTTAATACAATTTCAAGATTTTCAGGTTTGTGTAATAATGCCTCTTTTACATCTGATACTTTAATCATATTCATTGCTGTACAAATGTTTATTTCATCGAGAATAATTAATTGATATTTGCCAGAATTGATAGCTTCCTTCGCAAATTCCCAACCTCTTTTAGCTTCTTTGTAATCTTCCATACAAACGTTGTGAGAATAGCATACTCTATCCATTCCGAATTGTACAACATCTAAGTTAGGAAGGAATTTTGATGAAGAAACAATTTCTCCATAAGATGTAGCGCTATCCCCTTTTGTAAATTGAATAATAAGTACCTTCCAGCCGTGTCCAAGTGCTCTTAGAGCTAATCCCAGAGATGCTGTTGTTTTCCCTTTTCCATCTCCTGTATAAATTTGAATGTATCCATGTTCTAACACGACTCACTACCTCCAATAAAAACTGATAAGTTCCTCTATCCTTATTTTAACGAATTTTTCTCACTATTTAATCGTTCTAAAGTTGGATAAATATATCGAGCAGAAGATGGATAAATGTATCTATCCCCGCTCCCAAGATTTTGTATTATCATCATAGAACTTAATCAAAAAAAATAAAGCACTTTAACTTAATCCATGCCAATCTTTTTACAATTAATTTTTTCAAAAATCTAGTAATCGCCAGTCTATCTATTATTTAGGTTTTTTTGATCATGAGTAAAAAATTTACATAATTTTTGTTAAGTATTTGTTAAAAATGCTTGCGCATCTTGAAAAAAGTTTAACGGTAAGGTGTCATGCCAATTTTTATAATATTAAAATTCTTAATATTAATGCTGATTTTTTAATTAAAAATAAGGGAATAAAAATAGTATAGCTTTCTGATATGTTAACTTATGTAACAAAAAGTCATATTGCTGAAATTCTGTGATTTTTAAAGCGTTTACATGTTTAAGAGTATAAAAAAGAGAAGAGCATATGAGTGTAAACAAACCAGGATTACCAAAATTGAATATGCAAAAAACGGTTTTAGGCAATGCTTCTTTTAAAACTAGTACTGCTACTAAACTTGCGTCTTCAACTAGGACCGGTTATGGAGTTATGGCTCAAAGAACAAAGGTTGGTACTGGTGCTATATTTAATGTGAAAGCTTATAATAGTGACTCTATCAGTGCGCAGACTCATGCTCTTAATGATAATAGAACAAGAATAGTAAACAATAATATTTTAGGAACTCCTGTTGCGGTAAATAATAGTAATACTAATAAATTTGCAGCAGCTCTTATGGCGACAAGTTTATTAGCTCAAGCTGGTGCAGGTATTATTAATGCCGTAAAATCTAATGGAGCATCATCCAGTGGAAATGCTCAATCTGTAAGTTCTGGAGCTGCCGGAGTTATTAATGACTTAGCAACAGCAAAAAATTCATCAGAAATTCAAAATGCTTTAGCAAAACTGGAAACAGAAATGAAGGATTATGAAGCAAAGATGGCCAAAGCTGAAGAAACAATTCAGTCAGAAACTAAGCTCAAGTCTGAAAATGAAACAAAATTAAAAGATACAGAAAATCAAATTCAGAGTGAAAAACAAAATATAACAAAACAAGAAGGAACTATTACAAAACTCCAAAGTTCAATTCAATCTGATAAAATGACATTAAATTCTTTAAAATCTCAGTTAAGTACTGCTGGTGATTTGTCAAAAATGGCCATTCAATCTCAAATCAGTGAATTGGAAGCTAAAATTGAGCAAGAGGAGCAACAATTAAAACAAGCTGAAGAATCAAAAGCAAATTCTCAAAAGAATTTAGAGACTCTTGAAAATACTAAAAAAGATTTAACAACTCAAATTGATAATAATGAGAAAAATATAAAGAATGCAGAAGGTGAAAAGAATTCTGCAGCAACAAAAAAAGATCAACTCGAGGAGGCTAAAGTAAAATATACTAAAAAATTATCAGAAACTCAAAGTAAAGAAACTAAAGAATTATCAAAATTATTTAAAGAAATAGGTAATTATGCAAAAGAATTCCAAGAAACTACGGATGCAAATAAGAAAAATAAATTGTCAGAAAAATATGCTGAAAAAGCTAAGGAGTATAACGAATTAGTTAGAAATTCAACAGCTGGCGGTTATACAGAAGTAAGTTTGGATTTGAATAATTCATAACATATTGTAACAAACAACTTTACTTTTATATATATGTAATTTATAATAAATTCATCGACAGTATTGTCATTCAAAAAAAGAACGGGAACCCCCGTTCTTTTTTATCTAATAGGGTTTCAAGAAAGGGTAAGGTTTATTTTATGAAACAGGAAATTAACAGACATGATGTCTTAGAAAAAATTACACCGTTGATAGAAAATACAGCCATGCGTTTCGGTTATATTCCTATTGAAATAGAATTTGTCAAAGAAAATCACAGGTGGTTTTTGCGAATTTATTTATATTCAAAAGATAAAGAAGTGACTTTGGATGATTGTGAAAACGTGACAAGGAGTTTGTCAGATTTTTTGGATGAATTAATCCCTGTAAAATATTATTTAGAGGTTTCATCTCCGGGGTTAGAAAGAAAGTTCAAATCAGAAAAAGAATTTGTAATATTTAATGGCAGAAGAATTAGTTTAAAATTAAAAGAACCTTTAGAGGGAGAAACTGAGAAAATTTTTAAAGGTGAAATTCTTGATTATGATGAAAATGAAGGTTTAAAATTTTTTAGGTTTGATGATGGTAAAGAATTACAAATCCCCAAAAATAATATTCAATCAGCAAAATTGTATATAGATTAATAATGAAATAATTTAAAATATGAAAGGATAATATTATGATTAAAATCGGAACAGCATTATTTGAAGCTTGTGAAGAATTGGAAAGAGAAAGAGGAATTGCAAAAGATGTCTTAATAGCATCTCTTTGTGATGCAATGGTTGCAGCATATAAAAAACATATGCATATTAAAGAAGCTACAAATATTGAGGCAATTTTAGATGAACAATCAGGTGAAATAGGTGTATTCAGAACAAAATTAGTTGTAGATAATGTAGAAGATCCTGATACTCAAATAACTTTAGCGGATGCAAAAGAAATCGCAGAGGATGTTGAAGTCGGAGATGAAATTAAAATTGAAGTTACACCGGAACAGTTTGGCCGTATTGCTGCTCAATCAGCAAAACAAGTTATTACTCAACGTATAAGAGAAGCTGAAAGAAATCTTGTATTACAAGAATTTATGGAAAAGAAAGGTACTCTTACTACAGGTATTATCCAACGAGTAGAAAATCGTAATGTAATTGTTAATATTGGTAAAACAGATGCAATTATGCCGCAAAAGGAACAAATCCCAGGTGAATATTACAAACCAGGGAATAGAATAAGGGTTTTTGTGCTTAATGTAAAAGAAACAACAAGATTACCTCAAGTAATTGTATCTCATGCTCATGCTGAGATTGTAAGAGAATTATTTGAATTAGAAGTTCCTGAAATAGAAGACGGTATTGTTGAAATTAAATCAATTTCAAGAGAAGCAGGTTACAGAACAAAAATTGCAGTTTGGTCAAATGATCCTGAAGTAGATTCTGTAGGTGCTTGTATCGGGCCTCGCGGAAGCAGAATTCAGACTATTGTTTCAGAATTAAAAAATGAAAAGATTGATATTGTAAGATATTCTGAAGACCCTGTAGAATATATTGTAAATGCACTCTCTCCAGCAAGAGTAGTTTCTGTTGATATTTTACAAGATGATGAATATGCACATGATGCAATGGTAGTAGTACCTGATGATCAGTTGAGCCTTGCAATTGGTCGTGAAGGTCAAAATGTAAGACTTGCTCATAAATTGACAGGTTGGAAAATAGATATTAAGAGTGTATCTCAAATGGAAAAAGCAGAAGCTCAAAATATATCTAATTATGAAGAACCTGCAGAAGAAAATTATGAAGATCAAGAAGAAGATGTTGATGAATTGCAACAAGAAATTGAAGAAGAAATGAATCAACAAGCATTGGATGAAGAAGATTTTCATGAGGATGCTGCAGAAGAATCTTCAGAATCAGAAGAATAATTTAAGCTTAAAGCGAATAATGTTAAAAAAGATCGTAATATTAGTTATTACGGTCTTTTTTTTTGTAAATAATTGTAAAGTTATTCCCAAAAGTTTAAAGATTGTTTTCTGATATTACGATAGATAGTTTTAGTGTAGTTATTAATATAGGTGTGGTAATGGATTTTAATTTAGATAAAAACAATAATAAGATCGGAAAAGTTAATTTTCAATTATCAGATGGGGCAAAATTATCCCAGATGAAGGATCCAGAATCTATTTCTTTATTTAATAAAATTGATAAAAATAATGATCATATTTGCAGTCAAGATGAAATTGATGCATATTTGGATGGGATAAAATCCAATGAGGAGCAGCATAGTAGAGTTTCAAAAACTGAGGATAATGAATTAGTAATAAAAGAAGGGGCTATAACTTCTTATTATGATCAATCGCATAGGATTTTGAAAAAATCTATTGACAAAGGTCAGGGACTTTTTGATGTTGTTGAGTATACTTATGATGAAGGGAATGAAAATCCTGTAAGTATTGTGACAACATTATCTGATGGAAGAAAATATACAAAAAATTTTAATGGTAATAAAATAGCTTCTATTACTTTATTAAAAGATGAGCATGAATTTAATATTCCGATTGATGAGGATGGTAATATTATAACTTATGCTAAAAATCGTGAAAGTTTTTCAGATACTTATAAAAGAGTTTTTCATAATAATAAAAAAGATTCTGCGATGAAGAGCTTTAAAGATTTAAATTCAAAAGCAGCAAAGAATAATTATTTTATAGTAGGAGAAAAAGTAAAAATAGGACAAGAATTTTTATACGATATTTCTCCTGAAGATTTAAATGTAGACCGCAAATTTGAAATAAGATATTATCAATGGGGTAGTAAAAAAGCTTATAGAATGCCAAAAGGTTTTTTTGATAATTATGAGACAATAGTTCTTGATAAAGATACTACTTATTGGAATTTAGCAAAAGAATATTTGATAAATTTAGGGAATAAAAAACCTTCTAAGGGTGAAATTAACGAAGTTTGTAAAGCTCTTGAATTCGGGAATGAGGGTATCCCTTTAAAAGCTGGAAGTGAAGTGTTTTTACCTTTGCAGGAGTCCATTGATGAAAACTATCCTTTAACAAAATATAGAGTTTCAAAAAAGGCTAATGGTGATTATAATATTAAAGATTTAAATAATAAAAATGTAAAATATCGAAAAACTTTGAAAAATGGTACTGTAGAGTTATATGAAAAAAGTAAATCAAATGATGATTATAAGTTTTTAGCTTATTCTCCTGAAGGAAAGCTAATTAAATCATTTATTAAAAAAGATAATATTATTACAGGAAAGGAGTATTCAAAATCTGGACAATTAATATGTGAAACAAAGTTTGTAAATGGTCAAAAGGTTTCAATGGAAAGTAAGCTTGCATCTCAACTTGCGCAAGATTTGTCTGCAAAAAAGATGGGTATAATTCCAACTACATCTAAATTATTTTCTGAACATATGAAACAAATATCCTCAGAGAATATTGAGAGTGTTCTACAAGCATATGAATATAATAATGGTGAAACTCTAGCATCTGCAATTATGAGAGAAATAGGACTTTCTAAAAAAGAAAGAGTTAACTATTTATCAATTATAAAAAATGCTTTGAAAGAAAAAGCTGTCTCAGAAGGAGTATTTTTAGATGATTTTGTTGGGAATTTTGATAAAGAGGTAAATATTCAGATGCGTCAAGTAGGTCTTGTAAATCCAAAATATTTGAATTTGTGTATAGACAATCTTGTTTCAAGAATTAATGAAAATGATAAAGGGTTGTATATTAAGCCTAATGGTCAAATAGATAAAGATTTCATGCAAAATTCAATTGGTGATTGTTGGTTGTTAGCAGCTATTAGAGCTATTTCTCAAACTCCTAAAGGAAAAGAAATCTTAAATAAGTCTTTAAAATTTGATGATAAAGGAAATATTATTGTAAATTTGAAGGGCCCGAATAAATCTTATATAATTACACAAGAAGAATTAGAAGGCTTGAATGAATTTTCATCTGGCGATGCAGATGTTCGTGCTTTTGAAATTGCAATTGGTAGATATTTCTCAGATAAAAGAGGTATAAATCCGTTAAATAATCTTGATGGAAATAATCCTGCTATAGCATATGAAATTTTAACAGGGAAGGGCGGTTTAAATATTATAAAATTTTATTCATCAGTTTTTAAACCTATTACAGATGCTCAAATAGATGATTTTAATAAGCCAAATCATATAGCAGTAGCGTCAGCCAATAAAGATTTAAATATATTTGATAATAAAGTCTACAAAAGTAAAGAAGGTTTTAAGCTTCAAGAGCACCATGCATATACTATAAAAGGCTCTGATAAAGATAATGTATATTTAATCAATCCTTGGGATACCTCAAAAATAACAACAGTTTCAAGAGAAACTTTTAAATCCTTTTTTGGTTATATAGAAGAATTTGATCTATAATATTTAAAACTGCTAATGCTAAGTTTTTATTGGTTATTGACAAAAAAAATTGAGCAAATATTATAGTTATAGTATGGCTTAAAATACCAAATTAGTATTGTAGTATAACTAGAAAAAAGGAGATTAATCTCATGGCAAGAGAAAAGTACGAACGTACCAAACCGCACGTTAACATCGGTACAATTGGCCACGTTGACCACGGTAAAACAACATTAACAGCAGCTATCACAGCTGTATTGGCTGCTGCAGGACAAGCTGCATTGAAAAAATTCGATGAAATCGATGCTGCTCCTGAAGAAAAAGCAAGAGGTATTACAATTTCTACAGCTCACGTAGAATATGAAACTGCTGCTAGACACTATGCACACGTTGACTGCCCGGGCCACGCTGACTATGTTAAAAACATGATTACAGGTGCTGCTCAAATGGACGGTGCAATCCTTGTAGTTGCAGCTACTGATGGTGCTATGCCTCAAACTCGTGAACACATCTTGTTAGCACGTCAGGTTGGCGTTCCTAACTTAGTTGTATTCTTAAATAAATGTGATATGGTTGATGATCCTGAATTATTAGAATTAGTTGAAATGGAAGTTAGAGAACTTCTTTCTTCATATGAATTCGACGGAGATAACATCCCATTCATCCACGGTTCAGCATTAAAAGCTCTAGAAGCTGCTCAAGCTAACCCATCAATTAAACGTGGTGAAGATAAATGGGTTGATAAAATTTGGGAATTGATGGATGCAATCGATTCTTACTTCCCAACTCCAGAACGTGATTTAGACAAACCATTCTTGATGCCAGTAGAAGACGTATTCTCAATCACTGGTCGTGGTACAGTTGCAACTGGTAGAGTTGAACGTGGTATCGTTAAAGTTGGTGACGAAGTTGAATTAGTTGGTTTAGGCGAAACTAAGAAAACTACAGTTACTGGTGTTGAAATGTTCAGAAAATCTCTTGACCAAGGTCAAGCTGGTGATAACATCGGTGCTTTATTACGTGGTATTGATAAAACTGAAATCCAACGTGGTCAAGTACTTGCAAAACCAGGTACAATTCACCCACATACAAAATTCACAGCTAACGTTTACGTATTGACTAAAGAAGAAGGTGGACGTCATACTCCATTCTTCCCAGGTTACAGACCACAGTTCTATATCAGAACAACTGACGTAACTGGTTCAATCAAATTTGACGGTCAAATGGTAATGCCTGGTGATAACGTTGTAATGGAAGTTGAATTAATCGCTCCTGTTGCAATCGAAGAAGGTATGAGATTTGCAATCCGTGAAGGCGGCCACACAGTTGGTGCTGGTGTTGTTGACAAAATTATTGAATAATTTTTATACAACATTATAATTTTAAAATGCGAGTTTGGTGACAAGCTCGCATTTTTTATATCATATTTATAGTACAAAAAAGTCTGTCAATTATGACAGACTTTTACAATTCTTTTTCCCCTATAAAATTTTTCCTTTTCCCAAAATAATATTGACCTTGACCTTTAAATATAACTAGAGTTATTTTGCTACTTGAAGAGTTTGAAATTTTGTAGCTTCTTTAGATTTTTGTAAGTATTTTACTAAAGATTTAGCAACTAATTCAGAGCGTTTTTTGTTTTCTCTATCTAAGATTTCAAAGTATTCATCAAGTGAAGACATAATATATTCTGTATTTTCCATTTTCTTTTCCCCTTTGTGATTATTATAACTCAATTTTATTTTAATTGTTTAATATGTGTATTTTATTTAACTTAAAAGAGCATCTAAAATTTCTGCATTTTTGTTTGCTCTTTGAGTATTTCTGATTTGATTTCTATACATATAAGTTCTTAGAGCTTCTCTGATTAATTCAGAACGTGTGCGATTTTCATTCCCTGCAACTTGATCTATTTCGTTTAAAAATCTTTCGGGCATTGATATTAGAACTCTAGCCATATTTTTCTCCTTTTTAATTATCTATTCCCTTTGTAAATTCCCCTTGTACTTATATAAAGGAAATTATTAATTAAAAATTGCGTAAAGTGTATATATTTTGTATTAATTTCTTAATAAAAGTTAATATATTTTGGCTAAAACCTTCTTACATAATAGTTTTGGTCTTGTTTTAATTTACTTTTAATTAGAGATAGTTCTTTGTTGTGTTCAAATTTAGATAGAATTTTTGCAGTTTTTTCTCTTATGGTGTACTCTTGAATATCTTTAGTTTCATTTAGCAGTTTAGTTAAATCTTTTATATTAATGAATTGATAAAATTGAGATATTGTTTCAAGATACCAGTATAGTTTGAATATTTCTTTGTTAATTTTATATTTTCCATCTTGAATATCAAAACTTTTTATTGGTTCAATAAGCTCGTTTGCTCTTTTAATAAGCAGTTCGCAGAAATTGTCAGTAAATTCTTTAAATTGTTTAAGATCTTTTATTGCATCTATTGTATTTCTGCAAATATTGCCGTTAATGTCAATTATTGCGTCAATAATTATTGGGGCATAATCTTTAAAAAATTCAGGATTTTGCGGAATAAATTCTTTTAATCTGAAAGATACTGCTTCTCTAATTTTTCCGTCGCATCCGGTTAAGTTTTCAATAAAGATTTTTGCTTCTTCTTTATTGTTTATTTTATCGATTTTAAGAGTTGCAGCTTGTTTTTCGACTATAGAACCGTTTTTTAATAAATTTATTAAATAATCATGCGGATATGAATTTTCATATATATCTAAAGCTGTATTAAAATCTTCATTATATTTATCTGTATTAATTTCTAAATTATTATTATTCAAATTTTGCACCTTTGCTCGTTATATCTATAATATAACATAAACTACAATGTTTTTTTGACTCAAA
>ULVF01045336.1_pt1 | contig 12011 bp, 14 predicted proteins | sample 1959201 | NCBI WGS metagenome assembly ULVF01 (sample SAMEA4835779, study PRJEB28245) | human gut metagenome | biome: gut microbiome; material: fecal sample | place: Denmark | collected 2008 | reverse complement strand
CATGCAATACCGATTTACACAAACTATTTTACACTCCCTCATGGTGATGAAAATATCCATTTCGATGCCAACAGAAATAACGTTATCGTTGGTGTCCGTAATATGGTTATGTCCTTGTTAGGTCCTGACCTTTCGATGTGCGGTCCTTTATGGGCAGCTATGCAGGTCGTTATTTGTGAACGTTACAAACACGGTCGTGATGCCATGGATAGCTTAATTGGCGGCGTTGCTTCCTTCCGTTTGGGGACCTTTACTGGGTACTGGTTATCGCCTATCGTAAGTTTTGTTAAGCCTGTCCTGCCGATTGCTTTGGCATTGACCATGTTGATTCAAGGTTATGTTGCTGTCCGTGTCGGCGTACTTCGCTCTAAGACTTTCAATGACCTCGGTGTTGCCGGCGTCATTGGCGGTGTCCTCGTATCCCGCGGCGCTGCAATGGCTTTGGGTGTTGGCATTGTCCTTTGCCTGCTCGTATTTGGCAAAAACTTCTTTAAACGTAAAATGTCTCTGTACAATACGAAGTCTGACCCGCTTTTCAATATTGCAGCTTTGAAAGAACTGAATGCTGAAAAGGAAGGCGCAGAAAAATAAGCAAGAAGACTCTTGATGACCGGAGGTTGAACTATGCAGTATTATGGTGATTTATTGCGCAAACTGACAAAATCGAACACGACAGAAATCTGTGAATTCTTCGTGAAAAAGTGCCTGATGAATGCGAAGAGTAAGTCGACAAATGAAGCTATGAAGCGCTTTTTCATGATCTGTGGGGTATCAGCTAATGATGGCATCAAAGAGTTTTTGGAAAAGAATGATTTGACTTTTGATGGCTATTGGTCACATCGTCGATATTTTGCCAAGGTTAAAGACCATATCCCACTGGTCGTAAAATCTTACTTATCATGCATGTTGCTTCTATTAGCTTCTCAGAAAAAATTAATTTCTCGGAAAACGGGCATGAATGAAGAAGAACTTCTAAGTCGTTGGTGTACTATTTTTAAATATGATGACCAAGATAAAATTTATTTTAATGATCTTTTACGGATTGTCCGCAAAGGCGAAGAAGGTGTGATGGAAATTTTTGAAGACCTCAACAGTATTTGTCATGATAATCTGAATGGTGGAAAAGAATCTAATATTCCTTGTACGGATGAAAATCGTGATTTACTCGTTTATCGGGTCGGAGAAGATGTCTACACACTGGTTTGCCGTCTTCAGGAAATGCCTGATTTCTCTTCATAATTGGTATGTGTTGCGTAGAACCTCTCCTGGTAAGGGTAGCTTAGTACCCCGGCTGGGAGAGGTTTTTTAGAAAGGTGGTATTGAGTCATGACGATTGGAATTAAAGCACCGGGATATTATGTGCAAGGCAATGGAGAGCTAGATAAATTAGGGAAATATGTTAAGAAAATGGGCAATAGCTTCTTGGTCTTACTATCGCCTAATAATAAGCGAAGAATCGGTGACCGCATTGATAACGCTTTGAATAGTGCGAATAAATCTGTATTTTATGCTGAATTTCAAGGGGAATGTTCTAAAAAGGCCATTGCCGATGCACAGGATATGGCCTACCAGCATGGCTGTGATGCTATTATTGGCATTGGCGGAGGCAAGGCACTGGATACGGCTAAAGCCGTGGCCACTAATTTAGGCGATTTACCGACAATTATTATTCCTACCATTGCTTCCAATGATGCACCGTGTAGCAGTGTGGCTGTTATTTACAATGAACAAGGTGTCGTTATCAAGGCTTTAATGATGAAACACAATCCGGATCTCGTTTTAGTCGACACTGGGATTATCGCTCAAGCGCCTAAACAATATTTAGTTTCTGGTATGGGGGATGCCTTATCTACCTATTTTGAAGCACGCGCCTGTCAGCGAAGTGGTGCAAAGACGATGGCTCGGGGGACTTGTTCGGCAACGGCACTGGCTTTGGCTGAATTATGTTATAAAACTTTATTAAATGATTCACTGGAAGCACTTAGTGCTGTTGAAAACCAGGAGGTAAACCCTACTTTAGAACGAGTCATTGAGGCCTGCGTCTATCTCAGCGGTGTCGGATTTGAGTCGGGAGGCCTTGCGGCAGCACATGCTATCAATGATGGATTTGCTCATGTTCCACAGGCCCATGGAGCTTCTCATGGTGAAAAAGTTGCTTTTGGATTATTATCACAGCTTATCTTAGAAAAAGCACCAAAAGATGAGTGGGACACAGTATTGCACTATATAAAATCGGTAGGACTTCCTTCATGCTTAGCTGATTTAGGAATTACGGATGTAAAAGAAGACGAAATCCGTTTGGTTGCGGAAGCAGCTACCGTGCCAACTCAGTTCACAAAAAATGTGCGTGCTGACATTACGGCAGATGAAGTGTATGATGCCATTATGAAAGCAGATACATTAGGACAATCGTGAGGATTTCAACATGTTTACCATAACAGAACAAGCAAAACAATATATTCACGCTCATGGCGGTCATGTCATTATTACCTTGACCTTTGAACCGTCTGGAGGGAGTTGTTGAAAAGGCGATTTGATTTGGGGCAGTTATGTTCCCGAAATCGGTTTAGGTAAACCGGGTCAACAAATGGACTATCCTTTTGAATTAGTTGATGATATTGTCGTTTGGTATCATCCTAAATTACAAATTCAACAAGGGTATCAATCTATTGTTATCCATATGAAGCGATTTTTATTCCATCAATGGCTGACAATAGAAGGGGCGCAAGGAATGGCTATAACACGTGAAAAAGGGTTTGAATAAAGAGATAAGCTGCCTTATGAAGGAAATCTTTATAGAGGCAGCTTATCTTTTATGGACGATATATTATAATTTTGTTATACTTTTTATAGGTGCTACCAAAACGGTAGGCGGTTATCCCTCTTCGGAGGGCGCTCTACCCTCCACCCAGATTAGAAATCCGTATTCACATAAAGAAAAATAACCGCCTCGCTCCCAACGCAACGGTTATTTTTTCTTTAAATAATCTTTGAGGGCTAACCGTCTATCGGTAGCGCTTTTTTCTATATGTTTATTTTGCCAGCGTATGGGCGGCTTTGATGCGGTGCGTGATATAGGTGCTCAGCAGGACGCCGAGGATGGTAAAGACGGTCATGACGGTGAAGACAATCTGGTAGCCGTCGATACCCTGATGGCTATCGAGGATGGAGCCGTAGACGGCGTACATGAAGGCGCCGGGCAGATAGCCGATGAAGGAGGCCATGGACATGGCAGAGCCTGTGATTTCGCGGGGGACGTCGACTTCATCCATGGGGGCGAAGAAGACGGCGCGCATGCTGTAGACGCCGATGAGCCTGAAATACATGAAATGCCATGGCGGCCACTGAATGCGGATTCCTATTTGACAGATTTGAAGTATAAGAAAATTTAGGAAGTCCGCATCTGTCCCAGGTATGGTGGACGGTATTCCAAGATTCAGTATTGCTTACTCTCTCAATCCACTCTTGTCCCAGCTCTATCTGGGACGGGCTGAAGTCTATCATTCCGAGCCGTTGTGCCTGGAAGTGACGCCGTGCCGCGTCGATAAATCCTTTGGCTTGAAAAAACTCTTCTCCTCCCGCGTTCATTGACATCTTTTCTGGATAAGGGTATCATGAAGGCATGTGAAGAAGTAATGGCATTATAGGAGGAAGGACATGTTTGGCTTAGGCGCACCGGAATTACTGCTCATTTTAGTCATCGCCCTGGTCGTATTCGGACCGGGGAAACTGCCGACCATCGGCCGGGCTTTGGGGAAGAGCCTCCGTGAATTCAAGGAAGCCGTCAATACGGATGAAACAAAGCAGATAGAGGAAAAGACGGAAAAAACAGATGAGAAAGCGACGAACCGCTAGCTGGTTTATAACGCAGAGTTTGTAGAAGCCGGCTTTAAATTTTTTATCATTTGCTGCAAACTAAAAACTACAAACTTAAAACTCAAAAAGGGGCTGTCGCATGTGTGACAGCCCCTTTTTCCTTTTCTGGCGGGAAAGTGTGGGAATCGAACCCACCTGAGAAGCTGTTAACTCCCCATGCTGGTTTTGAAGACCAGAGGGAACACCAGAACCCATCCTCCCCCAGGACAGGTTTATTATATCACGGGCCTCCTGTATCTTGCAAAACTGTTTCCATCTTTGTTACACTAAAGGCGGTGAGTGCATTACCCATTAGAAAGGAGTTAATGAAATGATTGAATTACAGTTGAAACCGACGATTTACTCTTACGATACGTGCCGGGAATTTGTGGAAGACCTGCAGGTCGGGGCCGATGACCTGATCATTACCAATCAATATATCTTTGACCCGAATTTCAAGGATTTAGGCCTTATGTGCCATGTCTTGTTCCAGGAAAAGTATGGCATGGGTGAACCGTCTGATGAAATGGCAGAAGCCATTTATAAAGATATGCCGAAAGATGCGAAGCGCATCATCGGTATCGGCGGCGGTACGGTCATGGATTTGTGCAAGTTGTTCGTCTTGAAGCAGGTCAGCCCGGTCCTCGATTTATTCGATGGCAAGATTCCTGTGGAAAAAGAAAAGGAACTCATCCTCATCCCGACGACATGCGGGACGGGCAGCGAAGTCACCAATGTATCGGTCATGGCCCTGGTCAGCCGCAATACGAAGAAGGGCCTTGCCGACAACGCCCTGTATGCCGACAAGGCTGTCCTCATTTCGCAGCTCTTGAAGACCCTGCCGTTCAAGGTCTTTGCGACCAGCTCCATCGACGCCCTGGTTCACGCTGTCGAATCGGCCTTGTCTCCGGATTCCAGCGCCAGCTTCCGCGTCTTCAGTTATAACGCCATCGAACTCATCCTCAAAGGGTACTTGCAGATCCGCGACCACGGTCCGGAAGCGCGTATCCCGCTCATGAAAGATTTTCTCCTGGCCAGCAACTGGGCCGGCATCGCCTTCAGCCTCCCGGGTTGCGCTGCGGTTCACGCCATGAGCTATCCCTTAGGGGCGAAATATCATGTTCCTCATGGGGAATCGAACTACGCCATGTTCACAGGCGTCATGAACTGCTACATGTCCATCAAATCGGATGGGGAAATCGCTAAGTTGAATCGCTTCATTGCCGATATCCTGGGCTGCGAACCGGAAAATGTCTATGCAGAACTGGAAAAACTGCTCAACGTCATCCTGCCCAAGAAAGCGCTCCATGAATACGGCGTCAAAGAAGAAGAATTGCCGGAATTTGCTGAATCGGTCATCGAAAATCAGCAGCGTCTCATGAAGCATAGCTTTGTGCCCCTCGATTATGATAAGGTGTACGGCATTTACAAGAAATTGTATTAGTGGCTCGTGGCTCGTGGTTCGTCGCAGGGGCCGCACGTGGGCGGCCCGTCTCGGGCCATGTGGGAATCCCGGGAGAGCCATTAGCCGCTAACTGAAGGGTTCAACCTCTCCGGCCCTGCGGGCCACCTCTCCTATCAGGAGAGGCTTGCCTGCGGCCTGCGGTTTTACACATTAGAACCAGACGGCCTGGTCGCCGGCTTTTACGTTGCCGTCGGCTGCCAGGTGGACTTCCTGACCGTCTTCGAGATCGGTGAAGATGCACAGGCAGGCGTCGGACGGGGCGTTGGCTTTGATGTATTCGTCGTCAAATTCCATCAGTTTATCGCCTTTCTTGACGTCTTGTCCATTTTCGACGAAGACTTTGAAGCCCTTGCCATCGAGCTTGACCGTATCGATGCCGATGTGCAGGAGATATTCTACGCCGTCGGCTGTGGTCATGCCCATGGCATGTTTTGTGTCGAAGACGAAGGTGACCGTCCCGTCTTCCGGTGCATAGACCGTGCCGTCGGTCGGGGTGACGAAGAAGCCGTCGCCGGTCATCTTGCTGGCAAAAGCTTCGTCCGGGGCTTCCGTAATGGGATGGAGGCTGCCCGTGAAGGGAGAATTGAAGTAGTGTTTTTCTGCGGCTGTTTCCGGTTCAGCTGGCGTTTCCGAAGCGTTCGGGGTTTCAGCTGCTGGAGACGGTTCGGCAGCCGGGGCGGCTTCGATGGGGCCGTCTGCCGGGTTGGTTGCCAGATAGCTTTCCAGGTTGGCCTTGATGACGGCGACTTGCGGGCCGTAGACGACCTGGACGCCCTGGCCTTTCTTGATGACGCCGACAGCACCGGTCGCTTTCAAGGCGGCATCGTTGACTAAGGCCGAATCGGCTACGGAGCAGCGCAGGCGCGTAGCACAGCAGTCGACGGAGGTGATGTTCCGGGTACCGCCGAGGGCGCGGGTGATGGCCTGGCTGACGACGTCGGTAGTAGCTTCGCCGTCGCCGGCTTTGGCAGCGGCATCGCGGGCTTTGACGTCGGCTTTGGTGTAGAGTTTCGTTTCTACGTCATCGTCTTCACGGCCCGGTGTCTTGAGGTCGAACTTCTTGATGAGGAAGGTGAAGATGAAGTAGTAGAGGAAGAAGTAGATGATGCCGACCGGGATGATGTACATCCAGTTGGTCTTGGCTTCCCCTTGCAGGATACCGAAGATGAACAGATCCAAGAGGCCGCCAGAGAAGGTCAGGCCGACGGCGATGTTCAGCATATGGGCAATCATGTAAGCTGCGCCAGCCAAGATGACCTGGACGTAGAAGAGCATCGGTGCGACGAAGAGGAAGGAGAATTCAATCGGTTCTGTAATCCCTGTGAACATGGAGGTCAGGGCTGCCGACAAGAGCAGGCCGCCGGCGACTTTCCGCTTTTCCGGTTTTGCCGTGCGGTACATAGCCAGGGCAGCGCCAGGCAGGCCGAAAATCATGAAGATAAATTCACCCGAGAAATACCGGGTGGCATCGGCACTGAAGTGGGTGACGTTAGGCGATGCGAGCTGGGCGAAGAAGATGTTCTGGCCGCCCTGGACGAGGTTGCCGTCGATCATCATCGAGCCGCCGACGCCGGTCTGCCAGAAGGGCAGGTAGAAGACGTGATGCAGGCCGAAGGGGATGAGGGCCCGCTTGATGATGCCGAAAATCAACGTGCCGATATAGCCCGTCCCCGTGACCAGGCCGCCGAGGGCGAAGATACCATTCTGGACGACTGGCCAGACGAAGTACATGGCGATGCCGACGAACATGTAGACGACGGTGGAAATGATGGGGATGAAACGCGACCCGCCGAAGAAAGACAGGGCGTTGGGCAAGACGATTTTATGATAGCGGTTGTGCAGGTAGGCGACGCCGATGCCGACGATGATACCGCCGAAGACGCCTTCCTGAAGGGACATGATGCCGCAGACGTTGGCAATCGTACCTTCCAGGACATCGGGAGCTACGGTATTGTTGGCCAATACTTTGCCTGTCAATTTGAGGACGGCGTTGGTCGAGGCGTGCATGACGAAAAAGGCAATCATGGCCGATAAGGCAGCGACTTCTTTTTCCTGCTTGGCCATGCCGATGGCGACACCGACGGCAAAGATGATAGGCAAGTTACCGAAAATGATGTTGCCGGCATCGCTCATGATGGTGAGCAGTGAATGGAGTATCGTGCCGTTTCCGAGGATGCTTTCCAATCCATAGGTCTGGATGGTCGTAGCATTCGTGAAAGAAGCCCCGATACCGAGGAGTAAGCCGGCAATCGGCAGGATGGCGACAGGCAGCATGAAACTGCGGCCGACAGCCTGCAAGATGGAAAAGACTTGGTCTTTCATAAAATTCCTCCTTTTACTATAGGAATAAATAAGTATGAAATAGTACGTTCCTATTTTAACATACCATAGGTAAATGAGAAGGATGAGAGTGGCGTCTAATTGTGCCTATCTCGCATATATGTTTGATAAAAAGTCAAGTGAACGTGGCCATTCGTCGTTCATCGTTGAAGCACTAACCACGTAAAAGGGCTTGTCGTTGTGCGACAAGCCCTTTTACTAAGAGGAGAATGAATGTGAAGTTGTTTTCTGATTTTTATGCTTTGGCAGCGGCTTCGCCCAATTCTTTGCATCCAGGAGCGTTGTCCGGTGTTTCGTTGACGATGGCCGTACCAATGACGGTGGCACCGGCATCTTCTGTACGCTGTTTCCATGCGTCCATCCATTCGCCGGAACCCCAGCCGTAAGAACCAAAGAGGCCGACTTTTTTGCCCTTCAATTTCGGAGCCAAATCGGTGAAGAACGGTTCGACGACAGAGTCTTCCAGTTCTTCTGAACCCATGGCCGGGCAGCCGAGCAAGATGACGTCTTTGCTAGCTACATCATCGACATTTGTATCTTCAAAGCGGACTGATTCTACGTCAGCACCGGCAGCTTTGACGGCTGCTTCGATTTCGTTAGCCATTGCTTCTGTATTACCTGTACCACTCCAATAAACGATTTCTACCATGATTAAATCCTCCTTATGCTACAATGAGCGAGTCTAATGTTGTCCCAACGGCAAAGCGATTCAAATAGTCTTGCCGGCAGCACGTATAGCGATGGAAAGTACGGGCGGCAGCGTGGGCGTCGCCGTATACCTTCCATTCGCCACAAAGCTTGGCATGGTTTCCCTTGTTGGCGATGAAACCGCACACGTCCTCTAGGGGATAGCCGAGGAAAATGCCCGATTCATGAGGGAAACAGCCATCTTCTGCAAAGCGTTCGGCAAGACGGTCCAGCAGGGAAGAGATGTCCTGGCAGTCCTGATAGCCGAATTGCTGCAGAAATGATGAAATGTCCCGCTGCTGTACGTAGGCCCAGACCCTGGCCGGTCGGTATACATACAGCAAAGTGCGTTTGGAACAGGCGTACAAGATACGGAAATACAAGCCTTTTGCATTGTATTTATGATTATACTTTTCAATTATATCATCATAGGTACAGCCGCTGTCCAAGCGGGGTAGACAGAGAAGGGATGCCTGTTTGAGACCCGCTAAAGTCGGTGAACAGTGGGTTATTAAGACGAAATCCAGGTTCATATCCGGTTGCCGCTCCTTTCGCTTTGATACTGTAAGTATAATTTATTTGAAAGTGATTGTCAATACTAATATGATAATTCGTTTCAAATAAGCGAAAGGCTTGCCAAGTTAAGCGAAAGGCTTGCCAAGTATAGTATAATAAAGGTAGTGTGAAGAATATTCGGAGGGGGGGATTAGATGGAAACTGCTTATGATACGAATCATTGTTTCGGCTGTGGCCGCGATAACCCGATTGGCCTGAAGCTGGACATGAAGATGGAAGGCGATCACTGCGTGGCTTATTTTACGCCCAAGGCAGAGCATGAAAGTTATGGCGACCGCATGCACGGCGGCCTGACGAGTACGCTGCTGGATGAAGTCATGGGAGATTATGTGTTCCGCATTGCCGGTAAACCAGCCTATACGGCGCGGCTGGAAATCCGTTTCCGCAGTGCCATACGCATCGGCGAAACGGTCAAGGTCGAAGGCTGGCCGGAAGTCCACCGCGGCCGTCTGTTCATCATGAAAGGAAAGATTACCCACGCTGATGGTACGCCGGCTGCCGAAGCCAAAGCGGAAATGATGCTGGCTAAATAAAGGAGGAGTTACTATGGATAGAAGCGATATGATGCACCGCATGTATGATATTAAAGGGCCTTTAGTGGCCAAGAAGTTTGCAGCCCGCGGCTTTGAAGCCGTATACTGTCCGACGAAGGAAGAAGCCTTGAAGCAGGCCATCTCGTATATCCCGGAAACGGATGTCGTATCCTGGGGCGGCTCTGTATCCATCAATGAAATCGGCCTGCGGCCTTATGTACTGGAACACAATCCGGTCATCGACCGCGATTCGGCCAAGACGCCGGAAGAACGGGTCGAACTGATGCGCAAGGCCCTGCTCTGTGACACCTTCCTCATGGGGGCCAACGCAGCCGTCCAGGACGGCCAGCTCATCAACATCGATGGCAACGGCAACCGCGTCGCCGCCCTTTGCTACGGGCCGAAACAGGTCATCGCCATCGTCGGTATGAACAAGGTCGTCCCGACGGTCGAAGCCGGCATCGAACGGGCGCACACCGTGGCGTCGCCGCAGAATATCGGCCGCTTCCCCGGTGTCGGTACGCCTTGTGCCAAGACGGGCATGTGTGGCCACTGCATCCGGCCGGACAGCGTCTGTGCCCAAGTCGTCCGGACGCGTATCTGCAAGCCCCAGGGCCGCATCAAGGTTATCCTGGTCGGAGAAAATCTGGGCTTTTAGTCCTGAAAAGAGAGGTATTTTATTATGAGAACTGGAACGGGCGTCGTCGAAGAAGTCTGCCCGAATGGCCTGGCCAAAATCCAGACCAACCGCAATAATCTATATTCGCCGTGCAGCGACAGCATGTGCGCGGACAATGTCGTCATCGATGCTGTGAACCCCATCGGGGCCAAAAAGGGACAGTATGTACAGTTCAACATCCCCGACGCCGGCATGGGCGTCAAGGGCATCATCTGCTTCGGCGTCCCCTTGCTGCTCATCATCGTCTGTGGCGTCGCAGGCTACCTGCTGGGAGAATCATGGCAGGTCAAACCGGAAATGACGGCCTTTGCCGGCATGATTGCAGGCGGCATCATCGGCTGCCTGGTCCTGAAAGGCTATGAAAAGAAAATCAACAACAACCAGACCAAAGCCGAAATCACGGGAATCATCAGTTAAGAGGCTGCAGGTTCGTAGGGGCTCGCACGTGGCGAGCCCGCCAGATATATGTAAGAATTCCGTGAACAATTGGCATGAGCGGGCGCCCCGCGTGGCGCCCCTACAGAAAAAGGCTTGTCGCACGTGCGACAAGCCTTTTTTTATACAATATCGATTTGGCAGGCTTTCATGGCCTGTAATGCTCTTTCGTGGTTTTCTGGTGTCGAACCGGCACAGCATGTGCTGTCGACGATGATTTCCTTTTCCGGGTAGAAGGCTTTGAGCAGCATGGCATTGGCGATGACGCAGATGTCCGTGCACAAGCCCATCAATACCAGCCGGTCGTAGTCGCGTACTTCATCGACCAGGGCCGGACAGCCAAAGGATGGCTTTTCCAGGATGGTGGCCCACATGGTGTACGGCAGGAGCTGTTTGCAGATGCGCCAGCCCCGCGTGTCTTTCAGGCAGTGTGGAACGGGAAGTTTCCGGCCTTCCTGGGTTTCGCTGTAGGCCTCGTCGTGGGTGTCCTGGGTGAAAATCAGGTCCGTTTCCTGGTCGGCATCCTTTTTGCTGGCCACGATCTTGGCCTCGATGCGGGGGACGACGGCTTGAGCCTGAGCGCTTCCCAGGGCGCCGTCGATGAAATCATTCTGCATATCGATGATGATATAAGCCTGGGTCATTACGGTCATCCCTTCTCTTTAGGCACGCAATTCTTTTAAATATCCCGGTACGTCCGGGCAGGTCATGAGGCCCGACATGAGGGCGACGCCTTTGATGGGGACGTCCTGGAGCTGAGAGATGGTCTTCGGCGTAACGCCGCCTAAGGCATAGACCGGAATCTTGACGGCCTTGCAGATGGCTTCGACCGTGTCGACGCCGATAGGCGGATCCGACGGCTTGCAGGCTGTCGGGAAGACGTGGCTGGCCATGAGGTACGTAGCGCCGAGCTGTTCGGCTTTGACGGCTTCTTCAACGGTGTGGACGGATACGCCCAGGGTCGTCATGTAATAGAGCAGGGACGAATGGGTTTCCAAATAAGGCAGAGAGCACTGGAAACGGGGAATATGAAGACGGATGGCAGCCTTTCCGAAATGCTGGAGGATACACGTCTTCTGATGGATGCTGCACAGGCGCAGGGCCCGTTTCGCATAGTCCGTGTATTCTTCTTCAGAAAGGTTTTTTTCACGAAGGACGATGAAATCTACATCGGATGCGGCGATTTGCTCGAGCTGATCCCAGTAGTTCGTCGAAGCCAATTCGTGATTTGTAATTGCAGCTACTTTTAACACGATTTATCACCTGAATATTAGAGTATTTTATATATATAACTATACATGAATCTCATACTAACGTCAACAATTATACCAATAGAATATAATAAATGTTCTATATGAGTTTAACGCCCTAAAACGAGAAGATATATGACAAAAACGGTTCGGATAGTGTAAAATCATTTGTGTAAACTCAGAAGTGGGTA
>ULVF01006735.1_pt1 | contig 12030 bp, 10 predicted proteins | sample 1959201 | NCBI WGS metagenome assembly ULVF01 (sample SAMEA4835779, study PRJEB28245) | human gut metagenome | biome: gut microbiome; material: fecal sample | place: Denmark | collected 2008 | reverse complement strand
ACGCAGTGGACAGATCGCGGGATTGGAGGGTTATGATTACAGCCTGATCAAGTTTGGCAATCCGCAATATAGCTCGGCCGAATTGGAAATGACCTATTATGAGTTGGCAACCCTGGCCGGCATCAACATGATGCCGTCGGAACTATACCGGGTGGATGGAATCAATCATTTCATGACACAACGGTTTGACCGTAAGGATGGTAAGAAGGTTCATACCCAGACCTTGGCCGCCATCTGTCCTGATGCGGACAGTTATGAGCAACTGATCGTGGCATGCAGGAAACTCCACTTGCCCGAGGCCGACTGCTATGAGGTGTTCCGCAGGATGGTGTTCAACATACTGGCGAACAATACAGATGACCATAACAAGAACTTCTCTTTCGTGATGGACGAGGAAGGCAACTGGCGTCTGGCTCCGGCATACGACATCACTTATATATTGGATTACGGAGGGTTCCGGCCGAATGAGGATCATTGTCTATATGTCAGGGCGAAGCTCCGGGATATAACGCGTGATGACGTGATCCAGTTCGCTAAAGACAATGGAATACGGAGGCCGGATGCCATCATACGGGATGTCGTCAATGCCCTCAGGCAATTCCGAGTGGTAGCTACCAAGCATGGTGTAGCAGAGCGGTGGATCGGACGTGTAGAAACGACGATCGCTGACCATCTGGATTCCTGGGGAGAGTCGGATAAACAGCTGCAGCCATCCGAGATGACGATGAACGGACACGTCGTGAGGAACATCCGTGTGGAACAGGCATATAAGGGAAATTTCCACCTATTTGCGGAGATAGATGGTAAGGAACGGAAGTTCGTCATAGGTAAAAACAAGGAAGAGTATGCGATGATAGAATCGACGGGAATAGCCCATCTGTCACCGGAGCAGCTGAGGACAATGGTAGAGAAATATTTCCATCTCTGATTTCTTGTGGACACTCTTTTGTGTCCACAAGAAATCAGGTGTTGATGGAAGTATTGCGGCTCAGAAACATTTCCAGCGATAACTTTGCTATAAGTGCGATACCGACTATTACGAAATAGTTTAGTATTATAAAGATGTAGTAGCTGAACTATCGTTCATTTAAATGACAATTATAAGTTTACGATAAAAGTTATGGTAGTGTTTCACGAAGTACGTCGAAAGCAGGCCTGCCGTAGAGTGCTAATGCAAAGCCAATGGATCATCTTATGCCTCGGCGCTTGCGTATGTGCTCAGAAATTTGTACTTTTATGAAATCCATAGTTTGTATGTTTAGTGGTTTGGCCACTCCTAAATTACAAACTTCAGGGCTGACACGCAGGTGCCAGGTCCTTTCGGTTTATCAGACACACTCTGTGAAACACTACCGCAGATATTGAGTATATCGGTTGTCTTGCCTGCCATTCAGCCCTCAGAGTTTAAGATAAAAATAGATTCAATCAATAGACATAATCGGGTATAGGCGCGACTATCCCCATCTTACTATCCAATATACTATCAAAAAACCATAAAAAGGTTGTATCTATACAACCATATTGAAAACTTTCTTATATATTCGCACTGTTGATAATAAATGTTCAGGCGTATGAAATACCTAAATATCAAGAAAGCACTGGCTGCGTGGCAAGAGTTACAACCACTATCCGATAAGGATCGGGAAAGGCTTAGCCGTCGTTTTACAGTGGACTTCAACTACAACAGCAACCACATTGAGGGTAATACACTGACCTATGGCCAGACGGAAATTTTGTTACTCTTTGGTAAAGTGATTGGCGAAGCTGATGTGCGCGATGTGCAAGAGATGGCAGCAAGCAACGTTGGCCTTCGTATGATGACTGAGGAAGCGAAAGTGAAAGAAATTCCCTTGACCCAGAATTTTATCCGAACCTTACATAAGACTCTACTTCGTGAAGATTACACGGTATATCGTAATCTCCCAGGTGGCGTGCAGACAAGTTATATAATACATGCCGGTCAGTATAAGACCAGACCCAACAGTGTCATTACCCGATATGGTGATAGGTTTGAGTATGCGTCGCCAGAAGAGACACCCGGCCTGATGGCTGACTTGGTGGATTGGTATAACAAGACAGAGCAGGATGGAAAACTCTCTCCTGTGGAGCTAGCTGCATTATTCCATTACCGATATATACGCATTCACCCCTTTGAGGATGGGAATGGTCGCATTGCCCGATTGATGGTAAACTTTATTCTAACTCGCCATCATTACCCGATGGTCGTTGTCCGCAGTCGCAAGAAGAGTGAATATCTGGAGGCTCTGCATCAAGCCGACCTCGAAGTAGGTCCTATCCCCGGTGATGGTGCTCACGCAGAGATTAAGGATATTCGTCCGTTCTTGAAATATTTCAATGATTTAGTTGCAACAGAGGTTTATAATGATGTATTGTTTGTAAGCGAAAAGAATGAAAATGTGTGGTGGTATGATGGAGAACGCATCGCATTCCGCACCCCCAATTATACAAAGATCCTGAATGCCATGCGAACAGAACCGACACTTACTTTGGCCGACATGAAGGAAATCACAGGCATCAGCATCGCAGCCATTCAGAAACTGCTCGATCAACTCTTACAGAAGAAATACGTCGAACGAGGCGAGAAAGATGGCAGCTGGAGGGTGTTTGTGACGCAATAATAATATAGGTTATGCTTCACAATAGTGATGGTTAACGGGGAAAAACGAGTATAACTATCATTATAATGATATATAAACACGGATGATACGGTAGACTTTTATGAATATTCCACTCCTGAGCTTGTAAGGCTGTTGGGTGAGCGGTTTAAGGAATACAGAATACGCTGTAACCTTACCCAGGAGGAATTCTCAGAACAGTCGGGTATCGAATTGACAACCATCCACAAATTTGAAAATGGGACAGCCGGCAATATCTCGTTGTCTACATTTATCGTGTTGTTGAAAGTGGTAGGCCAGATCAATGCGATAGACAATGTGCTGCCTGAGCTGCCTGAATCTCCCTACCAAATGCGCAGGGAGGACAGAAAGGCGCAACGGGTAAGACACACAAAATAAAAAGGTGAGCTATGGTATAGTTGTTAAAAGTGATGCCAAGAAGAATGATAATTTTAAGGACGAAAAAAGTGGTAAGCCACTGTTTTTAAATTTCTATTATAATATCTTACCCAAAGAACAGTTTTTATTTGTAGATTTGTCATTTGATAAAAGAGGTGTTGTGAATTTCACCTATCGATTGGATAATATTAACCATATAGATGTTGAACTGTTTGATTTAATAAAAAGTCATTATGAAAAGTTGGATCTGCTGACTCGATTTAAGACAAAAGCAATCTCTGAATATCCTGAGATAGATAGTAGTCTGCATTTCTTCTCAGAGTTGGGGGATATTGATATTGACGTATTCTTGACAAGATTGAAAAAGAAAGCAATAGAGGATGCTAAGAGTTATGGCTATAATTACTGGAAAGTGGTGTTGTATCTTGCGCTAGCTGATTCTGATGACTACAAAGCGTATATGAATAAAGACAGGAAGAATCCTGCAAGTCATAGTCTACCGTAAGATATCTCGTACAATCCTTATAAATTGATTACTATATGACAGATTTAACATAGCTGCGGATATAAAAGAAGATGGGCTTGAGAATAGAGCAGAAAACAGCCCTTACACAGAGCCGATGATATAAGAAATGAGAATCCAGAAGAAGGACTCGTAGGAATGTCGCCCCATTGAATCAAACAGAATGAATCTATCGGCAATCCTTGTGGTAGCTGCGTCTATGATAGATTATCTGATGTTTTTTTGTTTGATTAAAATGTCTTTGTCTTTTTCCGGTTAAAAATATTGCCTACATCTCATTTTATTCTTACTTTTGTAATAGTAAGAAGAAATCTCTTGTGAATTTAAATCTATAACAGCAAAACAATGAGCAAATACATCTATAAGCTTAATGATTATCACGCAATTAAAAAAGCTGCCATATCCATTGACGGAATAACTGTGCTTTCCGGAATAAATGGATGTGGCAAAAGCACATTGTCGAAATGGCTGTATTATATCGTTAACGGAGCAAATGAGTATGACAGATTTATTTATGAGAGATTTGTCGGTCAGATCCTTGAGATCTTTACCAGGCTCGACTTTGCAAGAAGAGACATAGACAAAGACGCTGACAACAGCAACTCACAGTTTTTCAAAGAGGCATCTTCCATACTACGTGGCCTGAAAAGTGAGAATGAGCATGAGAATGTAGAAAAAATACAGCTGACGGCGGATAAGGTGATAGAACGGTTCTGTGACATTCTGCATAAATACTTAATAAATACACCTTCGCCAACTAAGAAAGAAAGAGTTTTTGTATTCTTAGGCATTAAGGGCGGAGAAGATGATGATCCGGAGAATATATCAAATACCATTAAATATATGGTATCAAATGAAGTAGAACGTATTAAAAACAATTATTATGAAAATAAGAAGAAACGTTCCATGGATGATTTCTTCATGCTTGCCCGTAGAAATTTTGATATTGACGAGACGAATCCTAACAATATAAATATTGAGGAGGATGGCGTAAAGCTATTTCAGAAAGGCTGCACCGGCAACCTGTATAACCTTACCAAGGCTATCTACGTTGACACACCTATGGCCGTATCGGAAGAAGGTTCGGACGATAATGTGTTCTGGAAAGACCTGAAGACCCTGATGCTGGATGAGAACAAGGATTTTACCGGCATTGATACCCATAAGAAGATAGCAAGGAGAATAACACAGTTGATAAACGGGCATGTTGATGTCGAGAAAGATGACTTCGGTCAAAAGGAACTGCATTTCGTCAGTGAAGACGGCCTCAACATCAAACTGGATAAGACAGCTACAGGCTTTAAGTCGTTCTCCTATATATTGAGGCTTCTTGAAAACGGATATCTGAATGACAAGACCTTGCTGCTGATCGACGAGCCGGAGGCTCATCTGCATCCGCAATGGATCGTCGAATTCGCCCATGTGCTTGTCCTGCTCAACAAAGAGACAGGAACGAAGATCATGGTGGCAAGCCATAATCCGAATATGGTTGATGCGATAAACGCCATTGCGAGGAAAGAGAAGGTGGAGGACAGGACACATTTCTATCTGGCAGAGGAATCGGAACAACGCTTCAAATATGTCTATAAGGATCTGGGGCAGAATATCGAGGAGATATTCAAATCGTTCAATATGGCCTATCATAAAATAGAGCAATATGGAAGCTTTGATAGTGGTTTGAACACTCCTAAACTACAAATACCGGGCCGGCACACAGGTGTCGGCCCTCTTTGACTTATCAAACACGCTTTTTGAGACAGTATCGACAAGTTTTTCACAAGCAGGGCAAGAACCGTCATCAGTATCAAGTATAGACCCGTATGCCCTACCCCATCCGGATCGCATCACTACAGCCACTACATTTCTGCGTTGTGATATATTGGACGCATGTGCTCACGCACATCATATATGAACACATCACGGGCCCTCTCTGCAAGATATGCCAAAAATATATAATAATTCAAAATATTACGACTGACATTATCTAGGCATTAAGGTTATTTTTTAACTTTACTCATTAAAATAGAAGCAAAGGTAGATATTTTATAATATATGGTTTCGCTGCATATTAAAAACTTTGGTCCGATATCGGATTCTACCCAAATAGAACTCACTCCGTTGATGTTGCTCATCGGCCGTCAGAGTTCTGGTAAGAGCACCTTCATGAAAGTGTTGTGTTTCTGCCGTTGGATAGAGAAAAAGATCATGACCTCGACCGAGGACCTGATAAATCAATATACTCACTATAACCGCTTCATAAAGGAACTGAAGTCGTTTCACAGGTTGAATGATGACTATTTTAAGGACGATACGGAATTAAAGTATGATGGAGATGTCCTTACCATTGTGTATACGGGCATAACCGGCAATGCCAGGATCGTACGTAAAAGATCCTTTGCGGAACAGCGGTATAATAGTAAACTGTGTTATATCCCTGCAGAGAGAAATCTTATTTCAGCGATCCAAAATGTGGACAAGACCTATAAGGCAACCGAAAGAGATATCCTTTTTAATTTCATCTATGAGTGGAATGAAGCCAAGGAGCCTTATACTAAAGAGCATCCCTTCAGACTGGCTGCCACGGGTGGATTCAGCTATGTGAACCAGTCGGGTGCTGATATCCTGTTGCGGGAAGACGGATGCGAGACGCCTGCGTTCTATGCCTCCAGTGGCATGCAGAGCGTAATGCCTCTGGATGTGATGACAAATTACATTACCAATTGTGTAGGTAAGAATGCGCCGCTCTCGATGGTTGAGTACAATGAGATAAGCAAGACGGACCATGAGCGCGCCCTGCGCCGACTGGTATACCAGTCGGCACAGCTCTTCATTGAAGAGCCGGAGCAGAATCTATATCCGGAATCGCAAAGACTTGTGATCATGAGCATCGTGCGCTCCCTGAACAAAGCGTTGGCAAACGGATCGGAACAAAGCATGGCCGTGATAACCTCTCACAGTCCATACGTCCTGTCGGTGGTGAATGTGCTCTTGGCAGCAGCGAGAGTTGCCCATGAAGGGCTGGATCAGGACGTGATAGACAAAGCTTGTGTACTGCCCGCTTCTTCTATCTCAGGGTACTACATCGATGAAAAAGGATGTTTTCAGAATATCCTCGATGCAGAAGTGCCTATGCTCAGCGGAAATGATCTGGATGGCGTGTCGGACTGGGTGGAAGAGAGCATCAGCAAATTGAACGAGAAATTATATCCGGAGATATGACACGAGATCATGATACCTATCAATCGACTCACGAACGGCTGAGTGCCGAGAGCTATATTCCAGAACAGCGGCTTGAAGTCCGTCCGACGGTGAGTGTGGCTGAGAAGGGCAAAAAATATATGGTCGTGATAAACGGCATGAAAGAATCGGTGGTATATGCCGTAGATGGGAATATCGTGAAAGACGGTCAACGCTGTGACAAGCTGGTGCTGGTAAAAACCAATATCCATGGTCAGTACTTGTGTGATTGAATCCATCTTTACCGGTATGCTTAAGCGTATTCCATGATAGTCTTTGAACTCAGTGATATTTTGGGCAGCGATGTGCTCGACGTCAAATACCACTCCATCTTCTTCAAAGGGTACGGAACATATTTCCTTAAATGCGGCTATAATCGAGGTATCTCCATTGCTTATATTGTTACCAAGAAAATCAATATCCAATGTAGGACGTGCGGCAAACCGTTCATAGGCATACATAAGAGCCCCTCCTTTGAGGTAGAAATTGTTACGGTAACGTGTTTGTGACATTCTGTATAACAACCGTTCCTGAAAATATCGTGTCAATATCGTCTGATAGAATATACCTTCTTTTTTAGCCACATTCAGGAGTTTGGCCCTGATTGACTTTCCGTAGTTCTTATTTCGTTCCTTACTCATAGTTTAACTTGCAGATAATTTTCGAGGATGATACCCACACGGAGTTGTCTGGCATAATCCAATAGTTTACTGATATTCCGTTCCGGTCGGGCAAGATAGTTATCAATGACTTCTGAACAGACATCCATACCCACCTTATTCCTGAACTTTATGGCATCGCAAACGCATCTTTCCATGTCATAGATCCTGATATTGTAACCCTCCACGCTCATCTTGATTACTCCTATTTCCCAAATAGAAGCCGTATAATGATGAAGTTCTATTGGGGGATAGGAGGGTGTTACTACCTTTCGGTCTCTTTTTATGGCTACATGATAGGCTTGCGGCATGGATGTCGTAAGCCTGTGTATGCTCCAAGCAGACCAAAGGCAGAGAATCCCGTCTGGAATAATCGCTTCTATGTCGATCATGCCGGCGGAAAGTTGGTCGATGTTGGCATATAGTCCTCGCCGGACCTGCACAAGCTCACCTTGACGTACACTTTCCAACATCTTGTAATATGCCGTACGTCCTTTCTCTTTCATGTCTGCTGATGATATGTACGAATTGGATTTCTTCATTGTTTGCCATATTGATCTGTACAAAGATACCACAAATATTTGTAAGTGTGGTATATTTGTACGGAGAAATGTCCAAGGATCATAAATTTAACTTTATGATTTGGGTAATACATATACTTTACAATAAAAAAGGAATGAACATATTTTACTATAACTTACGTTCAAAAATAAACTCATCCTATATTCAATCCATTTTTAGGTTTATGCCTAGGTAGTGTTTCACTGCGTATGACCGAGATAAGTCGGCCTGAGGAGGGAGGATGCAAAGTTAATGGAGAATTTTAGGTCTGCATGCTTGCGTATGAGCTCAGAAATTTGTACTTTTGTGAAGTGCATAGTTTGTATGTTTAGTGGTTTGAACACTCCTAAACTACAAATACCGGGCCGGCACACAGGTGTCAGCCCTCTTTGACTTATCAAACACACTTTTTGAGACAGTATCGACAAGTTTTTCACAAGCAGGGCAAGAACCATCATCAGTATCAAGTATAGACCCGTATGCCCTACCCCATCCGGATCGCATCCCCTATCCGAACATATCCTCCATACGAACATTTTTCCTTATCCAGACATTCGGGACTGGCTGACAACCCTCAGAAAGAAGGAAAGAAGGAAGAAAAATGAAAAAAGAAGGAGAGTGTGCTATGATTTTTCACAATCGGAGATGTATCTTTACAACGTAAAATAAAAAACGGCATTAAACTATCGACTAGAACAGCAAACATCTTCGCACACAATAATGCTTAGCCGGTGAGTCGGCCCGACATACAAGGGTGAACACCATTGCTGACAACTGGTCGAAACAGAAATTGACTGACAAAGCATAATAAATAATATAGAATGGATAGCAGAATTTTATAAAAATGACACAACTATCTTACTTTACTAACTTACTTGGAACGACAATGAGGAGCGCCTCAGCAGAACTATAACAGAGGGAATCATAGGACCGGGCTGTAAGGTCCGGAACCTTGATCCACAAACAAGACCGTGGCAGGAACCTTTTCAAGGAACCTGTTGCGGTCGTTCTGTATATATAAACAACAATGGACATGAGCAACTACTACTCATAAACTCCATTATTATAGTCGGTGAGGTACTGTGTAAAGGTCTTACCTGTCTGTTTTTTAAAGAACCGCATCAGATGACTGGGGTCAGAGAAACTGAAATCATCAGCCAACTCACTCACATTACGACCGGAAAACAGCAACTCATTCTTCAGAGCTTCCAATAGCCGCTGCCTCAACAAATGATTGGCCGATACTCCAAACTGTGCCTTTACCGCATTGTTCAACGTCACCCGGCTAATCCGAAGCATTTCAGCATACTCTGCTACCCGCTGTTTCTTATATATATGCTTTTCCAATAAATCTTTGAATTGAAAGGCATAATTGTTCTTGGGTATCTCCTCAGGAAGATGCCAAGCACCCGCATAATGTCTGTTGACAATGAGCAGAAGATAATAAAGCACTGAAACAATGATGTGATAGCTGTCGGCAACGGGCCGTATAAGCTCCTGCTTTATTCTGTGAAGCAGATCCGTGTATTCGGAGAAATCCGCAGACAACAAGTAGGGCGGTGTATCGGTCTGATAATAATAATGCAGACGATAGACAAAGTACTTGTCTGCGATAAAAGTACGCATGAAATCCTCACGGAAAATGAGAAACGAATATTCCAGCTCATCCTCGTCTACATGCCATTCCTGCTGTTGGTAGGGTGACAGAAGCAATACCATTCCATCCTGCAAGTCAATTCGCCTGAAATTCAGAATGAGATACCCGGATGCCTTACGGAAAAAGAAAAATTCAAAGAAATCGGTCTTAAACACCTTATACCCAGTCAGCACACCACGGATATCCGTATCAGTACCTGTATTGATATAGAAATCGACATTGCATTCCGTCTTACTGAACGGAACCCACACCAGTCTCTCCGGATTGACTACCTCTCTCATTGGCTCGATTTTTATGCAAAGATAGAATATTTATTTATCAAAAAGGCATATTTCCCCATTATTCGGGCATAATCGGTCCGACCATTTTTGCCGAACTTTGCAGACGACATCAAACATCATATAATTATGAAGAAGAAAACCATCGTAAGATTAATACGTAATGCCACCTTGACACTGCATTACGCCGGGAAAAAGATCCTTGTCGATCCCATGCTAGCAGAAAAAGGCACACTGCAGTCGGCCCTCGGGGTATACAACACACCAAGGGTGCATCTCACCATGCCGATGAAGGAGATCGTAGAAGACCTGGATCTTGTGCTGCTGACACATAATCATATAGACCACTACGATCCTACCGTCAAACATGTTCTACCCAAAGACATTCCTTTCTTTACCCAGCCACAAGACAAGGACACCATCATGCAAGACGGCTTCACGAATGTGGAAGCCATTGACAAAAGTAGGACCTTGGACAACCTGACAATCCATCGGACGACAGGAGTCCACGGCTACGGACAGACCGGACGGGCGATGGGGCCTGTGTCCGGATATGTGCTCACTTCGGCAAGCTGTCCTACAATCTACATTATGGGAGACTGCAGATGGGATGCGCACACACAACAGGAGGCAGAGACCTACCGTCCCGACTACATCGTCGTGAACTGCGGCGGTGCCATATTCCCCCAGCTCTCACAACACGACGGTCCGGCCATTCCCGACGAACAAGAAGTGATGACCATGCTTGACACACTTCCCGAACAGACTCGGCTCATCGCCGTACACATGGATGCTACCGACCATAGCCAGACCAGCCGCTCCATCCTGCGCAACGAGGCTCTGCACCACAAAGCAGACATGAAACGGCTGCTGATACCTGAGGACGGCGAGACCTTAGAACTATGAGCAGAAGCCTGGCAATAAAAAGAACATCAAACAACATCAAAAGGAACCCTGACAATGAACGACATTATCATCAATGAAATTGATGTACACAGTATCATGACAAAATCCTCACTGCCTGTCGGTGGCTATTCTGTCAATCCGTATGTGGGCTGTCCCCATGCCTGCAAATATTGTTATGCCTCATTCATGAAACGCTTTACGGGTCACAAAGAACCTTGGGGAAAATTTCTTGACGTGAAACACTGGAGACCGATTGCCCGTCGGAATCAATATGACGGTCAGCATATCGTCATCGGTTCCGTGACGGACGGATACAATCCATACGAAGAGAAATTTCGACGCACACGAGAGATACTGAAAGAGCTTCAGGGAAGCAATGCGGAAATCATAATCTGCACCAAGTCGGACCTGGTACTGCGCGATCTCGACCTGCTGAAGACCTTTCCTAAAGTGACCCTCTCATGGTCGGTGAACACCCTGGACGAACAGTTTCGTGCCGACATGGACAAGGCCGTAAGCATCCGGCGCAGGCTCGATGCCATGAAGACCGCCTATGAGGCAGGACTCAGAACCGTATGCTTTGTCTCGCCCATCTTTCCAGAGATAACAGACATTAAAGCCATCATTCATGAGATAAGGTCCTACACCGACCTAATCTGGCTTGAGAACCTCAATCTGCGAGGACAGTTCAAAGCAACCATCATGAACTATATCCGCGAGAAACATCCTGCCCTCCTTCCGCTATACGAAGAAATATATAACCGCAAACGGCCCGATTACTGGAAATCGCTGGAGGCTGACATCGCCCTTTATACAAGACAGAACGGACTGCCTTACAGGATAAATGATCTGCCATTCGACCGTTCGGAGAAAGGATATCCTGTTGTCATCAATTATTTCTATCACGAGAAGATCAGACAAAACAACAAATAGAACTCCCTGGATCTTGCTACAAGAGCTAGAGATGTTCTTCCTACCACAAAAACAAGACCGCGGCAGGAACCTTTTCAAGGGACCTGTTGCGGTCGTTCTGTATAAAATAAGCTGCCAACAAACGACATGAGAGAATTGGGGGACATCCCTGCCGCCCGTTTTGCCGGTTTCTGTCTTTCACTCAACAACACCATGTTGTGTGAGGGTGTATCAAAATTCCGGCACACCCTTTTTTCATATC
>ULVF01064483.1_pt1 | contig 12064 bp, 8 predicted proteins | sample 1959201 | NCBI WGS metagenome assembly ULVF01 (sample SAMEA4835779, study PRJEB28245) | human gut metagenome | biome: gut microbiome; material: fecal sample | place: Denmark | collected 2008 | reverse complement strand
ATAGTATAATAATATTAAATTAGTTATTAAAATTCTTTGGTTACACAAAGAGAAAAACATAAATAAAAATAGAAAGGGTGAAGTCAAATGAAGAAAAAAATGGCAAAGACAATATTTATTACATTATTAATATTAATGTCAATTACTGTATCTGTAGCACCAGTTTTTGCAGCAACTGCTAAGGGTGGTACTTTTGATCCAGGAACGGTTGATGCATCAAAAGGAACTGTTAGCACAGACAAAATGTCAAATTTGGGTAATAACATAGCTAAAATTGTAACTACAGCTGGATCTATCATATCAGTAATTGTTTTAGTAATATTAGGAATAAAGTATATGCTTGGAAGTTCAGAAGAAAAAGCAGAATATAAAAAGACTTTATTACCATACATAATTGGTGCAGCTTTTGTATTTGCAGCATCGACAATTGCAAGTGTTATATTTAATTTTGCATCATCAATTTAGATATAAAGTTTAAAAGCCCCTATTAGTGTTTTCCTTACGGACAACACTAATAGGGATTTTTATATGTATAGGAATTAATGTTACAGTAATATTACAAAACAATTAAAATTTTATTAAAATAAAAAAAAAAGTATAAAATGTAGCAAATTAATGAGTTTTCTGTTATAATAATATTAAGCTAATATTGAGAGGGAGGAATAAAAATGCAAATTCATGAAATACCAAGAAATTATAAAGGTGAAAGCCGAATTTTATATATTTTTTCAATAAAAGGTTTAGCTTATACAGGAGTTGGAGCAGCGATAGGAGGCATATTTTATTTTATATGTAAATTATTTGGACAACAAATGATAGGATTTGGGTTTATTTTATTTTTTGGATTAATTGGATTTATAATAGGCACTTTTAAAGTTCCTGAAACAAAAAAATTTAAATTAACTGAGAAAACAGGAGGAGAAGCTATTGACGATATTATAAAAAGATGGATTAAGTTTAAAAAAGGAAAAAATAAAATATATGTTTATTTAAAGGAGGAAACAAAAGATGAATGATAATGAAATAACAGGGTTACTTACTACTGTTTTAATTTTTATGATAGGGATATTATCAGTTTTAGTAATTATATATATAGTTTTAAGATTAAAAATGTCTACTAAAAAAGAGGCAAAGGTAAATAAAGTAGAAAAAAGTAAATCAGCAATAGATAATGCTACAGTATATAATAAACAATCTATTTTTTCTTTTATGGATTTTGATAAAGTTGAAGATAATATGATTATTAGAAAAAATGGGAATAAATTTTTGATGATTATAGAATGTCAAGGAATAAATTATGACTTAATGTCTGGAATGGAAAAAAATGGAGTTGAGCAAGGCTTTATTCAATTTTTAAATACATTAAGATATCCAATTCAAATATATGTTCAAACAAGAACTGTTAATTTAGAAGGTAGCATTATTTCATATAAGGCTAGAGTAAAAGAAATTCAAGATAGGCTATTAAAAAAACAGATGGAATATAATAAGCTAGAAGGATTAGGCGTTATAGGCAAGGAATTAGATAATGCTAAACTAGAACTTACAAGAGAAAAGAATTTATATGAATATGGTATAGATATAATTAATAATACAGAAAGAATGAGTTTGAATAGAAATATTTTGAGAAAACATTATTATGTAATTATTTCTTACACGCCAGAGGAAATGAGTAATTCAAATTATAGTAAAGACGAAATTAAAAACATAGCTTTTTCAGATTTATATACAAGAGCACAGTCGATTATAAGTGCTTTAGGAGTTTGTGGCATTAATGGGAAAATACTAGATTCTAACGGTTTAGCAGAATTATTGTACATAGCTTATAATAGAGATGATTCGGAAGTATATAATTTAGAAAAGGCTTTTAATAGTGTCTATGATGAAATGTATAGTACAGCACCAGATGTGTTTGAAAAGAGAATAAAAGAAATTAATATAAGAATAAAAGAAGAAGCACAGAAAAAAGCAAATGAAGTTATAATACAAGCTGCCGAAGAGAGTGAGAAGGAGAGAAGAGCAAAACAAAAGGAAGCTGAGATGGAAGATTTAATTAATCAAATGGCTAATCTTATTATTGAAGAGAATGAAAGTTTAGTAGGATCAGAGCTAGCTGAAAAAGCTAAAGAGAAACTAAGTAAACAAGGAAGAAAAAAGAAAATAACAAAGGAAGGAGAATAGTACGATGAAAAATAAGAATAAAGAAGATGTTCAGGATACAAATAACGTAGAACAAGGAATATTAAAGAGAAGAACATTGAAAGAAATTATTGCACCATCAGGAATAGATTTTACAAATATTGACCATTTAGAGATTATATCAAATACGAAAAGATATGCTAGAAGCTTTTTTGTTTCAGCTTTACCAAGAATGTGTACTTTTCCTGAACTTTTTAGAGACATGTATCTTTTTGGAGATATAAATACATCTATTTATATAACACCTATAAAAGAAGAAAAATCTCAAAATGATTTAAATAGAGTGATTAATGAACTTGAAACAGAAAGGATTGTAGCAGCTGATAAAGGTAATATAAACAGAGAGAGTACTATTACTCAAAAAAGATTTGAAGCTGAACAATTGAGAGATGAAATAGCTGCAGGATTTAATAAATTATTTGAAGCAACAATAGTATCAACATTATTTTCTTATAACTTGGAAGAACTAGATAGGGCTACTAAAATGCTATCCTCAGAAATGTCTAAAACAATGGTAGGAATTAGAAGTGCGTGGGGAATGCAAGAAGAAGCTTTTCAAACTAATATGCCGTTAATGGAAAAGAAAATAACGAAAAGTCATACTTTTGATAGAAATTCTATGGGAACGGTTTTTCCTTTTACAACTTCAGAAATAGGACATCCAACAGGAGTCCCATTAGGATTTAATAAACAGACAGGAACGCCAATTTTATTTGATAATTTTCATAGCTCATTAACAAATTATAATATGGTTATATTTGCAAAATCAGGAGCAGGAAAATCAGTAACAATGAAGACGTTAGTTTCTAGGTCATCAGTATTAATGGGAATTGAAAGTTTGGCACTTGATGCTGAAGGTGAATATACTATAGTTGCAGAAAGTCTTGGAGGAATAAATGTGGTAATTAGTCCAACATCTAAAACAGTAATTAATATATTTGATGTTGAAACAGAAACAATTAAAGATGAAATAACAGGAAAAGAAAGAATGGTTTTAAGCATTGAAAATAAGGTTGAAGATGTTACACAGGGGTTACTTACAATGGCAAAAGGAAGTACAAGGAGTACAGAAGTAAATGAGTTAACAAAACAGATTATTGCTGAGACTGTTGCAGAAGAATATGCAGCTTTAGGAATAAATAGTAATCCAAGTAGTTTATATGAACAAGATACTACAGGAATTATAAAAGGCGATATGCTTTCAAAACAAAAGAAAAAAATGCCTACAATAGGAAGTTGGTATAGAAGATTACAAGTAAAGGCAAAAGATAACAAAAATGTTGATTATCAATATCATTATAGTTATTTATTAAAAGTTATGAAACAATATATAAGAGAATATGATGGACAAATGGCTTATTTTGATGGACAGTCTACATTTGAGTTATTAGATGGAGCTCCTTTTATAAATTTAGATATTTCACAACTTGAAGAAAGATTCGCTAGACCATTAGCTCAGCAAATTTTGCTTTCATGGATTTGGGAAAAATTTGTAAAAAAGAATAGTGAAGATAGGGAGAAGGCTGCTAAGAAAAGAGTTTTAGTTGATGAAGCTTGGATGTTATTACCATATCCAGAAGCTGTAGATTTCTTGAATAAAATGGCGAGACGTGCTAGAAAAAGAAATGTTTCATTAGCTATTATTTCTCAAAGATTTCAAGATTTTTATGAAAAACCAGAAGCACAAGCAGTTTTGACGTCATCTGATACAAAATTATTTTTAGCACAAGATAAATCTGAAATACAATATTTAAAAGAGGTATTTAAATTATCTGAAGGAGAAGCTAACTTTTTAGTTACTTGTCAAAGAGGAGAAGGATTATTGAAAGTAGGATCAGATACTGCTATTTTAAAAATAACACCAACGAAAAAAGAATTTGAGTTTGTTGAAACAAACTTAAATCAATTAGCAAAAATGAAAAAAAATTAAAGTGGAGGATAACTTTATGAAAATTTTTACGAATAAAAAAATATGGTCTAAAATTATAATAGTACTCATTTTTGTATTATTGTTTCAATTTGTAGTAACAAAACCAACTCTTGCAAATGCTGATTTTGCATTAGAAATGGGAGGAAAATTATTATCTCCTATTTTATCTTTAGGTGTTACTATTGGAGATGCAATTGTATCGCTAATGCATACCTCTATTATGGGTTCAACTGATGCGTTATTGGAGGCAGATATGGGTTCTACGATATGGGAGATTATAGGAAATGCTTTTGTCTGGTTAGTTGCGGCTGCTATTGCTGTTGGATTGTTTCTTCTTACTGGTGGAATTATAGGACCTTTACTAGTGGGAATTGCTGTTGGATATTATGGTATGTCTGTAGTAGATGATGTTGTTGTTGACAACGGACAGATGGTGTCACGGGGCTGTTACATCATACTCTGATCAAAATATTCCTGAAACTTTATATTTACCGGCATATACCATTAGTCCAGAAGAGATTTTTCAGGGAAAAATTTTATTATTTAATGTAAATTTTTTTGAGAAAGGTAAGGAACCAATTGCCAAATATGAAGATAAGAAGGATAAAGACGGAAATGTTGTAACAGATACCGAGGGAAACCCTATTCAGGAACTTAAGTATTATTATTATTTAGATGAAAATGGTAAAGAAGTAAAAACTTCAAAACAAAATATGGCAACAGAGTTGAGAGGGGTAGTTAGTAAATGGTATGTTACACTTAGAAATATTGCATTAGTAATGATGATGATAATACTTATTTATATAGGAATTAGAATGTTGTTGTCTACAATTGCAAGTGATAAAGCAAAATATAAACAAATGTTACAAGATTGGATTATGGCACTATTACTATTATTTTTAATGCATTATATTATGGCTTTTTCTGTTAAATTGGTTGAAAAATTAACTGACATTGTTAGTTCGAGTATCGACAATAAACAATATTATAGTTTAATACCATTTAGTTCAGATAATAACAAAGCAAAAAAATTTAAGGAATTCGTTAAAGAAGCAGGATTAGAAGAATGCTATGTGACTGAAAGTGGAGAAAAAACAGATGACGAAAGCAAAGCAAAAGGAATTTTATATCCTACAAATTTAATGGGATATATAAGAATAGATGCTCAATTGACAAATTTTGGAACAACCTTTATAGGAAAATCATTGTGTTTTATGATATTAGTATTAATGACATTATATTTTGTATTTACATATTTGAAGAGGGTATTGTATATGGCTTTTTTGACGATAATTGCTCCTTTAGTAGCTGTTACATATCCAATAGACAAAATTAAAGATGGAAGTGCTCAGGGATTTGATAAATGGTTTAAAGAATATATTTTTAATTTATTGATACAACCATTACATTTGTTGTTATATTACATATTAATAACATCAGCTTGGAATTTATCTGCTTCTAATATATTCTATAGTTTAGTTGCTTTAGGATTTTTGATTCCAGCTGAAAAATTATTAAGAAGTTTCTTTGGATTTGAAAAAGCACATACTCCAGGTATGCTTGCAGGACCTGCTGGTGCAGCTTTGACAATGGGGGCTATGAAAAATTTAAGTAATAAAGGAAAAAAGGCACTAAATACTGGGAATAAGGGTGAAAATTCTAATCAAAAAGGAATAGAAAATTCCTCTAATAGTATTAGACAGCCAAAATTAAATGGAGGAGTAAATGAGGCATCTGTTTACGGAGAGGATACTAATAATATAGATAAAGAACAATTAGATAATACTAGTGATAATAAAAATATTAGACAAAATGAATTATTAGATGCTTATGATGATAATTATAACACAGATGAGTGGAATGCACAAGAAAGAGACGCTATGGCAAAAGAATTAAATTCAGGAGAAGGAATGAAATATTCTAATGATGAGTATGAGAACATTTTAAGAGAATCAGGTTATTCTGAAGATGAAATAAAAGAAATGATGGGAGAAAGTAGCAAGCCAGAAAACAAGGAGAATAAATCTGATAATATAAAAATGGCTCAAAATAATTTGACTCCATATCAAAAACCAAAAAGAAATTTAGGAGCTAGAGCAAGACGTAGAGCAAGAGCAGGTGGCAAAAAATTAGCTATAAAAGGTTTAAATATGGCTAAAAACTTACCAAGTAATTCTATAAGATTTGTAGGAAATGTAACAGGAGCTGTTTTAGGAGGTTCTATAGGTTTAGCGGCTGGAATTGTTTCAGGAGACCCTAATAAGGCTTTTCAGTATACAACAGCAGGTGCTATGGCAGGAAAAGGTATTGTAGGAAATAATATAACAGGAAATATTGCGGATAAAGTGCCTAGTATAAGAAAGCTTGATAATCCTGATGCTAAATATCAAGAGGTTATGAACAATAAAAGATATGATGAATTAGAAAGAAATGCTTATATAAAAGGTAAACGTGATGAAATGGAAAAAGCATTGAAGAAGAATTTTGACAAAAAAGAAGTTAAAAATATGATGGATAATGGTACAGTAGATAAGTATATAGAAAATGAGATTTCAGCTGATGACATGGTAGCCGGAGAAAGAATGAGAAGAGAGGATCCTACACTTGGAATTGACAAAACAATATTGACTATAAAAAATGCTAATGCTATGGGAAGTGAATATAAAGGACTTAAAGCGAAGGAATGGGAGGCAAATTTGGCAGAAAATATTCAGAATAAATCAGGAAGAAATGCTAATTTTGCTAAAAAAGAAGCTAAAACTACAATGGAGAGAATAGCGAGATTTAATAAAATAAAAAAATCAAATTATAAATAAATTAAGAGGTAATAATTATGAATAAACTAAGACGTTTTTATAATCAAAATAGTAGAGGAATATGGACTTTGGCAATAATTATTGCCTTTTTCCTTATTTTATTAAGACTAGTAAATTTATGGACAGCTAAAAAGAGTACGGAAGAATTAACAAATAATCAAATAAAGATAGAAAACAGTGTAATAAAAACAGAAAACAATATTAATTTAGAATCAGAATTATCAGGAATTACAGGAGAGAAGAAATCATCTACAATTATAAGTACAGAAGTTAAAATTATTCAAGAATTTTTAAATAATTGCGAAAAAAAGGATACTGAAAAGGCATATGATATGTTAACTGAAGAGTGCAAGGATGAGATGTATGATACAGAGGAAAAATTTAAAGAGCAGTATTGCAATAATAATTTTAAAGATGATAATATGAATTTTAATATAGAAAATTGGATAAATAGTACATATAAAGTTAAAGTATTTGAAGATATAATGGCTACAGGAAAATATGAAGATAGACCTGTAGTACAAGATTATATAACAGTTAAAAAGGAAGGAGAGACATATAAGTTAAATATTAATAATTATATAGGAAGAAGTGAACTAAATAAAGAAAAATCAAAAGATGGTGTTACAATAAAAATAATAAATAGAAACATATATATGGATTATGAGAGTTATGAAATAGAGGTGAAAAATAATACTGAAAAAGATATACTTATGGATACAAAAGAAAATTTAAAAAGTATGTATATTAAAGATTCAAAAGATGTGAAATATTCTGCATATAGCCATGAAATTTCTTTTGCAGATTTATATGTTCAAAGAAAACAAAAGCGAACATTGAAGTTAAAGTATTATAGTTCCTATAATTCTGCTAAAAATATAGAGAAATTAGTTTTTTCAAATGTGGTTATGGATTATAACAGGGAAAGTGACACAATAAATAGTAATAGTATACAAAAATTAGACATTTCGATATAGTAAAAGAGGTGATAATGGATGGATGAGATGAAACAATTATTAAAAAATGTGACCAAAAAAGCTTTTAAGGTTGTAAAAAAGGCTGTATTACCAATTTTGATACCAGTATTGGCTGTTGTTTTAATTATCGTTATATTAGCTGGTTCAGTATATTTTATAACAATAGATGATGGAAGTTATAAAGAAGATGATTGGTCAAGTCCACCATATGCAGCAGCTGTATATAGTTCATCTGCAACAGTAGATTCAGAAGGAAAGATAACCACAGGAAAAACAGCACAAGAAATATGGGATGAGATGAAGAAAAATAATAGCAGAGTAGATTTATATTTGGATGGCCCAGAACAATTATCAAAATTAATGAACGCAGAAATAGTAACAAAATATCCAGATACTAGAAGTAATCCAGATGAACCTATTGATTGGAAAAACATAGATTTTGAAAATAATCAGATTCAAGGGATTATTAAATTTAAGCGAGCTGATAAAGATGGAAATGTTTCTACGATGATATATACAGATTCAGAAACATTTGAATCCAAAATAAAAGAATATAATGAAAGTGGAAGTGATTCTGCTAAAGAATTTGTTCTTAGTCATTTTACAATAGACAAGCAATCTAATGCAGATTCAACGTCTAGTAGTGTTAAAGTTGATGGACCTGAATTATGTTGGCCAGTAAGTCCACAATTTACAACAATTACATCTAAATTTGGATACAGAGGAAATATTGGAGTTGATGGAGCTTCAGAAAATCATGGGGCAATTGATATTGCTGGCGCCGGAATTGATGGTACTCCTGTATATGCTTGTGAAGAGGGAACAGTGTTGTATACGACAAATAGTGGTGATTATAATGGGGGTGCAGGAAATTGGGTTGTAATTGATCATGGTAATGGATATGTTAGTAAATATATGCATCATCAAACAGGTAGTACAGTTGTAAGTCCAGGAGATAAAGTAAAAAAGGGACAAATGATAGCAAAGGTTGGAACGACGGGAGCGTCTAGTGGACCACACTGTCATTTCCAAATAGAAAAGGATGGAGTGAAGATTGATCCGTTACAATTTAAATATAATAATGGAATGGGTGACGGCTCAGGTGGATTTGGCTCTGGAAGTAATAGTTCAACAAATGATATGGCATCTTCAGAAGATACGGAGTCATCAGAAGATACTGCTTCTTCAAATGATAGTAAATCTTCAACGAGACCTGCTGCTACGACATGTTATGTAAAAGTTGCAACATGGACTCAAACTAATACAAAAGTAGAAACAAATGATCCAAATGTAAAAGCTAGTGATAAAACAGTATATAATATGACGACTACTGAAATAAATTATCAAGAATTAGTTGATAAATATACAATGCCATTTGATCTTTTATGGGCACTTTTGGTAGTTGGAGAATCACAAGGGTTTGTTATGGAATTAGCTGATTTAGCATATAATAGTGAAATAGAAATTACTGTTTATGATAATTATAGAAAAAATACTGATATTGATAAGTGGACATATAAGAAACAAGATAAAGTAAAAGGCTCAGGAAGTTTAGAAGATACGAAACATAATAATACAGAAACAGTTCAAGATTTTGAAGACATAACGGAATATAATTATACAACTACTAAGACTGTAATAACTCAAACAAATACATTACAAATTGATTTAACAAAAGCAGATACTTGGATAGTGGATTATACAAGGGAATATACACACCAAGATACAGAGACTAGTACAAATAATAATGAGGAAAAAGTGGATAATACAGAATGGAAAAAAGCTGGAGATCAACCAGACCCTAATACATATTCGAATTCTAATATTATAGCAGCAGAAAATAAATTGAAAGAAAGAGCAAGGAGTCAAGATGATACGGAAACAGGAGAAGTTAGTTCTTATCCTGAAGAGCAAGTGAATATAAAAAGACATTTAACGTTAAATAAAGAAACACATTATGTGGAGATAAAGGATAGTATAACAAATACTGTAGAAAGTACTTATGATGAAGCAGGTAGTCCAAAAGTAAAAGAAAAAACGGATAGACAAGATAAAGTTGACGAGAAGGATTTAAAACCTAATTTTGTAACGATATTTAGGAAATCTAAGTATTCAACTAATAAATCTAATATATTAAGTGCTTCAAGCTGGTTATTTGAAATATTAGAAACTAATGAAAGTACAGCTGATATGGTTGATATAGTGAAATATTTACTATATAAAGCAACAGGAAATAATTATGGTGTTACAGAGTTTGATTTTAGTATATTTGATGCAAGCAAGTTTCAAAGTGTAAATAGTGGAGAATCTGGAGGCGTTGTTGAGATGCTGAAAAGTTTTGAAAATAATGCTTTAAGAGAGTATATGAATGGAGGAAATATCTCGTACTCAAGTGTTAGTGAATATGTAACACAAGATAGAAAACAATATAAAATGTATTATACAAGTTTTGATGGTTGTTTAAATTTTTCATATGGTGTAATGGTTAGAAATGCTGCTGGAAATATTAATAATGAATCATATTTTAAAGATGAAGGCGTAAATTTAAAGTCTTTACTAGATCAATATGATGCTGGAAAAGAAGTTTTAGTAGATGCAGATATTGTAGATAGAATAAAAGATAAAATAGTTTCTGATAAGAAAAATGCTCTTAAAAAAGAGATTGCTAAACATGGTATAGAAATGAAGGAAAATCAAATAGATGCATTAACAATGGTATCTTACCAGTATGGTAATTGTGGACAATATATTTCAGGAAATCAGAATATTGCAGAAGTTTATAAAAATTATTATAAAAAGGGAGATAAAGACGGATTTAAGAATAATGCTGTATGTCAAACACAAGTTGGATTGACACACTTTTTTGTGACAGGACAGTATCCTCAAAGAGAAAAATACACATGGAAATTATTTAATGAGGGAATATATACTCTTGCGGATGGAACTGTATTGACAAATAGTGGATCTGGTTCAGGAGGAGGAAAAGCGGCAATATTACAGAGTGCAAAAAAAATTCATACATACATGGAACAACATAGTTATTATTATTCATTAAATGGAGGAGTATTAAAAAGTACATTTGAAGAATCTAAAAATTCAAGAGGAGTTTGTTGTGCAACTTATGTTATGTGGGTTTTAAAGGATTGCGGATTGATAAATCAAACAAGTCATAGTGCACCAGGATTAGCAAGCATTTTACAAGATACATATCATTGGAAAAAAATAAATAGAGATCAGTTACAAGCAGGAGATGTAATATATTATCCATATGGGCATATTGAAATTTATGCAGGAAATGGTCAAATATATAATGCAGGATCTGATAGTGCTATTTCAAGAGCAAATCCATATACATCAAACTGGTATTTAACAAATCAGTCTTATGGTTTAAGAGCACCATAAATTGTTGAGAAGGAGAAAAATATAATGATAGAGTTTAATAAAAAGGCAAATAAAATAATTGCGGCAATGATAATATTAGTAGTATTTATAATAATTATTATTTTATCAATCATATATTTTAATAGTAGAAGTACTATAAATGAACAAACAGGAACAGATAGAACAAGTCCAGAAGAAATAAATGTAAATAAATCAGTTGTAGAATGTGGAGTAGCTAATGAGTATTTTGTGGTTAAAGATATTGTAAGTAAGTATTATAAATATTCTGGGGATTTAGATATAAAAGCTGATAATATTGAAGTATATAGGCAAGCGATAAATGAAGAAGAAATGAAAAAATATAAGGAAGAAGAAGCGAAGGAAAGGAGAGAAATTGCGAATGAAATGCTATATAGTATGCTAAATAGTACATATATTAAAGAATTTGATATTAAAAAAGATGATTTAAAGAAAAAATTTAGTATAGGTAATAATGAAGAGATTATTATAAGGAAAATGTATAAAATTGAAAGTTCAGAAAATGTATCAACTTTTTTAGTAAATGGAATAATAATAGAAAATGAGAACAATAAAATAGAAAAGTATAATATTGCAGTAAGTTTAGATATGTTTCATAATACGTTTTCTATTTTTCCTGAAGAGTATTTAAAAAAATATGATTATGATGATGTTAATGTAGGAGAAAGCATAGATATTACTATTGATAGTATTGAAAGCAATAATTATAATGGATTTGAATA
>ULVF01028537.1_pt1 | contig 12108 bp, 6 predicted proteins | sample 1959201 | NCBI WGS metagenome assembly ULVF01 (sample SAMEA4835779, study PRJEB28245) | human gut metagenome | biome: gut microbiome; material: fecal sample | place: Denmark | collected 2008 | reverse complement strand
GACCTGGCTTCCGATGCCTTCACCGGAAATCTGCTTTGCCTGCTAAGTTCCTTAGCTTATGCAATCTATCTGATTGCAAGCAACCGGATATTGAAACATGTGGGAGTTATGACAATGCTGCGATACACCTTTTCCGGTGCGGCCTTCTCCGCCATCATCGTTTCTGGATTTACAGGATTCGAAACGACACTTTTCACACTCCCGATCCATTGGAAACCGATGGCAGTCTTGGCATTCGTCCTGATTTTCCCGACCGTTATCAGTTACCTGTTAATACCGGTCGGACTAAAATATCTGAAAACCACACTGGTGGCCATCTATGGTTACCTGATCCTGATTGTGGCAACCATTACCTCGCTGACATTAGGACAAGATCGCTTCAGTTGGTCCCAATTAATAGCTGTCCTCCTGATTTGTTCGAGCGTTTATTTCGTTGAAATAGCAGAAAGTAAGGAAAAATCATAAATTTTTCTCTTTCTTTGTAACAACAGCTTTTCCGTTCCCGTCTACTTAATGAACGCTCTCCAATAGCGCGCGTTGAAGAGCCGGAACTAACGGAATAAGTAACGATTAATACATTAGAAAGATGAAAAAATACATCGCAATCCTGATCCTCATCCTATTCTGCCAAGCAGGATATAGCCAGAGCATGGACAAACTGTTCAACGACTTTGCCAAGCAAAAAAACGTAACCCACGTAACGGTCGGCCCGTTCCTGATGAAAATAAGCAGCCTGTTCACCGAGACGATGGGTGTAAAAAGCATCGAAGTCCTTTCTTTCGAGGAATGCGGCAATACCGTCAAAGACGATCTCCGCGCTGCTATCAAGAAACTGAAAGACCCGAATTACGAAACAATGGTCAATGCCAACGAAGAGGGCAACCGCACGAAAGTAATGGTACGTATTGACAAAGACATCATCCGCGAACTGGTAATCTTGACAACCGATGGAGGCGACGATGCCCTGATCCGCATCAAAGGAAAGATCAAACCATCTGACATCGAAAAAGTAATAAACGACCACAAAGATGGATGTTGAGAACTTTAAAAGGCTGTTCCTTCCCCTCCATCCCAAGCTCTTCCGGATTGCTTATGCGCTGGTCGAAAACAAGGCCGATGCCGAAGATATCCTGCAAGATGCCTACTATAAGTTGTGGAGTCGGCGGAATGAACTGACCGATATCCAAAATCCGGAAGCTTTCTGCGTGACGCTGGTCAAGAACCTCTGCCTCGATTTCCTTCGCTCACCTCGTGCTAACAGGCGCGACGCAGATGTCACCGAAGCCGTCACTCTTTCTACCGCTTCTTCACCGGACGAAGAGTTGGAAAGACAAGACAAAGTACAGCAAATCCGCCACCTGATCGACCGCCTGCCGGAAAATCAGCGGCAAGTTCTCCGGTTGAGAGGGATCGAAGACTGTTCGATGGACGAGATAGAACAGATCACCGGCCTGAGTGCCGTCAACATACGGGTGCTACTCTCCCGGGCACGAAAAATAATCCGGGAACAACTTGAAAAATATTATACATATGAATATGGACGATAAAAAGATAGATGAACTGATCAATAAAGCCCTCCAAGAGGAACAAGCTTTACCCGAAGGACTTTCCCGTAGACTGGAAAAGCAGATCGACACCTGGGCTTCCACGGAAGAAAAGAAGACCCGTTCATTGACCCGTAGACGGACTTTATATTGGTTAAGTGGAGTTGCCGCCTCCATCCTGTTGTGCATCAGCTTTTTACAATACAAATCGTCGTATCAAGCTCACGACCGGCTCAGCGACACTTACACCAATCCGAAAGATGCCGCCGCCGCTGCCGAAAAGGCTTTACTCCTACTCTCGCAGAACCTCAACAAAGGCATCAGCCAGGTGGATAACGCCGGGCAGGAGATAGATAAAGTAAACAATATTTTAAACAAACATTTAAACGATTAATCTTATGAAATTAAAGAATATATTCCTGATCCTGTTTCTTTGTTGCACCAGCTTGTGCTTTGCCCAGGATAAACTGTTCGAAAAATATGCCGATATGGATAATGTAACATCTGTCTTCATCTCCAAGAAAATGTTCGACATGATCCCTAATGTAGAAAGTGGTGGCCTCAACCTGATGAATCTGAAAGGGAAAATAAACAATCTTCAAATCGTCACTTCCGACAAGCAGGAAGTCCGGGACCAGATGCGAAAAGAATTCAGCAGCCTTATCAGCAAATCACATGAAGAACTGATGCGGGTCAAGGACAACGATACACGCGCCTCTTTCTACATCGTCCAGAACGGTGACCTAATCAACGAAATGATCATGCTGGCCGACACAGATTCAGACTATGTGGTCATCCGGATAACAGGCAAATTCACCTTGCAGGATATACAAGATGTGGCGAAAAGTTTTTCCCAAAACGATAAAAAAGAGGTAACGATCAGTTACAACTAAAACCGGAAAAGTATAAATATCCCGAAAAGATAATTATGCTTTTGTGAATACCTTAGTTCTGGTAGAACTAAGGCTATTCTTGTCTGTTGTTTGCTACCGTGACAAAATTAGCTATATAAAACTACTAGATGTTTTCAAAAATGATATTAAAATTAGTCAAATTGATATTCTTTCAAAAAAGATATTCTCCTTTTTCCCTTCCAGAAGACTCCAATAACCTCCACAGATAAGCCAAAACCGATAATCGAGCCTACTTTTTTACAACTATCCGTACTGTATAGTTCATAGTTCTACCAGAACAAATTCAATTGCAATCTTAAATCATTAGCCTATGGAGAGAAGTAAATAACACACCTAAAAAGTTTTTGTAGAGAAAATTAGAGTATTTCAACTGTTAAATTAAATTTTAATATTATGATCAAATCGATATACAGCAACTTATTGCCTAAAGCTGTACTATTATCAGTATTTTTAAGCCCCGGATATGTGATTTCAAAAGCTCATGCAAACACAGATTCCATCAGTGGTATAGAACAAACGAACGGTAAACTGTCCGGACGGGTTATCGATGCAAAAGGAGAACCTATACCAGGTGCAAACATTTCCGTCAAAGGCACCACCATCGGTACCATTACAGACATGGACGGTAATTTTTCCATTGATGTTAACCCCAATCAAATACTCACCATCAGTTTTATCGGATATGAAACAAAAACAATCCCTGTCTCCAACCAGAAAACATTAAATGTCGTTCTGCAAGAAACTGTAAACCAACTGGACGAACTTGTTGTCGTTAGCTACGGTACACAGAAAAAAAGGGATTTGACCGGATCTGTTTCCAAGATAGATGCAGGAGAATTAGAAAGTTTTCCTGTAGGACAATTTGCCCAAAAACTTCAAGGACAGGTAGCAGGTGTACAAATTAACCAATCTACAGGACAGCCGGGTAAAGGTATGGGATTCCGTATCCGTGGTGCAGCATCTATCAATGGTGGTAGTTCACCTTTATTCGTGGTCGATGGAATCCCTATCAATATGGACCTAAGCAGTATCAATCCGGATGAAATCGAAACCTTTTCCATCTTGAAAGATGCCGCTGCCACTTCTTTGTATGGATCACGTGCCGCCAACGGTGTCGTACTGATCACAACGAAAAGAGGAAAACAAGGTAAAACTCAAGTGGATGTGAATGCTTCATTCGGTATTCAGACTTTAAAGGGACTAAAGACTCCGGATGTTATGAACGGGGAAGAATTTGCCCAATACAAAAAAGAATACTACGAAGATGCTGCCAGATATGAAGGTTATACCGGAGGAGTTCCAGAACAATATCAAAATCCATCCCAATACGGTACTGGTACCAATTGGTATGACTTACTGACACGCAATGCCGCCACACAGAATTACAGTATCAGTGTGACAGCCAATAAAGACAAGTTCAATACAGCTATCGTATTAGGCTACTTCCGCCAAGACGGTGTTATGTACAATTCTAATTTCGAACGTTACTCTTTACGTGCAAACAATGATTATCAAGTAAACGACCGCTTAAAATTAGGACTGAACATAGCTCCCACCTTGCAAATCAAAAACAACCAAAATACAGACGGAGGTTGGCAGATATTAAGTGCTGCGTTCTTGGCTGACCCAACTGTAAATCCTTACGATGAAAATGGAGAACCTATTCTTTCTCTAAACTCTCCAGGGATGTTCCCTCAACCTAACTGGATACGTGTTTTACATGAAAAAACAAGTAAAACACAGGATTTGGCCTTATTAAGCAATGCTTTTGCAGAACTGGATATATGGAACGGTATCAAATATAAATTCCAGGCTGGTTTCGATTTAGGTGCCAAGAACTATAGAGATTTTACACCTTCGACAGCCGGTGGAGCCATGTTTACTGCTCCCCCTCAAAAAGCAAGTGGACAATACAACACCAACTTCCACTATAGTTGGACTATCGAAAATATGTTGATGTATAACCATAAATTCGGAAACCATAATATAGATGCACTGGTCGGTTATAGTGCACAAAAATATTCCAACGAATATAACCAGCTAACAGCAACTGACTTTCCAAGTGATGATATTCCTTGGATGGGTGCCGGTGCTACAAAAAACGGTGACAACAACATCGAGCAATGGGCATTAGCCTCTGTCATCGCACGCGCGAATTATAGCTTCAAAGACCGCTATTTACTCCAGGCGACATTCCGCCGAGATGGTTGCTCCCGTTTTGGGGCAGGCAATAAATATGCAAATTTTCCTTCCATATCCGCCGGATGGATTGTATCTGACGAAGCCTTCATGGAACCAGTAACCAATGTTATGAACTACCTGAAAATAAGGGCCAGTTATGGACTAACTGGTAACTACAACATTGGTAATTACCGATATATTGCGGGAGTTAGCACTTATAACTATGTCTTAGGTGGCTCTTTAGCTCCGGGAAAAGGATTAGGTAATTTAGGGAACAATGCTCTTACTTGGGAAGAAACAAAGCAACTGGACTTAGGTGTCGATATCGGTTTCCTAAACGATCGTATCTATTTGATGTATGACTATTATAATAAAAAAGTCGATGGACTTTTGTATCAAGTCGATATTCCAAGAGCTTCCGGCTTTTCCAACATTTATTCCAATATCGGTGATTACAAAGCATGGGGACATGAAATCACTTTGCAATCTCGTAATCTTGTCGGTGATTTCAAATGGACTACCAACTTGAATATAGCCTTCAACCGGAATGAAATAACCAAAATGGGAACAAACAACACCCCAAAAGGTGGATATTCCAATCAGGAAGATTTCAACCGTTTAGCAGTAGGAGAACCTATCGGTATATTCATGGGATATGTATTTGACGGCGTATATATGACCGAAGAAGAGTTTAATTCCCAACCAAAGCACGCCTCATCTGAGATCGGAACGGTCCGCATGAAAGATGTCAGTGGTCCTAACGGTGTTCCTGACGGTATAATCGACAACAATGACCGTGTAAAAATTGGTGATCCGAATCCGGATTTTATTTATGGTATGACAAATGAATTTTCCTGGAAGAACTTCGATCTGAGCATTCTGATCAGTGGACAAGTAGGTGGTGACATTATCAATTCAAACTACGAACATACCTTGAATATCGACGGTTTTTTCAATGTATTGAAAAAAGTTGCCAATCGTTGGCGCTCTCCGGAAAATCCGGGTGACGGACAGGTTCCGAGAACAAAAGCCGGTACCACGGAATTATTCCGCTTCAATAATAGCAGTTGGGTATATGATGCTTCTTATTTGACCATAAAGAATATCACTCTGGGCTATACAATTCCGATTAAACCGAGTCAATACCTCTCTAAACTCCGGGTATATGTAACAGCTCAGCAATTAGTCACATTCACTAAATACCCAGGTATGAATCCGGAAATAGCCATGAATGAAGATATGGGATGGAACGGTTTAGGAGTAGATCGTACAACTTACCCGGTTCCAAGAACATTCAGTATCGGATGTAACATTTCATTCTGAAAGAAAAACAAATTATAAATTTAAAGCGAAAGATCATGAAAAAGATATTTAGTTTAGTTGTTGCATTGTTGACTTTGGTTTCTTGTTCGGAAGATTTTCTGAATCTGACGCCTCAATATTATCCGAATGATGCGACATTCTTTAAAACTCAAGAGCAATTCACTCAAGCAGTGAACGGAGCCTATTCCGCTCTACGGGGAGTATCGGCAAGACAAGGATACCTGATGGGAGAAATGCGTTCCGACAATACACATTACACCCGCTATAAAGCAGACCGTGGTCTACACATCTTGTATCGTGAAAATATCGCGGATTTTGTTGTAGATGACCAGAACCAATGGACAAATGAAATGTATTATGCATGTTATACGGGCATTTCAAGAGCCAACACCATTCTGAACCGCATTGAAGGGACGACTTTTCCCGATGATTTCAAAAATAAAACGATCGGAGAAGCTAAATTCATCCGTGCTTTCATGTATTTCCAATTGGTGCAATGCTACGGAGACGTCCCTTTGCATCTGGAAGAAGTGACAGGAGCAGACAACGCATTCTTACCTCGTTCATCTGTTAACGATATCTATACAGCCATCGTTGATGATGTGAAAGATGCCATAGAGAAACTTCCTACGGTCAAATTCCCGCAAAATGGTGCTGCAACCAAAGGAGCTGCCAAAATGCTCTACGCTTATGTATTAATGACAAAGCCAGATCGAGATTATGCAACAGCGGAAACGCAGTTAAAAGATATCATGAATATGGGATATGAATTACTTCCCAATTATGCCGATATATATGACACATCCAAAAAGAACGGAAAAGAATCGATTTTCGAAATCCAGTATCAAATGGGAGATCAGGGACAGCAAAGTGATTGGTTATACTACTTTATTCCCAAAACAACGAATGCAGAAATTATTACAGGTGTTCCGGATTGTAGTACGTTACTGACAGGAGGCTGGAATGTTCCGACACCGGAAATGATCGCTTCTTACGAACCTGGAGACCTGCGTGTCGACCCATCTATCGCTGTTGCAGTCGGTACACTGGATGCAGCAAACGCCTTAGTCGTAGCTGATGTACTAAAAGTCGGTGATCCCAAGATCAATGATTATCAAGTTAATTATCCATTTATCAATAAATACCGTCACGCACACTCCAAAATAGAAAATACAGACGATAACTGGCCTGTTTACCGCTATGCGGACTGCCTGTTATTGTTAGCTGAATGTCTGGTGGAGCAAGGACGTGCAGGAGACGCAGCACCCTATGTCAATCAAGTACGTGCGCGTGCAGGTTTACCTGCTGTTACAACAATCAATGCCGAGGTAGTTGCCAATGAGCGACGTCACGAACTCGCATTTGAGAACCATCGTTGGTATGATTTATTGAGAACAGGAAAAGCTATTGAAGTAATGACTGCCTACGGAAAATATATCAAAACGATTGATACGGAACTTCCTGAACGTACCTATCAGATAAAGCCGGAATATTTGCTTTATCCGATACCTTATAACGAGTTGCAATTAAATGACCAGCTCAAACAAAATCCAGGTTATTAATTATCATATTAACAAAAAGACCTTTACTTTTGTAGTAGAGGTCTTTTTACTATTAGCACCATGAATACACAACGTATTATCAAAAACTTTATATATACCGTCGCAGGAGGTATCCTGTCTCTCGGAACGACTGGTTGCAGTGGCAACAAAGCGGAAACGACAGACAGTTTTTCCACTTTGGAAGCCCAGTTTTCCAACCCTTCACCCGAGTACCGTACAGCCCCTTTTATGGTTTGGAACGGAAAAGTTACAGAAATTGAAATCGACCGTATGCTGAAAGACTTTAAAGATGCAGGCTGCGGAGGTGCGTTTATCCATCCCCGTCCGGGCATGATCACGGAATATATGTCGGACGAATGGTATTCCCTCTACCGTTATGCCGTCGATAAAGGAAAAGAGATGGGACTGGACATCTGGATTTACGATGAAAACTCCTATCCCAGCGGCTTTGCCGGAGGACATGTTCCCGAAGATATGCCCGAATCCTACAACCAAGGACAAGGACTTGAGTTGACAAAAACAGATCTTCTGCCTGACAAGACAGACGAATATTTCATCATCCTTAAAAAAGAAGGGGACAAATGGGCAGATATCACGAACGCCCTGAGCCAGCATAAAAAAGCAAAAGGAGAATATTACCTCTACAAAAAGACCTATTTAGGCAAATCAGACTGGTACGGAGGGTATTCTTACGTAGACCTGCTCGTACCCGGTGTGACTGAAAAGTTCATCGACCTCACGATGAAAGGATACGAAAAAACAATAAAGGACGAATTTGGCAAATCTGTTTTCGGTATCTTCACAGATGAGCCCAACATCAGCAGTCCCGGAGGCTTGCGCTGGACACCAGACTTGTTCGAAGTATTCCGGAAACAGTGGGGATACGATCTAAAACCACTACTTCCCCTTCTGGACGAAGAGACGGGCAATTGGAAACAGGTACGTCATAACTATATGGAAACCCTGTTGCAAATGTTTGTCGACCGCTGGTCCAAACCTTGGCACCACTACTGCGAGACGAACAACCTGAAATGGACCGGACACTATTGGGAACACGGTTGGCCGCAAATGAACGACGGACCGGACAATATGGCAATGTACGCCTGGCATCAGGTACCCGCTATCGACATGCTGTTCAACCAGTTCGACGAAACCAACCCGCAAGCACAGTTCGGCAATATCCGTGCAGTAAAAGAATTGCGCAGTGCCGCCAACCAAACAGGTTGTAACCGTACCCTCAGCGAAACTTATGGTGGTGGAGGTTGGGACGAAACTTTTAAAGATTTCAAACGGTTAGGCGATTGGGAGTATGCACTCGGGGTCAACTTCATGAACCAACATTTAGCCCATATGACACTAACAGGAGCACGCAAATACGACTATCCGCCGGTATTCACCTATCATTCTCCCTGGTGGCCCGACTATCGCGAACTGAATGACTATTACGGACGCCTTTCATTTGTTATGAGCAAAGGCATCCAGAAAAACGATATTTTGGTTCTGGAACCCAACTCGACTTTATGGAGCTATTACGTCCATGCAGGAAGTTCCCCGAAACTCATGGAGATAGGAACCAATTTCCAAGCTTTTGTTACAACTTTGGAAAAGAACCAGGTAGAATATGACCTCGGTTCCGAAAACATCATCAAAGACCTCGGAAAGGTAGAAAACGGGCGTTTCATCGTCGGCAATGCCTCCTACTCGACTGTCGTTCTGCCTCCCATGATGGAGACCTTAAACAAGCCTACCTTCAACCTCTTGCAACAATTTGTAGAACAAGGTGGACAGATCATAACCTTCTCCGCTCCCACCCGGATAGACGGGGCTGTCAATGACGAACTGGCCGGACTGTTGACCGGTACAACCGTCACATCACTCCCGGAACTATCCAAAGATGTAATCGCCCGGTATTTCTCTTCCGATAACTTCAGGATTACTTTCAACAGTGGTAACCTGTATCACCATCGTCGCCGGTTTGCAGACGGAGAATTGGTTTTTCTCGTCAACTCTTCTATGGATGAAGTTGTTGACGGCACCCTTTCGACGCAGGGAAAAGCCATGTTGGAAATGGATGCTCTGAACGGGGAAATCTATACGTATCCGTCTTCAAAAGAAAAAGGCATACTAAGTACATCTTTCCGGATCGAACCGGCAGGAAGCCTCTTGCTTTACTGTTCTGACAAGAACCCTAAAAACTATCCGGAACGCCCCGGAAAAGCGGGAAGCAGCCCGGTGACGGCAACAAGCCGGACCACCGTCAGCCGTTTACGCGACAATGCTCTGACAATTGACTTTTGCGATGTTACGGTTAAAGGAAAGACTTACAAGAAACAACATTTCTCCCGTGCCGCCGATATCGCCTTCAAAGCGCACGGATTCACCAACGGCAATCCTTGGAATACCTCCGTACAATACAAACGGAATATCCTCGACCGCGACCACTTTAAGGATGGCGGCTTCACGGCCTCCTATCATTTTACGGTAAACGATGCTTTCGACTATTCCGGTATCAAACTGGTTTCCGAACGCCCCGAACTATTTACCGTAAAAATCAACGGAAATCTCGTGAACGCTCTTCCAGGTGAATGGTGGCTGGACCGTTCTTTCGGCGTTTATCCGATAGGCGGACAGGTGAAAAAAGGTAGCAATACGGTAGAACTCAGCATCAACCCGATGCGTATTTTTGCAGAGATAGAACCGGTCTACATCATCGGAAACTTCTCGGTCGTACCCGAACAAGAGGGATGGAGCATCGGTGCACCACAGGAATCGTTCACACTGGGTAGCTGGAAAGAACAAAAGCAACCGTTCTACTCATGGGATATGAGCTATAGCAAAGAATATACCCTCGATGACCTTACAGGCAGATATGCCGTCAAACTGAACAAATGGAACGGGACGGTAGCAGAAGTATACGTCAACGGACAGAAAGCCGGTATGATCGCCTTCGACCCCTGGCAACTGGATGTAACATCCTACCTGAAAGAAGGCAGCAACACGATCGATGTACATGTGATCGGCAGTTTGAAGAACCTGTTAGGCCCGCATTACCGGAATCCGGCTCCCGGCCTGGCATCTCCCTGGCATTGGAAAAACGTAGACAAACCAATATCCGGAAAAGAATACCAGATGATGGATTACGGGCTGATGGAAGATTTTGAATTAATTCATTAAACATACACGAAAAGAGGGTGCGTGCTTTTCCGGAAAAGCATGGCACCTTTTTCAAAAAAGGACGGCAGCATGAAAAATAGACTTTTAAACATTTGTATCTTATGTATGGTTTTTCCTTTCTTTCTACAGGCAGCGGACACACATTCCGTTTATAACCTGCGATGCGAACAGGAAGAAAACCCGTTAGGAATCGAAACAGGACAACCTTGTTTCAGCTGGCAGATACAGGCACAACAACGGAACTTCGAACAATCGGCCTGGCAGATATTAGTGGCCGATTCTCCGGAAAAACTACAGGCCGGCAATGGAAATATCTGGGACAGCGGAAAAACGCTTTCTTCCGCCTCGATCCTTGTTCCTTTCAAAGGAAAAGAATTGAAAGCAGGACAGACCTACTACTGGAAAGTAAGGAGTTGGGATAAGGAGGACAGCCCTTCCCGCTGGAGCTGTATCCATACCTTCGGCATGGGGCTTCTTTCGGAAAAAGACTGGAGCAATGCCAAATGGATTGCACTGGAAAAAGACAGGAAAGACGAAATCGTCACGATAGGGCTGCACGGACTGGCCAACGTGGACCGGGAACTCAAAGGCAAAAAGATCGGTATGTACCGCCTCCCCCAATTCCGAAAAGAATTTACGGTTCAAAAACCGGTAAAACGAGCGACCGCCTATGTCTCCGGACTCGGACATTTCGATATGTTCCTGAATGGAGAGAAGGTGGGTAACAACTTTCTCGATCCGGGATGGACAAAATATGATAAATGTGCGCTGTATGTCACTTTCGATCTGTCCGGACAGCTAAAGCAAGGCGGAAACGCAATAGGCGTCATGTTGGGAAACGGCTTTTTCAATATCCCGCGGGAACGTTATTTCAAACTGCTTGCTTCATATGGCGCTCCGCGCCTCTTGATGAAAATACAAATCGAATATGCAGACGGCAGTACGCAGGACATCGTAACCGGCACAGACTGGAAAACAACCGAAAGCCCCGTTACCTACAGCAGTATTTACGGCGGTGAAGATTACGATGCCACGAAAGAACAGACCGGATGGATGCAACCCGGTTTCGACGACCGTACCTGGAACAAAGCCCTCGACACAGGCTGGAAAACCCGGCTCCTCTCCCAACGCTCCGCACCGCTGACCGTACGTGACCGAATCCCCACCGTCCGTCTTTTCAAGACCCGGAAAGGACAATGGGTGTACGATTTGGGACAAAACTTTTCCGGCATCATACGGCTTTCCCTGCATTCAAAGGACACGCACCCGGTTAAGCTCTATCCGGCCGAACTGCTGAATCCGGACAGTACCGTAAACCAAAGCGCGTCCGGCGCTCCTTTCTGGTTCGGTTACACACCGAAAGGAAAAGGTATTGAAAGTTGGCAACCCCAGTTTACCTACTACGGTTTT
>ULVF01065290.1_pt1 | contig 12303 bp, 7 predicted proteins | sample 1959201 | NCBI WGS metagenome assembly ULVF01 (sample SAMEA4835779, study PRJEB28245) | human gut metagenome | biome: gut microbiome; material: fecal sample | place: Denmark | collected 2008 | reverse complement strand
GGTTTCCGTCCGCCTGCACCATCGGATAGAAACGTTCGAATTGCGTAAGCGAATTGAACGTCACATGACTACTGTATCTTAAAATCTCCGGGAAATCCGCTTCCGTATATGCCGGCGAATAGGTATGTGCCCGACTACCCATCTCTTCAAAAGCCAGCCTGGCCTCAAACTTCGAACTTGCTGTCGAATACGGAATATATTCACGCACGATCGGAAATGCTTTCCACATCGCAAACGCCTTAAAAGCCAGAATTACATTAACTCCCGCCCTCTCCTTCACGCTCTTGATCAGTGACAAATTACGGCGGAGCAACTCTTCTTCCATCACATAACAGGGAGATGGTATCATATTGAAGTCTATCATCCGGTAAGTATTTTTCTTTGATTCTGTTGGGCAAAGATACACAATAAAAAGCGAAAAACAAGAACAGGGCTTATCGCCTCCCTTCTTCTTATCGTACTTTTTCCTAAAGATCCGTTAGTCCAAATCAAAACACACAGGCATGAAAATGAAATCCTCCACAACACCGGAAGCAAGAAGCCCTTTTTTCCTCATTAACAATTATTACCATAAGACACGTACCCTTATCTACTAAAATAAAGTAGATTTGCGAAAAGATAGTAATCTGAAATTCAAAAAAACAACAAGACAATGGAAAGACTGACTGCACAAGAAGAAAGCGTGATGTTGTATATCTGGAAATTAGGATCATGTTTCATCCGTGACATACTGAACGAAATGCCCGATCCGAAACCGCCCTACACCAGCGTGGCATCGGTGGTCCGGAACCTTGAAAAAAAGAAGTACGTCACCCCGAAGAAATTCGGAACGATCACACTCTTTTCTCCACGTGTGAAAGAAGCGGAATACAAGCGTACTTTCATGTCGAATGTCGTACAAAATTATTTCACCGGTTCTTATAAAGAAATGGTTTCCTTCTTTGTCCGCGATCGTAAATTATCCAAAAGCGATTTGCAGGACTTGATGGATCAGATCGAAAAGGAAGAATAATCAATTATAAAGATATCAATATGATAACTCCGATACTAATCTATTTTCTAAAGGTAAATCTGGCGTTGGCATTTTTATATATCTGTTATCGCCTATTATTCCGTGACGATACGTTCTTCAGGTTACGCAGAGGGGTGTTATTGTCGATTTACCTGATCGCATTCCTTTACCCTTTACCGGATTTAAGCGGCTGGTTATCCACCCAGACAAGCGTAGCAGGTATAGTCGGCTACTATTCAGGGTTGCTACCTAAAGAAACAGTCCTGACAGCAAGCAATGAAATAGCCGCCTCCGACTGGAAAGAAACCGGGCTCAAGGTTATGCAAGTTATCTGGCTGGCAGGAGCCGGCCTGTTGCTGTCCAGATGTCTGGCGGAGCTGTTCACTGTTTCTCGTTTACACCGGAAATGTAGGAAAATCACTTTGAACGGCATCGAAGTTTGTATCCTTCCGGAAGCGGAAGCCTCCTACTCCTTTTTCGGCTGGATTTTCATTTCATCCGATCCGCATCAACGGGAAAGGCTTGATGACATTTTGATCCATGAACAAACACACGTCCGCCAATGGCATTCGATCGACATGATGGCTGGTGAAATCATCTGTATCGCCTGCTGGTTAAATCCGTTTGCCTGGTGGCTAAAGAAAGAGATCGGTATAAATCATGAATTTATCGCAGATGAACAAGTCATGCTTGCCGGATTCGACAAAAAAGAATACCAGTACCATCTGATCGGAGTAAAACATCCCAATACGGCTATTGCAAATTTATATAACAATTTCAGTGTCTTACCACTTAAAAAGAGAATTACTATGTTAAACAAAAAAAGAACGAACAACGCCAGAAAAGTGAAATACCTGGCACTGGTTCCAATGGCCGCAGGCTTGCTATTGCTCAATAATATCGATGCGATGGCACGTGTTTTGAATGAAAAGGTAGCAGAGGTTATCCAACAGCCGACTGCTCTCGCCACCACTACTGTTTCCAAAATGGAAGCAGCCAATCCGCTTCCACCGGAAAAAGACAAGATTTATGACACATGTGATATCATGCCGGAATTTCCGGGCGGGCAAAATGCATTATTGCAGTTTCTTGCTAAAAACATAAAATATCCGACAGAAGCCCAGCAACAGGGAAAACAGGGAAAAGTAGTCGTCACATTCGTTATCGAAAAAGATGGAAGCATCACAAACGCCAAAGTGACACAGGCTTTATATCCCTCATTGGATGAAGAATCCTTACGGATTGTCAAGTCGATGCCCAAATGGACTCCGGGAAAGATGAAAGACGGAAAAGTCGTCCGCGTACAATATACCGTCCCGTTAACTTACCGATTGCAGTAGCCTGACAGTATTTCCCTTTTTGAGCAGGACACAAAAAAGGCATGCAATCTTCAAAAATGCTGCCAGGCGATATACGAAGATCACATGCCCCACGCTCCTCTCGAAAAGGGAGATGTTTTTATAAATTACCACGGCTTACCCGCAGAAGAGTAATAGAAAGAATGATACAAAAGTACTATTTTTTTCCTTTAAGGCCTACATGTTTCGCCTGATGGCGCCCCGGATCGAAATTCTTGCGGGAGCCATCGGGCCAGATGACTTCGGCTGTCGTTCCTTCGGGAACGGAAAGGGTGGCCTGTATCTTTTTACCTTTGCGTTTCAGCGACACCTCTATCTTGCCGAAATGCGTATCTACTGTAGCAGAGGCTTCGGTCAAAGTGCCCATTTGGGGACAAACCTTGAAGGAACGAAAACCTGGAGAGGTAGGTTCTATACCGCACACTTTCTGACTCAGCAACGTAAGAGGGCCACCACTCCATGCATGGTTGATCGTACCGCCTCCGAAACCGTCCGGACCGATTCCCCATCCTTCGAACAAGGTCGTATATTCAGGATAATCCATCATTTTCGCATAGCGTTGCTTCATCCTCTCTAAAGCAAAGGCCGGTTCATTCATTTGGAACAAGGCTTCGAGCACATACTTTTCCATATAGGGACTGGCATGGCATTCCTTCTTCAGGACTTTTACCAGAGCAGGATATTTATCAGCGGAAGCTAAACCGGAAACGACAGCCATCGCCTGTGCACGGTCGTCCGTTTCTCCCTTATAGCCGGGAGAGCGATATGCTGATCCTGTCCAAAACTTTGTGTCGAAGCATTTCCCTATACTGTACATCATACGGCCGATCTCATCGGCATCGGCTGTTTTTCCAAGTTGGAGGGCAAAAGCTTTCTCTGCTTTCAAGGCCAAATAATACCAGCAATTTACCAACACGCCCATATCGATGTTTTCTCCCCAGTCACCCCAGCTCCAATCGCCGTCACGCTCGATAACCAGGCCGCTCTTATCTACTTGCCATACTTCGTGCAGATAGTGGTGCATTCGGTCATAAATACCGGCGACAAAGCTACTGTCGCCACTATAATAATACTGGGTATAGAAACCGTACCAACCTACCGAAGCCAACATTTGCAATGGCAACTCTTTCCGCCAGTTACCAGCCGGGGCCGGAGCGAAAATCACACCGTCTTCGCGTTGCCAGTTCATCAGTTCGTAGATGCCTTTCAGCGCCAGTTTATGGCTAGAGGGAGAAAGGGCATAGAAAGCCTCGCCCAATTCGTTCACCTCGTCACCCCACCATTGCGCCCGTTCGCGGTCCGGACAGTCCATATAACTATCGCGCATCGTTATATATAAGGTGCGGGCCGAACGTTTCCAAAGTTCGTTCATGAACGGATCATTGCAACTGAAAGAACCTGTAAATTCGGTATCGTAACCGGTTTCCCGGAATTTCACATCCAGCACCTTCACGCCTTCCGGCAGGATATATTGCATCTCGTGACCGTTCATCCAGCCTAAACTCTCATATTCCTGCACGCCGTCGCGCGTGACATATTCAGCGCGGACGTTGTATTGAGAACCGCCCTCATAGTTGTCCGTCCGGATATGGATCACCTTGCCGGCAGGAGCTTCCACTTTCAGATAAGGAGTCACTTGGCTGTTATAAGGCAGACGACAATAAAGCGTATCGCCGGCAGACGACCGGCGGACACTGACATACGGTTTCAAGCCATAGTCTTTCCATAGGGGTACCGGACGCTCGACCAATTTACCTAAAGGGGCGACCCCGACAGACGAAATAATTTCGGCATTCGGCATCTTGCCTGTGTAGCCGGGCTGATTCCAGCCGGACATTTCCATCCTGGCATCGAAACGGATATTGCTTTCCGGCAAACGATAATTCGGATAGGGCGCCTCAGTATCCTGATAGGCATCATATACGGTGCATTGCCAGCTCTTGTCGGAAACGATCTCGACACCAGGAGCGACAGCTTCAAACAGCAAGGCAGCCAGACCACTGTTCACATGACTGAATCCGCTTTTACCGAAATGCCAGACCAGCACAGCAATCGTATTCTCGCCATTTTGCAAATAAGGAGCTATCTCTACCGGATCGTAGTAGGTGTCATACGGAGAAGGTCCCCGTTTAAGCCCGCCTTCAAAGACGACCAGGCGACCGTTTATCCACAACCAATATTTGCTATCGGCAGCGATGCGGGCGGTAAGAGTTTGCGGAACCTTGTCTATATGGACGGTTTTACGGAAAGCCAACCAGGTGTTCGTCTCGCTCTGACAACGTTCCGTATTGATCCAATGGGCTTTCCAGCCAGATTCAGCATGGCCGGAAGCGATACATCCGATTAACAGTAACAACAGAAAATAATGTTTCATGGTATTCTCGTTTAATAAGTTTTCACATGTGTACCAGACCCGACTGTTTCCGTCTTATCGCCGACACGGATATCCGCCGTACAGCCGGACGGGATCGTCACGGTAAGAGTAACTTTGCCTCCCTCCCGTTTCCATTCGCTCGAAATCAAGCCCCGTACAGAATGATACTCACCTTTCGCCCAATTCACTCTTTCCACGAAATGAGGCGTAATCAGAATATGGCGGAAACCTGGTTCAACAGCATCGTAGTTGATACCAGCAAGCTGATTCATCATCCAAGCAGAGACATCTCCCATAAAGACATGATTCAGGGAGGCGTCGCGGAACTCAGGACTTAACGTCCAGGTTTCAGGCAACGTCGTATATCCCATCGTTTCCACCCAATAGCCCCAAGAGGGAGCTTCCGTCTTCGTAATCATCTTCATAGCATCCTCGACATAGCCGTAGCGGGTCAGCATGGCCGGAACAGACTTGCTTCCGAGCAGGCCGAAATCGAGGAAATGGTTGTTGGCACGCACGACCTCGCAAAGTTTATCGGCGACCAACTGCTCCTTACCTTCCGGTACGATTCCTAAATAGAGGGCAATCGCCTGTGCCGTCTGGGTTCCTTCAGCATAGACCCCCGTTTCGGGATTGAAGAACTTACGGTTGACCAAGGCCTTCAACTCGTCGGCTCTCTGCCGATAAGGGGCGGCATCTTTACCCAACAGTCCGGCGAAACGGGCCATCAAGGTGTAATCCAAATAATAATAAGCAGTAGAGGTATAAGTGTTATTGGTCGTAGACTTCCAGTACACCCAATCTCCTAAACCGAAGGTCAGGTAACCACCGTCCTTCTCTTTTGCTTTCAAATAATCCAAATAGCGCAACATCGTAGGATACAGGTTCTCGATACTGCGTGTCTCACCATAATAATTATACAAAGCATTTGGGATGATAAACATGGCGGCATCCCATACCGGGCCGGGCCATTCACCATATCCCCAGCCGCTGGAGGGGATAATACCGGAGATCTCACCGGCTTCGCGCTGGTTATCAATGAAGTCGTTCATCCATTTCTCATACAAGGTGATGGCGTCGAAACCTAACAGGCCGAGGTCGATTGCTACATGCGCATCGGCCGTCCAGCCGTTCTTTTCACGCTGCGGGCAATCGGTCGGAATACTGTGCCGGTTGCTACGATAGGCTTCCATTGTCGCCTTCCATATTTTGTTCAACAACGGATCGGAGCAGGAGAAGGAGCCTACGGGCTCTACCGCTGTGTGCATGAACAGTCCGGTCAGACTCTCTTTTGTCAGGACTACGGGAGCCGAACTTTCAACTTCCACATGCTGGAAACCATGATAGGCGAATGAAGGCATAAAGATTTCCTCTTCACCTGTTCCTTTCAGTGTGAACACATCCATCTGGAAAACCTCTCCCGGTTTCACAGGATGATAATAGACATCTATATTTCCCTGTTCCAGACGACCGTCTGTTTTCAGCAACTCTCCATGCTTCAAAGTGATCCGCGTACCGGGAGCACCTTTCACCTTTAATCGGGACAGACCGGCAAAATTCTTTTCGAATGAAAATACATAAAGTTTATCGCTGAACTTCTTCATCGAGACAGGCTGCAATTCTTCCGTAATCCGGATACCCGGCATCTGCTGGGCGGCCAATAAGGGAGCCGGAGCTTCCGTAACTTGTACCGGATCCCACTTGCTGTCATCGAACCCTTCCGCGTTCCAACCATTTTCTTCCAACGTGGCATCGTATTTGTCACCGCTGTAGATGTTGTTATAGGTATAGGGACCGGTCGCGGTACGCCAACTTTCATCGGTGGCGATGACTTCAGTCGTACCATCGGTATAGCGTAGGCGCAATTCACAGAGCATCCGGGGACGGTTACGCCAACGGGCAGTCTCGAAATTCCAGACAGCTTTGGATTGTACATTGTGCCAGCCGTTACCCAAAACGGTAGCGATAGCGTTGCCACCCGGTTTTAAAAGAGAGGTTACATCATGTGTCACATATAGGATACGTTTGTCGAAATGCGTATAGCCCGGATCAAGATAGTTCTCTCCTACCCGCTTACCGTTGATAAACAAATCGTAATAACCAGCGGCAGCCACATACACGCGGGCTTCTTCAATCTCTTTTCCCAATGTAAAAGCTTTGCGGAACATGGGGGCCGGCTCGAACTCCTTATCGTGACTGTCGGTTATCCATTTTCCCGACCAGTCGGACGACTTGAATTTGGCAGTCTCGAAAGTAGCCGTTTCCGAAGTCTCGCAAATGTCTCCATCCTGATCCCATACCGTCACATTCCAATAGTAACGGGTATGCGGTTCCAATGTCATATTATCGGTATACGGTTGCAGGTTATCCGGCGAGGTCCCGATACGGATTTCCGAACGGGAAGCCAAAAAGTTCTTCTCACTTCCTTTGTATTCCCAAGTGAAACGGGGACTTTTCGTATCCAAACCGATCGGTTCGCGCAGGTATTCTGTTCGCAGGTTCACCGGAACCGTAAGCTCGTTTTTACCTTTGCAACCCATCAGCGAGAAGAAGGCAAGTGAGCAGATCAACAGCGTGTTTTTTTTTACCATATCTTTATCTGATTTGATTATCGTACAACTTTTACTTCGGACGGAGCATCGATCCGACTCCGTACTTTCCCGTCAGCGCCTTTTTCGTGACGGATAGTGATCACACCGTAAGGAGTCGGGAACGTTCCTTCCACCCACTCCAAGTCACCTAAATGCGGTGTGATCCGGACAACGCGGCAACCCGGCTCCACAACCTGGACACCCAACACATATTCACTCAGCCAGGAAGTCGGACCAGAAGCCCAACCGTGACAAAGGCTATGGCGGAAACCTTTATAACAATAAGCCCCGTAATCGCCATGAATATCTTTCTTGCCTACCGGAACCAATTCATCGATGCGAGAAGCGCCGGGCAACCAGTCTAAGTTGAAATCTTCCCAAAAAGTAGTTGCACCCAAATCGAGCATCGCACCCCAGAATTGGCGTATCACGTCGATCGCCCCTTGATAATTGCCGGCAGCAGCCATCGCTCGAAGCATATAATAACCATAAAAAGTAGAGAATCCATGCCCTCCATTAACTGCGAGATATCTCCGATCGGCCTCTTCCGGCTTCATCAGTCCGGCCAACGCCAACAGGGAAGCTGCCTGTTTCGATCCAGGAGCATCCGGAGCAACACCTGACTTCAGGAAAGGTTTTATCACCTTCGAAGCGGCCTTGGTCATCCTGTTTCCTACAGCCTCGCATTCTGCCGCCAACGCATCTTCGCCCAACACCTTACAAAGTTCGTTTCCGGCTTTCATCGCCTGTAGCATCAAGGCTTGCAAGCCGGCATCGATGGCAACCGGATTTTCACTGGACGGCCAATCGAGGAAACGTCCTCCTCCGTCGAGCTTCTCGACGCCGTCGTCACCGACTTTGGAGATCAAAAGACGGAGCAAACCGGTCAAATAGTCTTTCTGTTCCTTCAAGTAAGCCAAGTCCCCCTGATAGTAATACCAGTCGCGCTGGATCAGCAACCACCAGATGGAGTAACTGCACATCCCGTTCATCCAGCCAGGCAACGGCGTTGCATCGCGGATAAAATCAAGGCTTTTCGGTATCACCTCGTTATATCCGAAAACAGTGTTGACCGTCATCACTTCCGGATGCAAATCACCAATCCAGACCAAACGGTCACGTTTGATGCCGTCCCAAATATACTCCTGCATATTCAAATGTACCGTATAAGCACCAGTCTGCCAAATCCGGTTCAGCCGTTCGTCGTTGCAACGAAATGAGCCTTTATATGGGATGTCCCGAAAAACGGAAATGGCACGTATTTCTTTAATATGCAATTCGACGGAATCGTCCAAAAGATCAATCCGAGCAAACCGAAACCCAGAATTACCCACTTCCATAACCCCCAACCAGGGTAGGCGAATAGTAAAATCGCGCATGGCATGATCGTTGGAAGCACCGTTCACCCCATCTATATCGCACATGGCTTCACTTACCGACTCACCCAAACGGATCCGGACGGCGACTGGTTCGTGCGAAGCCGGCATGCCGGTTACTATTTGCAAGCCGCCTTGCAGTTCTTTTCCAAAATCAAGAAGGATGGCAGGATGCTGCCGGTCGGTGCTCGAAAGCTTACAGATGTTATGATTCACAAGATTGGATTGTCCGTTTCCAGAAAGAAGCAAATGGTTTGCACCCTGTATCAACTGGCTTTCCTGTTGCCAGACGATGCGTGCGGGAGGTAGATATTCGCGTACACGACTATCGCGCTGCCGAGCGGACAATGATACGGCAAAGAATAGAGATATAAGAATAAATAATGTTTTCATGGTATATGGTATTTATATGAATGATGATTTACCGGTGTAGTGACAAACAAAGCTATACCTCGTTGCTATAAACACACCTATAAATCATCATTTACGATCGTAACCTATCACAAACCGAAGGCCGGAACCAAATCATCCAACTGCTTGTCAGTCATGCCGGCGGGTTCGTATCCTGCCATGCGTGCGCTGAAATAGATTTGGGCGGACTTGCTTAGCGTGTCGATTGCGTCAAAACATTCGATCAGGTCTTCACCGACTGCCAAAATACCATGTTTTTCCCAGAATACGACATCGTGCTTTTCCAATTGTTTAATGGTTGCACGTGCTAAATCCAGTGTCCCAGGTATTTCATAGGGAACAATACCGACTCCTTTCGGGACAATGATACGACATTCGGGAATCATGCTCCACAACGTACGGGTGATGACATCCGAATCCAAGAACGGTTTACAATGCGTCATGCCGATCAGGTCGGTCGGGTGCGTATGCAGAACGACTCTGTTATCACGGCCCAGGCCACGCAGATAATTATGCATCATCAAATGCGAAGGCAACTCGGAAGTAGGCAAAATCAATTGTTCAGCAATAATATCATAACTTTTTCCATCCCCGGCGATACGGATCAAGGAACCGTTGGCCAACGGTTCCTGTGCTACATAACGCATCCGCTTTCCTGTACCGGTGACATAGAAAATATGTCCGGCAAGAGCGGTCATCGCTTCTTGTAAAGGAATAGCCGGTCCCAGTGCGGGAAGTGCTTTTTCGACATCGTTCATCAAGTCGGTCAGGTTTACGGAAATGTTACCACCGTTACGTTCCGCCCATCCTTTTGTCCAAAGATAGCCGGCCACTTCAGCGATACGGCCAATCTCGGCCATCAATTTTTCATTGTTTCTGATTGTTTTCATTTTACTTATATATCTTTTTTATGAGGGACACGCCCCCGGCTCAAAATTGTTCTTCACCCGGCAAAAAACAGACAAGCACGGGAGCTTAATTTCATACCTATGGAAATTAAGTTCCATACCTATCGAACTAACGTCCCATGCCTATCTCCAATCCGATCATTATCTTAAATCAAATTAGGCAGCAAAAGTGAGAATATCAGGAGACACATGCCGCAAACCAAAACGACGATCGTCTGCCGGCTCACCCCTTTCCACTCTTTCAATATAATGCCCCACACATTGCTGAAGATCACATTCAGCGACATCAAGATGCTCCATGAAAAGGCCAGCATCACCGGAGATTCGGCAAAATAGCTCTTTCCCATTCCCAGCCCGAAGAATTGCGAATACCACAAAACACCTGCCAGCGCACAAAATAAGACATTATTCAGCAAAGTACCGCCTGATACGGAGAAATAATCTCTCCCCGTCTTGTTCCTTACATTCTGGAAAAGGCAATAAGAGGCGTTCGTGATAAAACCCCCGATCGTCACCAACAGGATGACCGGATTCAGTGCGAACAATTCGCTTGCGCCGGACTGTTTCGCCTTCTCAAGGATCGGAGCGCCGGATTCCAGGCCCAGATTGAAGCAGGCACTCATCACACCGGCCAAAAGAGCGACAAGCAAACCTTTCGTCAACGCGAAATCCTTTACAGCCGCTTTCTTTTCCTCCTCGGTCATATTACGGGCGCGAAGACTTCCGGCATACCCGATCACGGCGATACCGGCAAGCGTGATACACACACCGATCAGCAAGACCAGGCCATCGCCATGAAACAAATCCGTTCCGCCAAAAACTGCCGGGAAAAGCGTCCCGAAACCGGCACACGTTCCAAGCGCGATGCTCTGGCCGAGCGCAACCCCCAAATAACGCATGCTCAACCCGAAGGTCAACCCGCCGATCCCCCACAAGATTCCGTAGATAACGGCCCCCGCAGCTCCGCCGGCACTCCACAGTTCCAAGAGGCTGCTCCCATTGGGAATGGCAAGCTGCGCTCCTAAGAATGGGAAGACGAGCCAGGCAAAAATGCCTTGCACCAACCAAAAACTTTCCCAGCTCCAATCCTTGACTTTGTTGATCGGAACGTAGGAACTGCTCTGCCCGAAACTACCGATTGCGATTATGATCAATCCGATGATTATTTCCATATATGTTATTTTTAGAGGGCGAACCTGTGTGTTCGCCCCTAAGGTTAACGTTTACTTGTTACTTCCGCTTCGTATTTTTCTATCTCGGCGATATAATCCTCACCTACCGGGACGTCGTTTTGCAGGCAGAACATATCCCAGACGGCTGTCCACGGAAGGCTCTTCATTTCCTCCTGCAGAGCTAAACGCTGGAAATATTTGCCTTCGGCTTCGTACTGCTGCAAAGTTGCCGACGGTTCGAGAAGGGCTTGCATAAAGGCCTTCTGCGTTGCACGGCAACCGATCACGTACGCCCCGATACGGTTGATCGTTGCATCGAAGTAGTCCAAGCCGATATGCACACGGTCCAATGCCTTGCAACGGATGATTTCGCGTGCCAGATCGAGCAAGTCGTCGCTCAGGATCACCACATGGTCGCTGTCCCAACGAATCGGACGGCTCACGTGCAACATGATCTCCGGTGTAAAAAGAAGCAGGGCCGAAACCTTGTCGGCGATACTTTCCGTCAGATGGAAATGGCCCGTGTCGAGCGTCACAATCTTATTCTTCTTCGCACCGTAGCCCAAGTAAAAATCATAGGAACCGACCGTATAACTTTCCAGACCGATGCCGAACAGTTTTGCCTCGATACAATCCTTCATGTTCTTATATTCAGTTGCAAAAATCTCGTCGAGCGACTGTTCCAGTATCTGACGATATTTGAGACGGCTGGCGGGAACTTCTTTACTGCCGTCGTGAATCCACAGGTTCATAATACAGGGATCGTCCTGGTATTTGCCCATCTCCTCGCTGATCCAGCGGCAGCGTTTCGTATGTTCGATCCAGAAATTGCGGATCGCATCGTCGGGATTCGCCAACGTCAGGTCGCCGCTCTTCGGATGCGAAAAAGAAGTGCTGTTGAAATCCAGCTTCATCCCGTTCTCTTTCGCCCACTGCATCCAGCTCTCAAAATGAGCAGGTTCCACTTCGTCACGGTCGACCTTCCTGCCCTGGAAATCGCCATATATTTCATGCAGGTTCAAGCGATGTTTACCAGCGATCAGAGAAGCCGCTTTCAAGACATCGGCACGCACTTCGTCGATCGTGCGGGCACGTCCCGGA
>ULVF01074083.1_pt1 | contig 12352 bp, 8 predicted proteins | sample 1959201 | NCBI WGS metagenome assembly ULVF01 (sample SAMEA4835779, study PRJEB28245) | human gut metagenome | biome: gut microbiome; material: fecal sample | place: Denmark | collected 2008 | reverse complement strand
CTTTTTCCTGTCTGCCATTATAAACAGCACCAGGATCGCTGCCACCATGGCCTGCATCAAGAGCTACTTTATATTTTGACATATCCGCTCCTAAGGGAATTATCATTTTATTTTATTCATAAAAATATATAAAGATACATATAATAATGAAAAAATATTGATTTTTGTATATAGGTGTATACAGAATGGGGGTATAATGGTGTATGTTCATACTATGGAAACACCACAGGATATGATAGATAAAGGGAAGATGCACATAAATGTATATGATAAACAGCAGGGAGCACCGCTTGCAAATGCAAGAATCACTCTGTCATACACAGGTAATCCGGATTCGATAATAAATGAACTTGTAACGGATTCAGAGGGAGCGGTTAATCTTGATGAACTTTTAGCACCACCGATAGAGTACAGCATGGAGCCAGGGGGAAAACAGCCATTTGCAGAATATACGATTGATGTCAGTGCCAACGGATATGAGGAGACTAACATATCCGGAATAGATGTCTTTTCAGGGGAAACGAGTATACAGGATGTATATCTTAATGAAAATGAGTATGCAGTTGCGGAAGATAATATAGTTATTCCGGTTAATACCCTGTATGGAAACTATCCAGCCAAGATACCAGAGAGTGAGATAAAGCCACTTAACCAGTCTGGTGAGATAGTACTAAGCCGTGTTGTTATTCCTGAAACTATAGTTGTGCATGATGGTGTTCCTACTGATTCAACGGCGCTTGATTATTATGTCAGGTATAAGGATTATATTAAAAATGTTGCAAGCAGCGAGATATATTCAACATGGCCAAGGCAGACGTTAGAGGCTAATATACTTGCAATCATGTCATTTACATTGAACAGGGTGTATACAGAATGGTATAGAAACCAGAGTTATAATTTTACTATAACATCTTCAACAGCATTTGATCATAAATGGGTGAATGGCAGAAATATATTTGAGAGTATATCAAATGTAGTAGATGAAATATTTGATAATTATCTTTCACGTCCGAATGTTAAGCAGCCAATACTTACACAGTACTGTGATGGAAAAAAATCAAGCTGTCCGAACTGGATGACACAGTGGGGAAGTAAGTATCTTGGTGACCAGGGATATTCATCAATCGATATATTAAGATATTATTATGGCGATGATATGTATATAAATACAGCAGAGCAGATACAGGGTATTCCTTCATCATGGCCTGGTGCCAATCTTGATATAGGGTCATCGGGTCAGAAAGTAAGACAGCTTCAGGAGCAGCTGAATCTCATAGGAGATTATTACAAGGCTATACCACCATTGTCAGTTGATGGAATATATGGAGAGCAGACAGCAGAAGCGGTAAGACAGTTTCAGAGGATTAACAATATGCCACAGACAGGAGTCGTTGATTTTCCGACATGGTACCGTATATCAGACAGATATGTGAGACTGTCAGGCATAGCTGAGCTTATGTAAGCGGGCATTATATAGTCTGGATTATGGAAATGTTGTCTTTAAACAGTATTGAAATAGTATTATAGTACTGATATTATGATGATATAAAGTAATGTGTACAAATGAAAGAGGCGAAAGATATATGAGGTATAAGATAAGTGATCTTGCAAAGCTTCTTGGTGTATCTACAAATACGGTGAGAAGATATGAGGATATGGGTTATATATCTGCTGTAAGGGATGAGAACAGCGGATACAGGTATTACGATGATGATGGAGTGTTTGGTGTGCTCAATGCTAAAATGCATATAAAGTATGGTTTTACGCATGAGCAGATAAGTAAAATGCAGAATTATACGCTTGATGAAACTATAGAGGCATGTCAGGAACGTATGCAGCAGTTGGATAAGCAGATAGCCTATATGACGTATTTAAGACACAGACTTAAGGATGACTGTTTGCTTATGAATAAGGCGGCATCTAATACAGATATATATGAAAAACAAAGTCTTCCTATGTATTATGTCTTATATAAGAATGGCGGAAAGCTGCTTCAGGAGCCAGAAAGACTGGAGCAGCTAAGCGAGTTTTTATACAATTCACCAGAAATACAGCATATATACATAATTCCTGAGAGTGAGATGAAAGCAGGACGTTTTACTGTAAGCTGTGGTTATTCGATTAAGGAAGAGCATCTTGAAAAGTATCATCTTCATATTAACCAATATGCACAGAAGTATATTCCTAAGCCGTCAGTTATGGGTATATCAAAGGTGCCGGCAAAGTTAAGCAATATATATGATTATTCACAGGATGAGATTAAGGAGATTATGATAGGGCGTCACCTTGCGTATATGAAAGAGCATAATCTTGTCCTTGATGGTGATATAACAGGTATAGTTATAACAAAGGTTAAGGATGATGATAGTGATAATCATGTGATGTATATCCTTATGAGTGTTCCTGTACGGGAAGATAAAGAGTGAATTATGAGATATTATGTTCGCATATAAAAACAATTCTTTGTTAAGTATGTAAAAGATATTGACCTTGACATTGGTTCATACTTTATAGTTTGTATTATGGATATCAAAAAGGTTTTATAAACAGACCCTGACAGTATCCATGCAGATATATAATGTTATAATGCCTTTAAAGGTAGAAAGGGAGGTCAATATGCGCAAAACAACTAAAAGACGTCTTAGCAGTCTTTTGTGTGCAGTACTTATGCTTGTTACAAGCATAGACGTAACTGCATTTGCAGCAGAATCAAAAGCGTCAACAAGAAAGATTGACGTATGGGACATTGGCACAGTACAGGAAGCAGATACAGATAAGTATAATAATCATATTACTGCTGCTGACTGGGAGAATTGTGACAATGTTTCAAAGGATGGTAAATTCGTTGCCGGAGAAACAACATTTGGTGATCTTACAATCAATCATAATGCCAATGACAGATTGTTCTCGGCATCAGGCAAAAACTATGGAAGCAATGCGTTAGCAACAACAGCATATGATGATGGATATACAGCATCCGGTATGTACTACTGTAATGGTACAGGAGGAGAAGGAAGAAGATACATTGCTATTAACAATGTAGAAGCCGGAGATAAGATAGTTGTATACATGGCATCAAGCAATGCTGCTAATGGAACACTTCTTTTTAAGTATCTTGGTGAAGATAATGAACAGGTAGAAAAAGCAAGCTTTACTAACAAGGGGGCTAAGTATGAATTCGTAGCTAAGTATAGTGGTTCATATAAGGTGTATACAGATGCAGCAGCAGGAAAACCTATATATAACAGGGTGGTAAGAATTCCGGGAGTAAAAGTCAGTGGAACAATAGAAGGCGTACAGGTAAGCGGTCTGAAGGTTTTGTTTAAGGATGATGTTAACAATATCACATATGATGCAGATGTAAAAGGCAATACATTTACAGCTACACTTGCAGCAGGTTGTGATTATACAGCAGTTTTATCCGGAGTAGCAGGATATGGATTTTCCGTTGATACAAAGAATGTTACAACAACTGTAGATGAAGCTCTGACAGGCAAGACAGGAGTTACATTAAAGGTAGAAGAAAAGAAAGTATATACATATACAGGAAAGGTTACAGGCTTTGCAGCAGATTATGATACATCGGGATTATCAGTTAAGCTCGTAGCTGACCCATCTTCATTAGCAGATGATGTGGTTCTTAAGCTTGATGATAACAAAGCTTTCAAAGCAACACTTGAGCCTGATGTTAAGTATACAGTTGAGCTTAGTGGAGTTAATGATTATGAAGTAGCTGATGGCAAAGAGGTTACAGGCCAGACAGATTACTCTAAAGATATAAGTGTTTCTGCTAAGAAGTTATATAAGGTAACAGGTAGATTTACAGATATTGATGCTAAAGCAGCAGTTACAGATATTAAGTTTATCAATGTTGATGACAAGTATGTGTATACAGGAAAGGTTACATCAGATGGATATGAAGTTTCTTTAAGAAATGGTTCATATGAAGTTGAAGCAGCAGTTGATGGATATAGAACAACAACACATATAGTAGTCAATGATGCGGATGTAACTAAAGACATCTTAATGGTGTCAACCAAAGATAAGGAACAGATTGAAAGAGTATCTGATATATATGTCGGATATAAAGAAAAAGGAAATGCAAACTATAATACAGTAAAAGAAGCAGTATCAGCAGTATCATTAATGACACCTGCTCCTGATGAGAATAATGGAGTTACTATTCATATTGCTCCTGGTACATATAGAGAACAGGTTATTATATCAACTCCATATGTAAGACTTGTTAATGATGAAAAGTCATCAGGCAAAGAAGTGCTTCTTACATGGTATTATGGAATAGGATATAAGTATTACAGCATAGATTCTAAAGGTTATTATAATGCTGAAAATGCATATGATAAGTACGAGAAGGCAGCTGCAGCAAAATGGGGCTGTTCAGTACTGCTTAAAAATACAGCAACAGGATTTAGTGCTGATGGAATCACATTTGAAGCTTCGTTTAACCGTTATTTAACAGATGAAGAAATAGAAGATGGTGTGACACCTACAGAAAATAAGAATCCAGACAGAAACTATGCAACAGATGTTACATCAAAGGCAGCAACAGAAAGAGCAACAGCCATGGCTATAGAAGCTGATAAGGTTGAATTCACAGACTGTGAATTTCTTGGAAGCCAGGATACATTATATACTGGTAATTCAGCAACTAATATGTACTTTAAGAACTGCCATATAGAGGGTAATACAGATTACATATTTGGTGATGGAAACGCAGTGTTTGATGGATGTGAGCTTAGATTTGCAGGTTACAGTGCTGGCTCTGCAGGTGGTTATATTACAGCACATAAGCCAGCCTCTGCTGCAGCAACTAAGATTGGCTATGTATTTAGAAACTGTACAATAACAGGCAGTGATAAACTTGAGGTAAGTGCAGGATATCTTGGAAGACCTTGGGGTCAGGATGCAAAAGTAACCTTCCTTAATACTAAGATAAATGGTAGTTACATTAAGGATGAAGGCTGGTTTGAAATGTCTGGCAATAAGCCGGAGAAAGCTGGTTATACAGAATATAATTCGGTTTATACAGATGGAACAGCAGTAGATGTTTCTAAGAGAGTAACAGGAGTTACAACAGATGAAAGTGTTGCAAAGAAAGATGTTGTAAATGATTATCTTTCAGGCTGGACACCTAATGCTTATGTGGCTGATGAGGGCACAGTAGCATTTGTAAAGAAACCATATCTTGTGGATAATGGAGATATCAATGCACCATATCCAGGACATACTCTTACTGTTATATACTCTCTTGGAGAGAAGAATGATAAAAATGATGCATCAGTGATCCGCTGGTATATTGTTAATGAGGATGGCAGCAGAACACTTGTAAAATCGTCAACTGCCAATGCTGATAATACATATAAGATTTCTAAGGATGCTATTGGAAAGCATATTGAAGTTGAAGTTGTACCTGAGAACTTAAGTGGTGTTAAGTCAGGAGCAGTAAAATATAAGGCAGAGGCATATGTAAGAGATGGATATGAAGATCCTACAGGTTCAACAGATATAGAACTTGGTGATGGAGTAAATGTATTTTTGGCAGGTGATTCAACTGTTAAGGATTATTCAGCATCAGGTATGTATATGAGCGGTAAGGCTCAGGCTGAAGGCTCATGGGGCGAATATTTACAGGCGTTCTTTGATTCTTCAAAGGTTAAGGTGCAGAACTATGCCAATGGAGGACGAAGCAGCCGAAACTTTATCAATGAGGGCTCATTAGATAAGATAAAAGCCAATATCAAAGCAGGCGATTATCTGTTTATACAGTTTGGACACAATGACTGTGCCAATGGAAAAGGATACATTGAAGATAGATATGTACCACTTGGACAGCCAGATGCTGACGGAATATATCCTGTAACAGCAGGAACTAAAGTGGCAACACCATCATCACTTACTTCAAAGTATGGAGATACATTCTATTCATATGATTGTGGTGGTACTTATAAATGGTATCTTAAACAATATATTGATGCGGCAAAGGAAGCAGGGGCAATACCGGTTCTTGTAACACCAGTATCAAGACTTTATTATACTAGTGAGGGTACTATCAAACCACATCATGATTCAACAGATAAAGAAACAGGAACACTTGTAACTGAAAATAATGCATATGTTGAAGCAGTTAAACAGCTTGCAAAGGAACAGGATGTATTACTTATTGATGGTTTTGAGATAACAAAGAATATGTATGAGGAAGCATACAAAGCAGACGAAAAGGCAGCTAATGGCAAGTCTGTTAATGGTACACAGGTTATGTCAGCAGGAGACAGTACACATAGCAATAAGCTTGGTGGTTTCATAACAGCAGAACTCTTTGCACAGCAGATCCAGAATATGAATATATCACTCTCAAAGGCTGTTAAATCACCATCCAGAGTAGCAGGTGTTAATCCGGATGGACAGCAGGTGTTTGTTGTTGATAAGAATGGAGTGCTTACTGCGAAAGCAGCAGATGCAAATGGCAGATTCACAGAAGATGCAGTGTACTGGACAACAAAAGGCCAGAGCCTTTTAGGTGCAATAAGTGCTAAGAGTGAAGAACTTAATAAGAGCGAGAATCCAACGCCAGCACCAGATCCAACACCAGCGCCAAACCCAACTCCGGCACCGGATCCAACACCAGCGCCAGACCCAACACCAGCACCAGATCCAACGCCATCACCGGATCCAACACCAGCGCCAAACCCAACACCAGCTCCAGAACAGGGTGGCAGCGATAAGAAAGATGATGGAGCTACGTCAGGTAGTGACAGTAATAAAGATGACAATGCTATATCATCTGACGATAAAAATCCAGATGCTTCTAAAGATGATGTAAAAACAGCAGATGTATATCACGTGATGGGATATAGTGTGGCATTTACAATGGCATTAGCTGGAATAGTACTTCTTGTGTATGAAGATAGAAAAAAGAAAAGGCTGATTAATAAATAATATAATAGTTATAGATACTAGTTTTAGTGATGATTAGAATTGATTAGTATTGATTGGCATTGAATAAAGCCAGATACACAATGACTTAGGTTGTTGTGTGTCTGGTTTTTGAATGCTTGAATATTATTCGTTCGAATATTATTTGCCTGAATATTTTTTGAAATATAATAATGTATGGATTTATGTACAATGCATTATTAAATGTGTAAAAAGATATTGACCTTGACACTGGTTCATACTTTATAATTCCATAAAAAGGGACGGATTGTCCAGAAAAGAAAGGGAAGGTTATTTATGATGAAGAAAAGAAACAGAAAACGTATAAGTTGTCTGCTTAGCGCTTTGCTTTTGCTTGTTATGAGCATAGGCTGGAGCGTTATGGCTATGGCTGATGATGCGGTTAATAAAGACAGCAGCAAGCCTACAGTATGGATAATAGGTGATTCTACAGTAAGTTCTTTTGCTGATAATTATTATTATCCAAGATATGGATGGGGTACACAGATTGATAAGTATCTTGATGGAACATATGAAGTGAAGAATATAGCTTTATCAGGAAGAAGTTCTAAGAGCTATGTTAATGATAAGGAGTATAATGAACTTACATCCGGTATGAAGCAGGGTGATTATCTTCTTATAGGCTTCGGACATAATGATGAAAAGGCAGAAGCAGACAGATATACAGATCCTAATGGTGATTATAAGACAGCTGGCTCATTTGCTAACTCATTATATGAAAATTATATTAAGCCTGCGCAGGCAGCTGGTACAACAGTTATCCTCTGTACACCTATAGTAAGAAGAACTGCTACAACAGAATGGTCTGACAGCAATCTTCATATCACAAAGGATAGTGGTGATTTCAAGGGTGGAGATTATGCCCAGTCTATAAGGAATCTTGGTAAGGAACTTAACATACCAGTTGTTGATATGACTAAGATGACAAAAGAGTTATATGATACATTAGGACCAGATGAGACAGTCAACCTTCATGCATGGACATCATCTAAGGCTACAAGCGTTGATAATACACATACAAACATTTATGGTGGAACATATAATGCTTATCTTGTAACTAAGACAATTAAGGAACTTGGAGTGGCTGGAATATCAGAACATATAACAGCTAAGGAAGCACCTGTTAAGGCTGATGTACTTAAGTCTAATCCAGATTATAAGGAAGCTGAATATTCAGGAGAACTTAAGCAGAGTGAATTATGGAAAGATGCGGGGGTTTTCAAGGGTTCAATATTTGGAGATATAGGTGGAGACCCAAATCTTATTAAAGATAAGTTCATACTTGAGGGCAATGAAGATGGAAGCATTCACATTGCTGTTAATGGTAAGGGAAAGATATCATCAACAACAGATGGAATTGCAATGTATTATTATAAAGTACCAGCAGGTAGTAACTTTGTAATAACAGCTAATGCAACAGTAAACAGCATTAATAAACACAATCAGGTTGCATTTGGTCTTATGGCAAGAGATGCGATGTATATTGATGTTAATGATAAGTCAGCTCTTGGAGATTATGTTGCAGCAGGAAGTATCCAGCAGGGAACAGCTAACTGCTTTAAGAGAAAAGATGGCGCATTAGGCTATGGTGGTAAATTAGAGAATCCAGTAGAGGCTGGTAAGACATATGCACTTAAGATTGAGAGCAACAGTGATGGATACGCATGTACATTTGGCGATAATGCTGCTATATCAGGCGGTTTTGATTTCAAGCTTACATCAATAGATGCGGATTATGTATATGTAGGTTTATTTGTAGCAAGACAGGCAGATGTAACATTCTCAGATATAAAACTTGTTGTAGATGGTAAGGTAATAACTGGTTCTGATGTTAAGCCAGGTGATACACCAGATGATAGCAAGCCAGGAGATAGCACACCAAGTGACACACCAGATGATAATAAGCCAGGAGATAGCACACCAAGTGACACACCAGATGATAATAAGCCAGGAGATAACACACCAAGCGACACACCAAATACACCAAGTGATACACCAAGCACATCAGATTCAGATAAGGTAAATGCGGTAATTAAGGCTGATGATGGCATCAATATAAAGGCCGAAGTACCAGTGAGCGGAATCACATTCACAGAAGAGGAAAAGAAAGAAATAGAAAACGGAAGTGCAGTTTCGGTATCTATGGAGGTCAAAGATGTAACAGCTACAGTATCAGAAAGCGATAAGAAGCTTGTGGAGGATAAAGTTAAGGAAGTTCTTAACAATGGTGTAGTTGGAGCATATCTTGATCTTACATTATTAAAGAAAGTTGGAAGTCTCAAAGAAGTATCAGTAACAGAAACAGCTGCTGGAGTTGTTGTTAGGCTTGATATTCCTGAAAGTCTTAAGAATACAGATTCATCTGTAGAAAGAAAATATACAGTTGTAAGAATTCATGATGGTGTAGCAGAGGCACTTGAAACAAGCTGCGAAAACGGAGTTATTACATTTACAACAGATAAATTCTCTACATACGCTATATGCTATGAAGATGTAGCAGCAACAGGAAACGGACAGGCATCAGATAACACAATAAATACAGGTGATGTGTATAATATAGCACTCTATGTATTATTCGCAGTTGTATCATGTGCAGGTTTTGCATTCGTAGTATTAAGAAGAAAGTCAGTTGTAAGATAAAAAATAAAACAATGTATCATTTTTGTATTGCAGAAATTTGAAATATTTGAAATGTTTGTTTGAAATGTTTAAAAATATAGTTGACAGCTATAACTATTAGTGTTAAACTCTAATAGTTGTTAAACGAAGCAGAGTATCCACTCTCACCTTAGCGCATGAAGGCGACTCGGGTTTATATTTTTAAGAATATGCATGATAAACAGCAATTAAGATGCATTATGATTAAAAAGTGGATAGTCTGACTATCCACTTTTTTTGATTTTGGAGGTGCACTACTATTAGCGAATTAATGATTAACGAGCAGATCCGCGATAAGGAAGTTCGTGTTATTGGACAAGAAGGACAGCAGCTTGGAGTTATGTCTCCTAAGGATGCTATGAAGTTAGCAAGAGAGGCAGAGGTTGACCTTGTAAAGATAGCCCCATCCGCAAAGCCACCTGTATGTAAGCTTGTGGATTATGGCAAGTATAAGTATGAACTTGTCAGAAAAGAAAAGGAAGCTAAGAAAAAACAGAGAACAATAGAAGTCAAAGAAGTTCGTTTATCACCTAACATAGATGTGAATGACCTTAACACTAAGTGTAACGCAGCAAGGAAGTTCATAGAGAAAGGCGATAAGGTTAAAGTATCACTCAGATTCAGAGGACGTGAGATGGCTCATGTTGATTCAAGCAAGCATATACTTGAAGATTTTGCAGAGAAGTTAAGTGATATAGCAGTAGTAGATAAGGCTCCAAAGTTAGAAGGCAGGAGCATGACTATGTTTTTAACTGAAAAACGTTAAAATATTATTCCATATGAGAATTAAATTAGGAGGATTATTATGCCAAAGGTAAAGACAAAAAGAGCAGCTGCAAAGCGTTTTAAAGTAACTGGAACAGGTAAATTAAAGAGAATGAAAGCTTACAAGAGCCATATTCTTACAAAGAAGACTACTAAGAGAAAGAGAAATCTTAGACATGCAGCTATGACAGATGCAACTAATGTAAAGACAATGAAGAAGATTATGCCATATTTATAAGATATGGGTGTCTGTGATTGATTATTTTAGGAGGAAATTAAGAAATGGCAAGAATTAAAGGCGGTATGAACGCAAAGAAGAAGCATAATAGAGTATTAAAGCTCGCTAAGGGTTATAGAGGAGCTAGATCTAAGCAGTACAGAGTTGCTAAGCAGTCTGTAATGAGAGCTCTTACAGAGAGCTACAAGGGTAGAAAGCAGAAGAAGAGACAGTTCAGACAGTTATGGATCGCAAGAATCAATGCTGCTGCAAGAATGAACGGTCTTTCATACAGCAAGTTCATGTATGGTTTAAAGTTAGCTAACATCGACCTTAACAGAAAGGTATTAGCTGAGATGGCTGTTAATGATGCAGAAGGATTTGCTAAGTTAGCAGAAGTAGCTAAGTCTAAGCTTGCTTAATCATTAGATTAATTAGTGTAAAGATAAATATAATGTTATATATCAGATTTATATCTGTCAGATTCTGGATATCTTCTGATTAGTAGCATTTAAGCCGCTATATAGGATGAGATAACTCTTTATATCCTGTATGGCGGCTTTTGTGATAATATTGTGAAACATTTATGTAATACTGGCTTTAGAGGCTGTATTATGGTATAGTTTATAAGTCGGCAATCCGGCATAATATATATTTATGGAGACAGGTTATGAGAAAAGTATTAAAAGGAAAGTGCGTTAAATATGCAGTAGCAGCAGCTATGGTTGTTTCTATGCTTATGACTACAGCATGTAATAGTAAAATAAAGGTTGATTATGGATATAGTCCTACAGATTATGTTGAGCTTGGAAACTACAAGGGAATAGTAGCCGATGTTGATGTCACATCCATAACTAACAAGGTTATAGATGACAAGATAGCTGAGCAGATGAATGATGTAACTACATATACAGATGTTAACCGTGGGGCTCAGAAGTCAGATAAGGTAACATTTAGTTACTCAGGAACATCAGGTGGACTTGCAATAGATGATTTCACGGGTTCTGATTATAGTATGGTTCTTGGAAAGGAAGCTTTTCCAGTTGCAGGAACGAGTCTTGCAGATGAATTATATGGTATGGTAGCAGGTCAGACAAAGGTTATAACAGTAACTATGCCAGATAACTCTAAATATACTGATTATGCAGGTAAGAGAGTGGTGTTTGAACTAACCATGAGCTACGTACAGCAGCCAAATGTTCCTATGCTCACAGATTCGTTTGTAAAAGAGAACTTTGGTCTTGAATCAGTAGATTCATATAAGGAATATGTTAAGAACGATGTTAAATCAACTATAGATACAAAGGTGAGTGAAGCAAAGAATGAGGCTATTCTTACACAGCTTCTTGATGTATGTAAGGTAACAGGATACCCTGAAGAATTCCTTGCACAGCAGACGTCAAAGCTTGAAGAATCAATCAGTTTTTATAGTACTCTTCAGGGAAAGACTAATGATGAATACTGCCTGAATCTTTATGGTAAAACCTTTGATGAGTTCGTAAAGGCATCAGCAGGCCAGCAGCTTATATATCAGGCAATAGCAGAAAAAGAAGGACTTGCTATAACAGAATATGAATATAAAGATGACCTTGAACAGTTTGCAAAGGACAGTGGTTATTCACAGGTAACAACATTCACAGATAAGTTTGACAAGAATACAATAGTAAAGGCAATGCTTGTAAAGAAAGCACAGAATATAGTTATGGATAATGCGGTTGTGAATGAGAAGTAGTATGT
>ULVF01014967.1_pt1 | contig 12363 bp, 8 predicted proteins | sample 1959201 | NCBI WGS metagenome assembly ULVF01 (sample SAMEA4835779, study PRJEB28245) | human gut metagenome | biome: gut microbiome; material: fecal sample | place: Denmark | collected 2008 | reverse complement strand
TGATGTCGCTCAGGGCGTCACCACCGGCGCCCTTAGCGATTTTTCTATCGAACACCTTAAAAATAGCCTCAGACAGCCAATAAACAATTGGCGAGCCAGGGATTTGCGCGAACTCGTGCTGGTTCACCTCGAAAAAATACTTGCGCATACCCGAATGGGCAGATTGCTCATTATTGTGCGCTTCGATAATTTCCAATGCACGAGGACCTTGCTGCTTCGCTCCTATAAAATCACTAAGCCTGACAAATGCACCCTTCCTATCGCTGCGACCCTTTCCTAGAGTGAAAGTACAAATAGGCACGGTGGCACCTTCGAATCCGGAATATTCCAGTTGAATCAATGAACTGATGTGTTCCTGTCGGATAATCCGTTGACGCATCTGCTCATAGGAAGATATGAACATCCACACGTAAGGAGTCATGAAGCCAAGCTGCCCATGCTTAGGCACCAACTCAAACAGTCTATAAATGAATGCCGCAAAGAGATCAGCCCTGCCATCCTCATAATGATCCTGCACGAAATGTTTGAGCTCGCCGCTCATATTCTTTGCGCCCATATATGGCGGGTTCGCCACCACTGCCGCGTATTTACGTGCGAGGTACCTTGTTTGAGTAAATACGTCCTCTGTATGTTCACGCAGAAGTGGGTCGAACAACGTATCGACGCCATCCTCGCTTTCCGGTGATGACGCCGCCAATTCAACAAGCTCCTGTGGCGGCTGAATCAGCGAACCGTACACGTCCGCCTTCGCATAGGTGTTCCATACCGTGGAGTCCAGATTCACCTGGTATAGGTCATTCAGCTCGGCGACTTCGTCTTCCTTGAACGCAATCGGCACAATGCGCTGAATATTCGGCTCCACCTGCTTCTTGAAGAATCTACGGGAACGGGAACGAGCCTTCATGGTCAGAGCGAAGGCGGCAAGGCTTGCGGCTCGTTCATCGATTTCCATGCCGTACAGGTTGTACTTGAGAATCAGGCCGGGAATATCGCTCGGCGCATACCCCTCCTCCTCGTAGATCTCATACAGCAGGTCGAACGCGTAGGTGAGCATGTGGCCGGAACCGCATGCGGGATCGCAGACGGTCAAGTCCTCCGGGGTCTGGATTTTGAGAATGTCCTCATCCCCGGCGGCATCATTCTCTGAAGGCCAGATGTAATAATCCCAGTTCTTGTACAGCTGGCTATCCGGATGCGACTGCATCCAAAGCCTGCCAACCGTGTTCTGCACCAGGTAGCGCACGATCCAATCCGGCGTGAACAGCTGGGTGGCTGCGGGAATCTCATTGGCTCCGGCTTTGTGGTTCTTCTTGAACCCGTCCATCACCTCGTTCTTGCGTTCCGAAATGTAGTACTGGTACAGCCAGCCGATGATCTCCACATTGCCGGACGGATCGTCAACACCGCAATCCTCCGGAGTCATGACCTCCACCGCATTCCTCAACACGGAACCCTCGGCGAGCAGATCAGCTGGCATGAGCAGTTCATCCACTCTGCCGGCCTCCTTGCCGACGTTTTCAAACATGAACGGCAGGTTACGATTCCAGAACCGGCATTCGGATTGCAGCAACAGACCATAAGCCAGGCCCTGCGGATCATCCGCCAAAATGGAACCACTCAGCAATCCTTCAATGCGCTCTTTGGCCTTATCATTCACCCGCAACGAGAACACCCTGCTGTCATACTCGCCTCGTTTCGCCGCTGCAAGCACTTCCGGCAGACCATTCGTGCTGGTCAGGCCAGCTGGAGAGACCACCGGCGTGCCAGTGAACCCGTGCACATCCATGTAACGGAACGCGATGATGCGGTTGAACCACCGGTACGCATAACGCTCCACCACATGCTTGCGGCCCTCTACGCCGCCACCGGCACGCTCGATCTCACGCTGCAGAAAAGCGAACGCACGCGGGTCGTCAACCTGGGCGTCAGAATTCGGCACCAATGCGGCGTCAAGCCGGGCCCTCACCGCATTCATGAGCTGGCGGCGCGCATCCGTTGCGAAGGCTTGCAGTTTCGACGTGTTCATAGCAGGATCTTCTTTCCATTCTCAATGGCGGCGATAAGCTCACGGCGGTAAGCATCAAGGAAGTCATCCACATCATCCTTGGTTTCCAAAGCGTCCTTGGTGTGAGGCCTGCTGATGGTAGCGAACGACACGGCCACGCGCGGGGTTTCCTTTTGTTGCGATTCAGGAATGTTTGCATCCATCGGCGTAGTAGCTGTAGCAGCCTGCGCCTCTCCTGCGAGCGCGGTCTTCGGTCTCGGCGCGGAGGCTGCTAGCGTGTTGATGAGTTGCGGGTAAGTGCGTTCGCTCAGTTCGTGTACGCTTTCGCGCATTTTGTAGATGAACGGTATGCGCTGCATGCGTTCCGCCACTTGGTCCAGTTCTGTCTCGACCTTGGCTTGCGCGGCTTGTGTTGCATGCTGATATTCGGTGGAATCGTGGATTCTGGCGCGAATATCTTCCACGTCGTTAAGCGCGTTGGCGCGTTCGGTTTGGATGGTTGCGTCTGTTGCCTCACGCAGATCGTCAATGGCAGTCTTGAATTTATTGGTTTTGCGGAAGATGTTCGGGTCGTTTGCCAGCTGTTCCGCGGATTGGTACAGGCTTGCTGCCGTAGTGCCAGATACATAGTCGATGTTTGGCTTGTTGTTTTTCAGCCATTCCAATCCGTCTGCAAGAATCCTGGATTGGGAACCGTTGAGGAAAGCGACAATCGGGTCGATTACGTCTTCTTTAAACTCGAGCAGTTCTTCGGAACCGTTTTCGGTTTCTTGTGCGGTGAAATCGCCAAGCAGCCAGTCCTCACCCATTCCGGAGGCATAGTTGATTTTCTCAATGGCCTTGTCGAGCTGCTGCACAAAGCCGAATCGGGCATTGCGCACGCGCAGCTGGGTCAAACTCTCCGCCTCCCACTTAAGTCGCGTGGTAACGGCCTCCGCCAGATCAATCGCATTCGATGGCAGGTCCGCGGCGGTGAGCCCAAGGAAATCCCTGGCGAAGTCACGCAGCTGTGAAACTTTTCTCGTGTCGAATACGCGCGGTAGATCCACTCGGATGGAGTCCTGCTTTTTCGTTTCCCTAAGCACGCGGGCGGCCTCGCTGCGCTGCACCGGCTTGCCGTCCAGCGTCAGCGTGATTCTGTCGGAACCATACAGGTGGCCGATGCATGCGAGCGTGGCGGCGTACGGCCAACCATAGGGAACGCTGCCGTAGGCATCAAGAAGGCTCTTGACGGTGGCGACCATGCCTTTGCCTTTGTCACGACTGACCGCGGCGAACACATCATCGGCGGGAACGTCGAGTTTGTCTTGCACTGCGTTCAAGCCGTCGAACGTGCCAGGCTGATGCTGTGTGGCGTTCATGATAATCCGGGCGAGATCCGTTTCCTCATATCGTTGCCCGCCGAGCAGGGAGAAGTTTGTGTAATACCGGCCGATAAGCGTTCCAAGACCTTCCGCCATACGGGCCTGCACCTCGGTGGATTTCACTTCCACAGTTCCGCCGTTATAGTCGAACTCGCCATTGGCCGCGGCTTTGACGATGCGGGTACGCAGCTCCGTGTAAAGCCTTTCATTGGCGACGCTCTTGCGGGAGATGATCTGCTGGCGCACTTCTGACTGGCTGTTCTTGTCGGTGCGCATAAGGTACGTGTAGGTTTTCACGTACATGCGCAGATCATCGAACAGTGTTCTGTCGGACATATCCAACAGCAAAGTGATGGTGTCGCGCATACCCATGCCCATGCGAATGGCATCGGCACGGTCCTGCGCATTGGTCGAAGTGACCACGTTCAACCAGATGGGCTGTTGCGCGGACTGTTGCACCCCATCGATGCGCAAACCATAGCGGAACTGCGCACGCTGCTCACCGTATGCCACTGTCATCTTGCCGAGCACATCACTGACCAGGATCTTCTTCAGCTCGTCGATTTCCTTGCTGGAGTCGATGTCCGTGTTTTTGATCTCCTGCTCAATATCCTGCTCTTCGTTGGTCAGGTAATTGTAGGTATCTCCCACACGCTGCACATACGTGTCTTTTTCCAACTCTCCCAGAACATACTTGATGTTCCTTTCCAGTTCCATCACGTCCATGTCGAACTGGTCGGTCAGCAGAATGCGCAGGTTATGCGGTGTAGTAGGGAATCCGTCGACATGCTTGACCAGCAGCAGCACCTTCAGCAGGCGTACGCCCAGTTCCTTTATATCGGAGCCAAGTCTCTTTTCAGCTTGGTTGATGCGGAAGTTCGAGGTTGATTGGATGGCGTCGGCAATACCGTCATATAGTTTGTCGAACGGCATCAGGGCCCCGACCATCTCATTCTGGCTGGACCGCAGCGTGCTGCTGATGGTGGAAAGCATGGACCGTTCACCCACAGATGCGTGGCGCCCGGAGAACATGTTGTAGCGGCTCATCTCCCGCAGCACGTTCTGGAACAATTCGAATTCATAGTTCACGAACGGATACGACGCGATGAAATCGTCCTTGCCGTATGCCTTGTTATTACTGAATTTCGAAGTCTCACGAGTGAATTCGAACATGGTGCGCAGGTTCGCGTTCTGCTCATCCCACAGCTCGTTCATCACCGACTCATATTCCGGTTTCTTGGTCAGCAAGCGCTTCTGAATGACTTCCACCACGTCGGCGCTGTTGAGCTTCAGCTTGATGGAGAACCTGCCCTGGATCTTCGAAAAGTCATAGCTTTGCTGCTTGGTCCGATCACCGACGATGGTATCCATGTCTTCCTGAGAGGTGACCACTACCCATGCACGCCCGTTGGTCTTGACGGCAAGATCCTCGGCAATGGATTGCAGGGACAGCATGAGCTCCCTGTTCTCACCGATGAACTGGCCAACCTCGTCCACGAGGAACAAGATACGGCGGTTCGGTTCCTGATGGGACAGCCATGCGTTCACGTCGTCTGCGAAATCGCCGACCGTCATCGTATACGTATCCTCATAGCGCTGGATGATGCTGTCCTGCTCCGGCTTGCCCGTCACCGCGGCATAGGCTTCGCAGATCTCATCATCCCATAGCACGGCCTCGTCGCGCCCCTCGCTCCACGGTTTGCCAGCCGCTTGTTCGAATTCATGTTTGAAATCGTCAAGGTAGCCGTTGTTCGCCAGATCACATTCGAATTTCGCGACAAACGGATTCTTGCCATAGAAGCCACGCGCCTCATCGAATACGCGGACAAAGGCGTACAACAGCGCATCAGAGGCATTGGATTTATCTGCCTTCTGATCGATGTTAAACAGAATCGACGTGGCAGGAATCGTCAAGGTCTTCTCAAGCTGCCCTGCAAGCATCTGGTCATCCTGCGATTCGGCTTTGCCCATAAAGGTACGAACAATCTGCTCACGATTCATGGTCGGTTTATTGCCCTTGTCGACGAGTTCGGCCGGAACCTCGCCCAAAACGTGTGACAGCATCTTCAACAAGTGCGATTTACCAGAACCAAAGAAACCGGAAATCCATGCGCCATTCTGTTCGTGGTTCGACGGGTCGTTGTATGCGTCAAGGAATTTGGCCAGATTGCGGCAAATCTCCTCCGTAAGCACATACTCGTTGACCTCATCGTCAAGGTTCTTCTCATCATTGGCCTTGATCACACCATTGATATTGCGGTCAATGTCCTTGCTGAACAACTCCTTGAAGCTGATAGCGCTTTCCCCGTTCATCTGCGTTCCCTTCTTCTTTGAACGAATACTTCGCAAGCGTTACTCGCATTCCACCTGAATCGGCAAAACAACCCTTAGGCCGTCATTCCTGTCATTCCTCCAGTCGCACACTCATCTCACGCAGATTTTGCGCACGATAATAATTATCCCCAGGCAAACAGCCGAATAGCGACATGACCGACCCCGCGGAAGCGCTTCTCGTAAACGTACCCGGATAGAACAGCACCAATGGGCGATCATCGATGCGCCCTTGCAACGCGTTAAGCAGTGTATGCGCACGAATATACGGGTAGACCTTGCCGATTCCCGTAATGAATACGATATTGGCTCCGCCCTCGCTCTTGGCCTGCTTGTAATGATCACGAATGGTATCAGGCAACTGAGCCGTATCCGCGCCCAACACGTTATCGAGCAGTCCTAAAAACTTATCCGTATGCGCATCCGACGAGACTTTTCTGTGGCGTTTTGCCTCCCTATTAAGCACACGATCCAGAATGCCACGATTACCAAGAATCTCCAGAACAACATCGAATAAATCCAGCGTGAGCACCTGCGGAGCATAATCGCCATCATATTTCGGCGTCATCGTCTGCAGCTGACTCACCAATTGCCTGATATGTTCGGCGACCTCAAGCTCCTGCCTAGGCGGATAGTCATAAATGTAATAAGGCTGCTCACCGGCCAATCCACTATTGGTTCTGAACGAACGGGACTCCATGATCTCGCGCAAATGAGCGAAATCAGCATCAATGTCACGGCGCTCATCGGCAGCTTCAACGCCTGCGATGAAATCGGTCATGCTATCCCCCATTCGTACTCACAAGGATGATTCACGCATCGGGAAAAACCCGAACGAATCTGGTCTCTTCATAAGGATATCCGCCAAAGAGGGACTGGGTAGGAAGGAAACCACCGTGTCGGAATTTTTATCGAACAGATGGGCCTCAACCATGGCCTTGAACAGATTGGACCGGAGTTTCTTCGCCGTTCCCTCGCTTATGGTTTCCAGCTCAGGATGCCATGTAGCCTTGTTCGCAATGAAGCGAGCATAATCCTCGAAATCAAGATGCAGGTTCCCTACAAGATAATGTTTTTTGAGCACTTCACCAGCGAATTCCCCGACGATTGCATAATAACGGCACATCGCGATCCACATAAGTGCCTCGCGGTCGGATATGGAGGAATCAGGACCTGCCAAATATGCAAGCTCCCCAACCGTGAGCGCACTGAGCCGCCTAGTAGTCTCCGCCACAACGCGCCTGTTTGCGGAATCCGTGCGAATCGCAAGAACGTTTTCCTCGACGGCCTGTTGGCGAATCGCGGCAATGGACTTGCCCACCTCGGTTTGGGAAGAACACTCAGCGTCGCCGCCGCCTGCATGATTCAGATGATTCAGATACATTTCCGCAAGCGCCCGGCCCTGCGAGGCAAGAAGTCCGCCGACAGTGAAGGAAAGCCGGTACCGCTCCCCCTGCGTCGCTTCCGCACCGTACGAGCCCGCCATGCATATTCCTCCCTTTGCTAAGACACAAGAATATTTCAGAATATTCCTAGGTCTGGAAGTATCGGCGTATCAACCCTAGTGCGGAACCGTTTCGGTACATCTCGCGGAACCTCTTATGATATGCAATCTCCGCTGCTCAGGTAACAGGCAATATAGATGATGCGCAAACTCAATAATCAGAATAACGGAATGAATTGAAGCCAAAGGAGACATATCAAGTTTCAGCAAAGTTCGTAAGGCAAGAGCGACTGCACTGTCGGCACGTACGAAAAGAAGCACAATCTTTCAACCGGCACCATTCGGAATAAGGACGGACGAAAGGCCCGTAAGGGCAAGACGCTTGCGACGCTCCGTAAAGAAAATGGAAGGGGCGCCACGACCTATCGATCTATTGGCGTCGCGCCGTCATCCTTGTCGTCTTTCTCCGGAAAATCCACCCACACTGCGCCCTCTGGCAGCCCGTCGTTGTCTTCCGGAATCGGAATCAGCCCGAAGTCGTAGGCTTCGGTGCCGTTCTCAAGTATGAAATCGCGTAATTGCCTATTGAACTTGCATTTCCCAAACGTAGGCCGACCTTGGATTTCTGAGAATGTCGTCTTGCTGCAGAATCCAGCTCTGTTGAAGTTCACATCACGCTTAAAGGCTACCCCACTGAAGTACGTGCTACCTTTGAAAGTCGCTTCGATGAAGCCTACGCAACCTTTGAATGTCGCGTCAATAAGTTCTGTGTTCCCTTTGAATGTCGTCCTGCAGAAATCTGCGTTACCTTTGAATATCGCACCGCTGAAGCTCGCTAGACCTTCGAAGACCATCCTTCTGAAGTCCGTAGCGTATTCGAAGGTTGTCCCGCTGAAGTCTGTGAGACCTTTAAATGTCGATTTACTGAAGTATGCGTCTCTTTTAAATATCGCTTCGTTGAAGCGCGCTTCACCTTTGAAAATCGCTTCATTGAAGTGTACTTCACCCTTAAAGGTTGCTCTACTGAAGTTTGCATCGCCTTTGAAGATTGTGCCGATGAAGACCACATAGCCTTCGAATGTCGCTCTTTTGAAATTAATGTGGTCCTCGAATTTGGATCTATTGAAGTTTAAACCACGTACGAAAGTGATGTCCATGAGGTCCACGTACTCGTGGAATGTGACCCCATGGAGGTCGAACGCGCAGTCGCACCACAGCTGGTCATCACGCACGATTTGCCGCACGCGAATCTCTCCATTGTCGGCTTTTCGTTCTTTGAGAAGATGGTTTCGCATGACGGCAATGATGGTGGATTCCACGGCCTTGTCCGAGTCTCCGGACCTGGGCTGGTCCGTCGCCGGCTTGCCGTCCGCTCCGAGGGGATACGTCTCGCGGTCGGAACGCAGGTAGCCGCACAGGATGTCCACCACGCGCTGACGGTATCCGCCACCATAGGTGTCCGCGACGTCCGTCAGCGCGTAGACACCTGCGATGCGCGTGGAGGCCCTGTCAGAACCCAATTGATCGACAGCGTCCTGCATCTTCGTGTTGACGAGGCGGCCCTTCTCTCGGTCCTCCTCTCGTTTCGCGCGCTCCTCATCCCGTCCGGCTTGTTGCCGTTCCTGGTACTTGATCACCAAATAGGCCACCGCGCCCACGCCGCCGACGATCGTCAGGGAAGTTGCAGCGATGCTCGCCACGCATTTCCCTGGCTCCGATGTCAGATGCCACAGACAGCACATGACGGCTGCGAACGCAAGGATAGCGAGAACGACCCATGCGACGATTTTGCAGAGCAACGGCCATCCACCTATCGAGTCCTTCCATCTCTGTAGCAACGTCTTCTTCTGAGGTGGCTGCATCGTTTCTCCCTGCGTTCTATCTTCCATGTTCGTCATCATAGGCCTTCTTCTTCCATCATCGTTGACCATGAAACCGATAAACACGGAATACGCTACACGGCTGTTATTCGTTTCCAGTCCAAGTAAGACGGCCACAACCCACTCTGATGTCTTTCAAATACTCAGACACTCCTCGCGGCGCAGTTTCTTGAGTGGGATCCATCCTCGACCATATACACCAGCCGGTTCACGGAATCAATGCACCGGCTCCACACGCTCTGCGATTCCCATTTGAGCGGCTCAGACTTGACCATACCCGCGAACGGGAAACATATCGTATCGAGCATCAACGCGCTGATGTGTCCGGGTATCCTCCTGTCCCAGGTCTGCCAGTACAGATAACATCCCCATGAGTTCTCGGTTCAACGCGGCACAGATATGATTCCGGAGCCTTACGGAAATTGGTGTACGCAACCGCCGTGACCATGGCAATCTCCTCTTCAATCCGACAACATATGTACAGAAAGTGGTACAGCCAAAGCCGAGGAGACTCAATCCCAAGATTCGCCACGGGAGGCGTTCGCCATCCCCTCACAGCCCCACGTGTGCCGCATGATCGCGAACCGTGCCCTCCTCATCCAGACTGACAGACGGGAAACCACTCGAATCATCAAGAAAGTCACAGATCAGCCGCCACTGGCGCCGGCTTATGCCAATACGCTCGTCCGGCCTCACCATGAGCACCGGTGCCGCAGGCTCCAGCGACTCGATCTGCGTTTTCGACGTGGAATAACACTCCTCGTCATCAATCCAGACAATCGGCAACGGCTCCTCCTGCCGTCGTTCGAACCGAACGCGCGACATAATCTCCGCAAGCTTGCCCGTCAACCTTCTCTCATTGGTGACCGGATCATACCAGATAACAGTCCGTTCAACCCCGGGATCCCAGCCAAGCATGGGGTCAAGCACCCTTGAGCAATACGGCTGCCATGTGGTCAGCCAGTTCAATTCGGCACTGCCGGAAAGGGCCAGTTCATGCATCATGCCGGCAAGCTCGCGTGACCAGTGCACGCGGAACCGCCCGCGCCCTGTACGCACCTGCTCGTTACCGGTCAGCGGAAACGCACGCGCGGAATCGTACAGTTCTTACGTGGGTCGCCTTCCTTCAGCCATTGCGTATGGCCGACCCCTCCCCGCCGAAGCGCCTTGTCATCGGGGAACGCGTTCAGCACACCGTCAAAATCCGTGTAGATCACCGCCCGAACCATTACGCCTCCTGGTAAGCCCTAATCCTGCAGCGTCCTGTAATTATTCACTACTATCTACCGGACAAATCAAGCCGGCCTATTTTCGCTAGTTGCTTTATTCGTGGCAGCCGAACGCCAAAACCCGAAGTATGAGCGTTGGAATTCCAACGCTCATACTCGCCATAATCGCCAAACAGTGCCACAAACAAGCCAACAAGCGTTTTTTGGGGAGGGTCATTCGCGTGATGTTGCGCTCTATCATTGATAAAAACATCCAGCAACCGCATACCGTAAGGAATCACATGCGCTATTTCACTTCGGACACGCATTTCGGCCACCCTCTGGTCACCGCACTGCGCGGATTCCTGAACAATGGCAGGCTCCGCGCCGAATACCGTGATGTCTGGCAGGCGCAGGGTCGCGCCGCCGCGCACGCATGGATCAAACAATATGTGCGCGACAATCAGACGTCGTTCAAAGCAATCTGCGACATCACACGCCATGAGAACACCATCATCGGCAACATCAACGAGACCGTCGGGCGTGATGACGAGCTATGGATTCTCGGCGATCTCTCCTACCGTTGCACCGTCGAGCACACGCTCGACTGTCTACGCCGCATCAACTGCCGCCATCTGCACCTGATCATCGGCAACCACGACCGCAACTTCCGTCTCCGCTCCAATGACGCGCTATACGAGGACGTGTTCGAGACCATCGATGACTACCGCGAGATCGACATGGAGCTTCCCGTTCTCGACGGCTCCGGCAAGCCGACGGCCGCAACCGCACGGCAGACCATAGGCATGAGCCACTTCCCCAGGCTCTCGGCATTGGCCGAAGAACACGGCAACTGGCCGGAAAACTGGAACAAGTTCGCCGATGTGGCACCGACCACCGAAGGTTGGCTGCTCTATGGTCACACGCATCAAGGCATTCCCGACGGCACCGATCCGCTCAGCGTGAATGTGGGGCTCGACGCATGGGATTTCAAGCCAGTCAGCGAGCAGCAGCTCCTCGCCTGGTTCACATTCCGGCACGCCGACCAATCAAAGTAAATTCCCCCGAGCATGCGTCATCGTCCGGAGGCGAAGCGGGTGAGGACTCCCGACTTGGCCAAGGCTCGGTAGAGGACCCACGAACCGAACCCGGCGAATACGACCGCGCTCAGCAACTCGCATGCCGTGCCGATGAGTCCACGCGGACTGAAGAACGAAAACGCCTGGTAGTAGAAGAACAACAGGTAGAAGTTGTATACAATGCCGATCGCCACGGCCGACAGCAACGTGACGCCAAGCGTCCAACGACGGTAGCGGAACACCGCGAACACCGCTTCGGCGGCAAGCGCCTGCACAAGCGCGATCACCACCAGGCTCACACTGTATTTCGTACCAAGCACCACTTCGACGAACGAGGCGACCAACAGCACGTAGGCGGACGCGCCCGGCTTGCGCACGATCAACAAACCCAGCGTCGCGGGAAAGTAGAACAATGCATGCAACAGCGCCGCCGAACCGGGGAAGTATCAGGGTCAGCAGCGGGAACAGACCATAGGACAGGCCATCGAACACCCAGAACATCACACCCGACATCACACCGACCGCCGCACCGACCGCAATGTCGATCACACGCCATCGCAGTGATCCGCGTGTCGCACACTTGGTTGCGGTCGATGCCGTCGGTCGTGCCTGCGGAGCCTGTTCCGAAGCTTGCGCCGAAGAGTCGTGGAGGTATGGTTGCGAGGATGGCCGTGCCATGATGAAGTCCTTTTGGTCGATGCCGCGCACCGTGAGTTGGAGATCGCGGCGGTCGCCGTGGGCCGCTCCTCGACCTGCGCGGCCCGGGCAGGAGCGACGCGCGCCATTATACGGACGCCATGTTCCCATGTCCGCCAGCGTTTCGCATATGAAACGCATCAGCAGCATACACGTCACATTTGCGAAAGAATCGTCTACATCGTCCGCATCGCAACAATCCGCAACCCCATTCCGCTTACGCTTGACCATGGATTTCAAGCGGCGTATACCACCACACGATAAGAGGTTGGCATGAAGACGATGGCACGGCAAATAGGAACCGTTCTGTGCATGGCGCTGGCTTTGCTGTCGGCGTTCTACGCGTTCGCCGTGAT
>ULVF01026838.1_pt1 | contig 12470 bp, 12 predicted proteins | sample 1959201 | NCBI WGS metagenome assembly ULVF01 (sample SAMEA4835779, study PRJEB28245) | human gut metagenome | biome: gut microbiome; material: fecal sample | place: Denmark | collected 2008 | reverse complement strand
CAAATGCCTTTTATGATTAGCATTTACCTCCTACCCGATTTTTATGCCTCCGATTACAAGATCCGTCGGGCGAACCCACATCCGCATCCTACCCTCCTCTGCTGTTCCTTCTCGCGCTGTCGCCGGTTATTGGAAACGACAAACAACCTCTTCCAATAACCACTACGCGTGCTCAGGCAAGACAGACATCCTGTTACGAAACCGGTGACAAGCCCCATCTCTCCTATTGGCGTTGTCTTCCTATCCCTTTCATGACTATACTCCACGACAAAGAGAACTTGTCCGTAGGAGATTCGGCTTTGTCCGCAAGCTCAAAGCATCCTATACTGAGACACCCTATATGATCTCGGTCTCAAATCCTGTCGCTTACGACTTCTCTGCATCTCCCCTGTTGACGCATCAAGACGGTAAGGACAAAACTACTTTACCAGCATGACTATACTACCACATGTGATCAGCAACGCACCGATAATGACCCGCAGACTGACCGATTCTCTCAACAACAGAAACGACAAGCAGATGGTGATGACCACGCTCAGCTTGTCTATCGGCGCCACACGTGACACGTCACCCGTCTGCAACGCCTTGAAATAGAACAGCCACGACAAGCCCGTGGCAGCCCCCGACAGAATGAGGAACAGCCATGTGTGCCGTCCTACATCGCGGATGCCCGCCCCCTGATGCTCAAACACGACAATCCCCCATGTGATGACCAGGATGATCAAGGTACGGATGGCCGTAGCCAGATCGGAATTGATGTCCTTCACTCCTATCTTCGCGAAAATGGCTGTCAGCGCAGCGAAGAAGGCTGACAGCAAGGCATAATACCTCCACATATAACAATTGATTTTACCGTTTGAATATCATATTTTATGAATGACCCATGCGCACTGCACGAGTCGGACCACTTCCCTGCAAAGCCTGTCAATCCAACAATTACAGATGGCCTGATCGCAGTCTTACCCCACTCGGTCAGTAGACCGTGACCATTCATATCCTTGGCAGGTCCGACATCTTCCGTCCTCATGACGGTGCTCCATCCGCCACTTTGCATCGATGAAGCCTACTAAGCCTTCGAAAAGGAGAGGCGGGTAGACCGCTCAATAATAGTACGACATCTTTCGAATCTCCAACGATCAGGAATTAATCCGGTTGACCGCCACATGCAAATGTACAAAACTAATCCGGACGTCATCCCTATCGTTAACTCGGGTTATACATATTAACAGACATTAGACTCACAGATACGAACCTCATAATCCGTCCGGTCACTCATTTCCAAGAATGACGCACATGCCATACCATGATATTCCAGGAGTTAGAGACCAAACGGGGACTGATGCCCGTCAGCAATATACCGTCCATTACCCACAAGAGGCCTCAGCATCAATAGAATCCCTCTCTGCACAGACAGGCTTTCCAAACATCGCCTGCTTGCCGACACCGACAATACTAATCCTTATCTGCTGCCGGCGAATAACCGTCCTTTTCCTTATTACATTCTCTTGTAAGATCCGGTTCGTCCAGGCAATTTGTTGCCCACCGAAAAACAATACAGTCACGCAGAATCCTTTGACTCTGCGTGACTGCACTACTCTATATTGTCCGAAATGATCCTTCTGCCACGGCGCACTCTGTCTACCTGCCGCGAAAGAGACCTGTCACTATCCTACAATGGTGAAGCGGGCAAACTTGAGCAACAGCTGCTTCGTGCCCGACCCATCAAAACAGATGCTTGCCTTGCAGTTCTCACCCGTGCCCTCAATCTTCATCACCGTACCCCGGCCGAAACGCTGGTGCTCTATGATCGAGCCTACTTTCAGGCCGTTGGGTCCTGTTGTCTGTGCCGCACCTCTCGATCCGGTACGCTCACTCTCCGTCATACGGCGCATCCCGACAGGACGAGGACCGGCCGACACTCCGGTGCTTCGGCCACCGTTGGTCATCGTCTTTGCCACCTTCTGCCAGTTGCCGCTCTGCTGCAAGCGACGCTCAAATCCCTTTCCGAAAGGATTGACCGCTTCCTCCGGCTGTCTCGGCGAGGTGATCTTCGGCTTCGGATCGGCCATGAACTGCCCGGCCACGGGACGTGAGTTCTGCATCCGGCTGTCCAGCTGCCGATACTCCGATCCCCAGGGATGGCTCCCCGTGTAAGGACGGTCGCTCTCATAGTCGCGCTGCCGCCAGGAGGGCTGTCTGTCCTCCTCCCATGGACGACGGAACGGACGCTCCACAGGCTCATCGTTCCAGCCGTCTTCCAATCCACTGCCATGACGCATCGGACGCCTGCCACCGTCCTTGACGATGTGAAGATACTGGGGGTCAATGTCCTTGAGAAAACGGCTCGGCCTCACCATCATGTCCGGTGAGCCAAAACGCCAGCGCTGATGGGCCCAGGAAAGATAGCAGTGCTTCTCCGCCCGCGTAATGGCCACATAGCACAGACGACGCTCCTCCTCCAGCTCGCGCTGCGTAGAGACAGCCATCTGACTCGGAAACATGTTCTCCTCCATGCCTACGACAAAGACCGTCTTGAACTCCAGACCCTTCGCGGCATGGATCGTCATCAGCGAGATCTTATCGTCGGAGTCGTCACCATCGTCAATATCCGTCATCAATGACACGGTGGAGAGATAGTCCTCGATATGCGTGTGTTCCGGATCACCGTCCTCCTGCTGCGTCTGTACGAAGTTGGCGATGCCTGAGAAAAGCTCGTCCACATTCTCGCGCCGGCTCTCGCCCTCGGGCGTGCGGTCGGACGACAGATCGGTGGCAATGCCACTCTTCGTAACGATGTCGCGTGCCAGCACAGACGCATCATCCAGCTGACGGCGGTCGATGAACCCCTGTATGAGATCGCGGAAGGCTATCAGCTTTCCCATCGTCCCCCGGTTGAGGGGCAGGACAGACGGATCGGGATGCTCCAACAGTTCCCATACCCCTACTCCAGTGTCACGCGACGCCTGCGCCAACCGCTGCAAGGTCGTATTGCCGATGCCGCGCGACGGATAGTTCACGACACGATAGAACGCTTCCTCATCCTGTGGATTGACCACCAGACGGAAATAGGCTATGACATCCTTGATCTCCTTACGCTGATAGAACGACAGTCCGCCGAAGATACGATACTTGTCACCCAAACCGACAGAAGGCTTCCGCATCTCCTCCTCGAAAAGACGACTCTGCGCATTGGTACGATAGAGAATGGCAAAATCCTTCCATGCACAATCTTCCTCTTTCTTTAGCCGCTTGATCTCACGGCACACAGTCTCAGCCTCACGCTTGTCGGAGATATTCTCCAAGACCGTGATCTGGTCGCCCTCCTCATTCTTGGAATAGAGTTCCTTGGGAATCTGGTTACCATTGTGCTTCATCAGGGAGTTGGCAGCAAGCACGATAGACTGTGTCGAGCGGTAGTTCTGTTCGAGCTTGAAGAGTCGCGCATCCTCATATATCTTCCTGAAAAGCAGGATATTGTCTATGTTCGCTCCACGGAAGGCATAGATACTCTGATAGTCATCACCCACGACACAGATCTTACGGCGCTCCTGTGTGAGCTGCTCCATGATCTTCCGTTGCACCATGTTCGTGTCCTGATACTCATCGACCAGCACGAAGGCGAAACGGTCGGAATAAAAACGTCTCACATCCTCATTCTCCACCAAGAGCTGATAGGTGAGCACCAGCAGGTCGTCAAAGTCCATACAGTTGGCCTGACGCAGCCGCTGGTTATACGCCATATAGATCTTGCCCAGCTCAGGCATGTTGCGTTGCCGGTCGGCCTGGAGCTGCTCAAAGCTGTTCACATAGTCATCGGGCATATAGAGCCGGTTTTTCGCCTTTGAGATAACACCGTGGACGGTAGCCGGCTTATAGGTCTTATCGTCAAGTCCCATGTCCCTGATCACCTTCTTCAGCAGCGACCGGGAGTCGTTCTCGTCATAGATCGTATAGGCATGGCTGTAGCCGATACGGTCGGCCTGTGCACGCAGAATGCGTGAGAAAATGCTATGGAAAGTACCCATCTGCAACCCACGGGCCTGCTCCTCACCCACCAGCTGGGCTATGCGCTCCTTCATCTCGTTGGCCGCCTTATTGGTGAATGTCAGCGCCAGAATGTTCCACGGCTTCAGCCCACGCTGCAGTAAATAAGCTATCTTATAAGTCAGTACGCGCGTCTTGCCCGATCCGGCACCGGCAATGATTAGCTCGGGACCGTCACAATATTCCACGGCCTCACGCTGGGCGGGGTTAAGGCCGCTGAGCAACTGTTCTTCGTTGATCATCTGATATGTCCTAACTCTTTAGTGAAAAAACTATTTGTATGTCCCTCCTACAGCCGTACTGGGATCGTAGTCCTCACCCTCCTTGGGGAATGAGGGGATATAGCGCATATTCTGTTCTATCTGGCGTTGGCGCTTGCGCATGTACGGACCGGGATACTTGGACGAATATCTACGGGGGTTGGGGAAGGTGGCGGCGATCAGGGCACAGTCCGCACGGGTGAGCTCATCGGCCTTCTTACCGAAATTGTATTCCGCACAGGCATCAGCACCATAGATATACGACCCCATCTCGATCGAATTGAGATACACCTCCATAATGCGCTGCTTGCTCCAGCACAGTTCGATCAACGCCGTGAAATACACCTCAAATCCCTTGCGCACCCACGAGCGACCCGGCCAGAGGAACACATTCTTGGCGGTCTGTTGCGAGATGGTGGAGGCACCAAATTTCTTTCCACCCCTACTGTTCCGCTTGGCCGCCTGCCCGATGGCATTGAAGTCGAAGCCATGATGCAACAGGAAGCGGGAGTCCTCACCCGCCATAGCTGCCACCGGCAGATGGGGGGACATCTCCTCAAGAGGGATCCAATGGTGATGCATCGTCAGCGTTCCTCCCTGAATACAACGGATCACCATGAGAGGAGTGATATAAACAGGCAGGAAACGATAGACGACCACAGCCAAAAGTGTTGATGCAAAGAAAAGGGCCAATGCCCAGCGAATGATTTTCTTAAAGAGTTCCATCTGACAGAACTGATATACAATGACTTACAATCTGTTTATCTATGAAGTTAACGATCTATGGCCTAAACCAAAAAGTGGGGATGAAGACCCATCAAGAGTCTTCATCCCCTTTATGTCAGAAAGATCGGACAGGCGACGACATCTCGCACCACCCTCTCTCTGCTTATTTCAATGTGCCGTTGTTGGCAGCTTCCACCATTGCCTTGCTGGCATAGAGATACACCTCTACACGACGGTTAGCCTTCTGGCCGGCTGCCGTAGAGTTGTCAGCCACAGGATTGGACTCACCAAAGCCCTGTACGCTCTTGAACTGCGTAGCGGGAACGCCGAGGCTCTGCAGATAGCTCGATACAGCCGTAGCACGATCGAGTGACAGCTCCTGGTTCTTGGCCTGGCTCTGAGCTGCAGTGCAGTTCTTCCAGCCCTGATTGTCAGTATAACCCTGGATATCGATATCACAAGTGCTGTTGTTCTTCAGCACAGTGGCAAACTTAGCCAGATCATTCTTTGAGGCTGCTGCCAGTGTCGACTGACCCGTTGCGAAGAGCAGACCGGAATCGAAAGTCACCTTTACAGCCTGCAGACCATTGGCATCGGTCACCGTTTCTACCTTGGCATTCTCCACCTCGGCAGCCTCAGCAGCCACCTTATCCATGTGACGGCCGATCAATGCACCGGCGCCCGCACCTACTGCTCCACCGATAGCGGCACCAACACCCGTGTTGCCGGCAAGCTTACCAATCAGAGCGCCTACGGCGGCACCTGCACCTGTACCGATCAATGCACCTGTGCCCTGCTTAGTGGCACAACTCGTAACAGCCAATACACACAGCCCGGCTACGGCTATTTTCATATTCTTCATAGACTTATATATTTTTTTGTTCTATACTTTTTTGTCTTTGTTGCAAAGTTACTTCTTTTTTCAATAGTATATACCGTTTATACGGCCTTTTTTTCGTAACTTTGCCACAAAGTTAATATCCTTCCTGCAAGGAGCAAAGCGGAATTGCCTATTTATAATAGGAAAATCCCTATTTTGATAAAAACTATTAAAACGACAAAACATAAATGGCAAAAGAACTGAAAGAACTGACGAAGCGTGCTGACAATTACAGTCAGTGGTACAACGACTTGGTAGTCAAGGCCGACCTGGCCGAACAGGCTCCCGTCCGCGGTTGCATGATCATCAAGCCTTATGGCTTCGCCATCTGGGAGAAGATGAAAGAAGTGTTGGACAAGATGTTCAAGGAGACCGGCGTGCAGAACGCCTATTTCCCCATGCTCATCCCCAAGTCATTCCTCTCCCGTGAGGCCGAGCATGTGAAGGGCTTCGCCAAAGAGTGCGCCGTGGTGACCCACTACCGTCTGAAAGCCAGCGAGGACGGCAACAGCGTGGTAGTCGATCCTACAGCCCGTCTGGACGAGGAGCTCATCATCCGTCCTACTTCCGAGACTATCATCTGGAACACCTATAAAGGATGGATCCATTCGTGGCGCGACCTGCCCCTGATGTGCAACCAGTGGTGCAACGTGATGCGCTGGGAGATGCGTACCCGTCCATTCCTCCGCACCTCAGAGTTCCTCTGGCAGGAGGGCCACACAGCACATGCCACCCGTGAGGAGGCTGAAGCCGAGGCACAGCGCATGCTCCACGTATATGCCGATTTCGCAGAGAACTGGGCAGCCATTCCTATGATCCAGGGTGTGAAGAGTGAGACCGAGCGTTTTGCCGGTGCCCTCGACACCTACACCATCGAGGCCATGATGCAGGACGGCAAGGCGCTGCAGAGCGGTACGAGCCACTTCCTCGGCCAGAACTTTGCCAAGAGCTTCGACGTGACCTTCCTCAACAAGGAGAACAAGCCTGAATATGTATGGGCCACCTCTTGGGGCGTGTCAACACGTCTGATGGGTGCACTGATCATGGTACACTCCGACGACAACGGACTCGTGCTTCCTCCGAAGCTCGCTCCTATCCAGGTAGTGATCGTGCCCATCACCAAGGGCGGCGACCAGCTCGACAAGATCTCTGCCAAGCTGCAGCCCGTCATCGACCAGCTGCGTCAGCTCGGCATCTCCGTGAAGTACGATGACGCCGACAACAAACGTCCGGGCTTCAAGTTTGCCGACTACGAGCTCAAGGGTGTACCTGTACGTCTCGTCATGGGTGGCCGTGATCTCGAGAACAACACCATCGAGGTGATGCGTCGTGATACACTGGAGAAAGAGACCGTCAGCTTTGACGGCATCGTTGACTACGTGAAGAACCTGCTCGAGGACATCCAGAAGAACATCTTCGAGAAGGCCCGTAAGTTCCGCGATGAGCATATCTATGAGTGCGACAACTACGAGGAGTTCAAGGAGCGCATCAAGAACGGCGGCTTCTTCCTCTGCCACTGGGACGGCACACCCGAGACGGAAGCCAAGATCAAGGAGGATACGCAGGCTACTATCCGGTGCGTGCCCTTCGCCTTCGAGCAGACACCCGGTATCGACATGGTGAGCGGCAAGCCCGCCAAGTATCGTGTCATCATCGCACGCAGCTACTAAAACAGCAGATAGACGCTCCACCTATTATATATAAGGAGCACACGATAATCGAGTAGGAGGAAAACGAAGTGGTTTTCCTCCTACTTTCGTTTTCCAACCTCCCATACTACCGCATGTGCCATTCGACATACGACGTTCCCATTTCTAGATACCATTTGAGACAGTAGCCCATCAGTCCCCACCCATCCCCATACAACTTATCATTAGACACTGCTGAGGACAGCAAACGACTGTCTGCCATACGCTCATAGTCAAGACGAGCGTTCAATGCCTACCAATCAAGAAGCGCCACATTTCCTTAAATCATGAACCCTAGTCTTAACTTTCTTCCTTGAAATACGTATGACGTGCATACAAAAAAGGGCCAAGGCATTGATGCCGTACCTTGACCCGTTATTATTATTTCGCATATCTTTCCGCCATGGCCCGTATTCTCTTACACATCTGCTCACGCACATAGGCCGGACGGAGCACCTCCACCTCCTCACCATGGGACAATAATTCGCGAATGAAATCATAGGAAGGCATGACATGATACCTGAACACGGAATAGTTTCCAGTTGACTCTATCTCTTGTTGTGAGGAATGTAACGGTAACGTACGGAAATAATCACGCTTATGCATGTCATTGTAAACCTTCACGTCTATATCCTCCACATCGTACTCATCGGGTTCCACAATTATTCCAAAGGCATCCTTGAAATACTCGTCAACGGACAGCTTATCCGGAAAGACGAAAGTCTGCTCCGAGACGGTCATGTCCTTGATACGGTCGAACGGATAGCGCTGGATATCTATCCCAGTGCCATCCGCCGTTCGGGCAGGACCGATAAGATACCATCGTTGACGAAACACACGCAGGAAATAAGGTGCTACCGACAGCTCCCACTCAACATCATCCGTAAAGTTTTGGAAACGGATATCTACACGCCGGCCATATCGCATTGCCTTAATAATAGGAATAAGCAACTTATCGCCCGAGGGAACGTCCTCAAACACTATCCGGCCTCTCAGCGCCCTACTCTCCCTCAAATCAGAATTGATGGCAAAAGCATTGAGCATCCACCCCTTTATACGATTGCCATACAGTTCCCCAAGATTGCTGATGCGATACACATATCCGTCGGAGGCATCACAGACGACAGAGATATCAAACATCATCTCTATATCATGGATATAATCAATGAACGTGCGTCGCGGCAGGCGGGTATGAAGATCGTTGAGGGAGCTCTCTTCCCACCGCCTGCATAGTTCCTTATACGTACAACCGCCTGTTGAGACCAAAGTCTCAACGATCCACAGACATTTGCGAAACTGATCCTTCATAGGCTTCCTGACTTACATGAACAGACGGATAATCTTATGCCAGAAATTCCAGTCATAACCCGTAGAGGGATGATAGACATACGTTGCCAGTACCCGCTTGCCACTATCGAGGACATAGTTGCCACTTTCCACCGTATATCCCTCAATGTCCTTATCGGGTAGAGGCTCCCACTGCCGGTCGCTCATCCTCTCCCACAACCGTCGTCCCCATACAATGGCGAGATCGGGCTGCAAGGCATCAAGCACTTCAGAGAACGCAGGGGCTGAGCTCTTGAAATCCATATCATCGGGCGACTGGCGTGCGGCGTTCATAGCACGCTGAACATAATTATAAAACGCCACCGACTGCCATATCCGCCGGCTCTCCTCCGGTGTGGTCGTATGGCCGACCAACGACCGCTCAAACTTCAAGAAAGTATTACGCCATCCATCAGTATCACCAAACTGAAGATAATTATTTACCGTATCAATTGTGAAACGAGTACACTTAGAGGTCTTATCCTTGCCACAATCCTCGCATGCGTCTTCGCAGTAATGGCTCTCACCAACGATGAGAATACGCTTTTTGAAAATACCGCCATCGGAATAATCCCGACCTATAAAAGGCTTGAAGAAAAGATGTGATTGCATAATAATAAGATTTTTACAGGTATATTATATTCTATTGGAGTGTCTGACACGACAGGCTTCCTACTGACCGAAGGCCTGCCTCCTTCTCCTCAGACTCCATTATGATTCTGGTACAAATATAAATGAAAACTGAACCAAAACCAATTCTTTAAAAACTTAATTGTTGAATCCTCATTGGAATGCATATAGGGACGGGACGCACCCTGGCGCGTCCCGTCTCCCAATTACATTGAGGGTTACGGCCATGCAAATGCCATGGCCTTCACTCCCAATACCTGATGAACATCAGATGGAGATCAATCTCACCAGCATATTGTTGAAGCTGTTGTTGGTCTCCTGAAGCAGATCGATGAGCAGACTCTGCTTCTGCAGGCTGTCGTTGGTGACATCACCATCGAAACTCTCTAAAATTTTATCGGTTATCTTGTCTATGCGTCCGGAAGCGTTCTCCAACTGCTTCTCTATGATGGGAGCAGCCGTACGGAACTTTGCCAGTCGGGTCTCGGACTCCACGATAAACATGTCCAGCTTATGGTCAAGCTCCGCGATCTGCGCACGGACATTGGACACGGCAACAACCGCATCAGAAAGAGAAGTGGAAACCAAGGCGACACTAGTACACATATTGTCAATGGTGTTCATTACCTGGGCAATATCCAGATCATTCTCATTCATTACTTCAGAAGGACGCTCCTCAAAGTCCTCATTAGAAAGCAGTTCATTCTTATTCATTTGATCATCCATAACTATCAATTAGAAAATAAAGAGTTAAATACTGAACCGACAACAGAATGTTTCTCCAAATCTATCTCAGGATACTCGATGTATCCGGCATCCTTCATATTAGACAGGACGAAATTATCCCGTTGAGTCTTATAATCCTCCCAAGATCCGCCAAAGACCATCCAGGTTATAAATATCCACAAGAGGAAGCCCAACGGCCAGACAGTCCACCGAAGCCATGTAGCCCAATCATACCAGCCGGGCACAAAATACCATAGCACAATAACTACTATACCGGCTAACAAACAACCAAGCGATCTGAATTTAAGATTGTTCACCCTCTTCTTACGGCTGCAGTAAGCATCATACCAGTCATTATGGTCTATCAGTTGCTGTACCACGGAATGAACGGTTTCCTTTGAGGGAAGGCTCAATGGATTGTCAAAAGCCGACAACATAGTATATACAAGCGACGAATCCAACAAGCAGAATAGCGTCGAACCGGAAATCTGTTCCACGCCCGGTGACAATGCCTGTAGGAAAGCCTGTACCGGATTCTCACCTGCGGCATCGGAGACAAAGTTGATAACAGTGAAATTGTTGGTGTAAGGCGTCGGACGCTCATCACCGGAGGTCTGCTCGTCATTCTCCCACGCATCATACTCCTTATCAAGATAATGGGCTACAAGCAACACATAGCACGAGGTCTTAAAGCTGTAGAGTATCTTCTCTTGTACTTTCATAAGCATATCCATATTGATCTTCTCCAGATCAGATATCTTATACATGTGCGTAGCTCTCTGCTTTATGATCTTCTTCAAGTTTTCATTCACCTTCTCTGCGAGAGGTATGATTCGTCTCAGCGAATTATGCTTGGTTCGCGCCAACCTCTGTTTCTGTTCCATCAGCTTGTCAAGATACTGATTGTGCTTATAGGTGGAATAGCCAGCGCCGATGGCACTAATTCCACTGACAGCAAGATTAGTATACATACCTATCTTACGAAGGGTCTTATCACTGACATGTCCCTTGGTAGCCTCCATTGCTATCTGACCCATTACGGCCACTGTCGAAGCCATCAGACCAAACGAACTGTCTATCTGACTTTCGAGAGCAGATAACTGGGTCTGCAATTCATTCTCTACCTGTCGCAACTCATTGACATAACTGTCAATCTGCTGCAAGACAGGATCGGCTTGCAAACCATGATTAGCCGATACCATTTCTTTTCCGTTTTTTGTCATATCACTAACTGTTTCTTGTCCTATATGTTACCTTCTCACCCAATCTCTTCCACCGTTGCGCGAGTAATAAAGTCCTTTAGAGGTATTGGCATAAAGGGTACCGCCATCTTCCTGCAAGTTCAAGAACTCGCCATACGAAGAGCCATTGCTACAACGAATCACCCAAGAGCGTCCCTGATTACCTGAATAGTATAGACCCTTGGAGGTACAGGCGATAATCTCATTGCCGAAGACCATAAGATCACGAAAGATCCCACACTGGTCGCTGCTGTAACGGGTCACCCACGAACATCCGCCATTCTTGGAACATTCGATGGTATTCTTTGGTTGATTGAAGCGCAGTAGCTCGCTTCCAAGATTTATCATCTGCGGCATAATATAAAATCTTAAAATCATACATACCTTACACACCTTCTACAACAAGGTGCGTATCATTAAATGCAAAAATAGCCGGGTGGTGAGCGACATTCCTGCACACCATGGAAGTATTTTGGCATTATTATGAAAAGAATTGGTTTACCCGATAAATATAGGGAGGTTAGGCATATATAGTTTTGTAAGCCTGAAAAGGAAGGATTAGATATCCGTCATCCCCTTGAGAGAAGTTCTGAAAGCCTTAATTTCAGCGAAGGCTTTTGTCGCCTTGTTCACACAGAAATTCAAGACCTCATTATAACGGTCATACAGCGTGTGGGCGATTTTTGAATCGAAATATCTACTTTGGCATATCAGCATCTTTTTGGCCATCAGGTCTACCTCTTTGCCCCAAACAGGAAAATCACGGATGGTCACGATAACATAGGGCTCCTTGGATTCCCCTCCTTGTATTCTACTCTGGCCGACTCGGCAAGGCATATAAGGATAAAGGGGCTTTTTTCTCTTCACCGACTGCCCTTACACCTGAAAGTATTTCTGACGGCAGTATCAGGCTCACCCGATAAATATAGGGGAGATATGTTGCTCAGAT
>ULVF01072199.1_pt1 | contig 12475 bp, 10 predicted proteins | sample 1959201 | NCBI WGS metagenome assembly ULVF01 (sample SAMEA4835779, study PRJEB28245) | human gut metagenome | biome: gut microbiome; material: fecal sample | place: Denmark | collected 2008 | reverse complement strand
TTGCAAATTTCAGATCCGGTGTCACATCCACTGACACAACAGATGTCATAGGATGTATTCTCGGGTCTTTGATGTCTCTTGAAATAATCTTACTTAGCTCTCTTTGAACTTCTCCATTCATACGAGAATATTTTATACTGTTTTTTCTCATATAAATCATCCCCCTATTCTTTTTTTAATGTACTCTCAAAATTCTGAGAGTACATTTATATTGTATGAAACATAAACATTGCTGTCAAATCATAGGTATTGCCTTATAACAATCTCTTAGCTTCTAGGAACTTCCACCATGATATATGCTTCTACCTGATCCTCTACCTTGATATCGTTAAATCCTTCAAATACAAGACCACATTCATATCCGGCAGCAACTTCTTTAACATCATCTTTAAATCTCTTAAGCGATGCAAGCTCACCCTCGAATATCTGCTCGCCCTCACGGCTTATTCTTACCTTACAATTTCTCTCAATCTTTCCGTCAAGTACATAAGAACCTGCGATCATTCCGACACCTGATGCCTTGAATGTCTGTCTTACTTCTGCATGACCGATTACTTTTTCCTCATATTCAGGATCAAGCATACCCTTCATTGCTGCCTCGATGTCTTCGATAGCATTATAGATTACCCTGTAAAGTCTTACATCTACTTTTTCTCTGTCTGCTATCTCTTTTGCTGTATTGTCAGGTCTTACATTAAATCCGATGATTATCGCATTTGACGCACTTGCAAGAGATACATCCGACTCATTGATGGCTCCAACTGCCCCGTGGATTATCCTTACGGCAACCTCATCATTGCTGAGTTTAAGAAGACTCTGTTTAACTGCTTCAACTGAACCCTGCACATCAGCCTTAACGATAAGGTTAAGCTCTTTGATATTTCCTGCCTGTATCTGAGAGAACAATCCGTCAAGTGTAAGTTTTGACTTGGTATCATCAAGTAGTTTTTCTCTTCCCTGTTCAATATATACCTCGGCAATGTTTCTTGCTTCTTTATCGCTGTCTGTCGCCATAAATATCTCGCCTGCATCAGGAACATCATGAAGTCCCAATATCTCAACAGGTGTTGATGGAAGTGCAGTCTTAACTCTCTTACCCTGGTCATCCATCATGGCTCTTATCTTACCATATGCAGCACCAACTGCGATATTGTCTCCGACATGGAGTGTACCTTTCTGGACAAGTACAGTTGCAACAGGTCCACGTCCTTTATCGAGCTGTGCCTCGATAACGACACCTCTTGCTTTTCTGTTTGGATTTGCCTTAAGCTCAAGCACTTCGGCAGTAAGGATTATCATTTCAAGAAGCTGGTCGATACCCTCTTTTGTGTGGGCTGAAACAGGTACGAATACCGTATCGCCACCCCAGTCCTCTGCGATAAGACCATGCTCTGTAAGCTCCTGCTTAACTCTCTCGATATTTGCACTAGGCTTATCAATCTTGTTTACTGCAACGATTATTTCTACACCTGCTGCCTTAGCATGGCTGATAGCCTCTATAGTCTGTGGCATAACACCATCATCAGCCGCTACTACAAGTATAGCTATATCTGTTGACTGTGCACCACGCATACGCATTGAAGTAAATGCTTCATGTCCCGGTGTATCGAGGAATGTTATCTTCTCACCGTTTATCTCTGTCACATAGGCACCGATATGCTGTGTGATTCCGCCTGCTTCTCTTGATGTTACACTTGTTTCCCTGATTGCATCAAGAAGTGATGTTTTACCGTGGTCTACATGACCCATTACACATACTACAGGAGGACGCTTAACCATAAGGCTCTCGTCTTCTTCATCTTCTTTAAGTATCTCTGCTATCTTGTCAACCTTTTCTTCCATCTCAGCGATACAGTTATATTCAAGAGCGATTTCCTCTGCCTCCTCAAATGTTATCTCGTGGTTGAGTGTTACCACCTGACCGCGCATGAAAAGATTTTTGATAACAGTTGACGGTGTTACTTTCATTATATCTGAAAGTTCTTTGATAGTCATCTTTTCAGGAAGTGTAATAGTACGGATTCCATCTTCCGGCTCCTGTGGCTTTGCTATAGGTTCAGGCTTGATGAAAGCACCCTTACGATTTGGATCCTTTTTCTTCTTTCTGCCCTGCGTAAACATCTCTTCATCATCCATATCTCTGTCACGCTCTCTGCCATGTCTTTGTTTTGCACTTCTCGAATCCTTATTTGCTCTCTGCTGTCTTGACTGCTTAACCTCAGATTTCATCGAATCCATAGGCATTGCAGGACCTCTTGAAAATCCGCCGCCGTTTCCGTTTCTATTTCTGTTGTCTCTGTTTCCACCGTTTCTGTTGTCACGATTTCCATTTCTGTTGTCTCTGTTTCCACCGTTTCTGTTGTCGCGGTTTCCGTTTCTGTTATCTCTGTTTCCACTGTTCCTGTTGTCACGGTTTCCGTTTCTGTTATCTCTGTTTCCACCGTTTCTGTTGTCGCGGTTTCCGTTTCTATTGTCTCTGTTTCCACCGTTTCTGTTGTCACGGTCATCCCTGTTTCCACCGTTTCTGTTATCGCGGTCATCCCTGTTTCCACCGTTTCTGTTATCACGGTCATCTCTGTTTCCACCGTTTCTGTTATCACGATTTCCGTTATTTCTATTTTCTTTGTTGTCTCTCTTTGTTTCTTTCTTAGTTTCCTGAGACTTTATTTCCTTTTCTGTTTCTGCTTCTTTCTTAGTTATATCTTTCTTTTCTTCAGCTTTCACAGTTTCCTCTTTTCCCTTTTTCTCTGTTTCCTTTGTCTCTTTTTCCGGCTTTGTCTCCTCAGCTTTTTCAATCTTCTTTTCAGTTTCAACAGCCGTCTTTTCTTTTATTTCTTCCTTTTCTGCCTTAGCTTCTTTTACTTCCTCTTTGACCTCAGCTTTTTTTACCTCTTTAGTCTCTTTCTCAGGCTCAGCTTTCTTTGCTGCTTTTGTTTCTTCCTTAACAGCCTTAGCCTCATCAGCTTTTTTTGAAGTTTCTGCTTTTGCTTCAGCTTTCTTTGGCTGTTCTTTTTTCTTTGCACTTTCTTTCTTTTTAGAATCTGATAAATGCTCTTTTGCGTGTTTTAACAAAAATCCTATAGCATCATCCTCTATAACACTCTGAGAGCCTTTAACCTCAAATCCGTTTTCCTGCAATAATGTAACAACATCTTTATTCTGTAAATTCGGAAACTGTCGCTGCATACTGCTGACAATTTCGTATATCTTCATTTTAGCCATATATTACCAAAACCTCCTAGTCTATATCCATTTTTTTCATAATTGCCTGTGCCAGACCACTATCAGTCACCGCCAGAGATGCCCGAAATGTTTTACCTGTTGCCTTTCCGAGTTCATCTTTCGTCCAACATTCTTTAATCGGCACATGATAAAACTCACACATATTTCTGAATTTTTTTTTGGTATTGTCAGATGCCTCCGCTGATACTATAACCAAAGATGCCATGCCTGACTTAACGGCATTTTCAGTCATAAATTCACCGCTTGCAATCTTTCCTGCTTTTGTCGCAAGACCTATCATACCAAGAGCCTTATCAACTTTCACCTTTAATCATCTCCTTTTCAAGTTCCTGATATATGTCCTTTGGAATCGGTGTCTTTAATGAGCGTTCTAAGGATTTTTTCTTAACCGCCTGCTTTAAACATTCAGTTGAATTACATATATATGCACCCCTGCCATTTTTCTTTCCGGTAAAATCAACTGTTATCTCACCCTCTGGTGTTTTTATAACTCTAATAAGTTCTTTTTTGTCTTTTTTGTCGCCACAGCCTATACACTGGCGTGTTGGCGTTTTCTTTCCGGCTAATGTATTACCCTTACCCAATTCTGACACCTCCTAAGTGTAACAATTATTCACATTTTATGTCTATCTTGTAACCTGTAAGTTTTGCTGCAAGTCTTGCATTCTGTCCCTCTTTGCCTATGGCAAGTGATAACTGATCCTGTGGAACAACGACGCTTGCAGTCTTTTCTTCCTCGTCTACATCAACAGATATGACCTTTGAAGGACTGAGTGCATTTTCTATAAGCACTGCCGGAGAATCACTCCAGTTGATAATATCTATCTTCTCACCACGAAGCTCCTCGACGATAGCATTAACTCTGCTTCCGTTTATACCTACACACGCTCCTATGGCATCTACATTAGGGTTGTCTGTTGAGACAGCCATCTTTGTACGCGAACCTGCTTCTCTTGCGATACTTCTTATCTCGACTGTTCCATCCTGTATCTCTGTTACTTCTTCTTCAAAAAGTCTCTTTACAAACTCAGGATGTGAACGCGAAACCGTAATCCTAGGCCCCTTTGTCGTATCCTTAACTTCAACGACATAAAGCTTGATATGTTCTGTCGGTTTGAAATGCTCGCCCTTGACCTGCTCACTCTCCATAAGGATGGCATCTACTTTTCCAAGATTTACACATATATTTTTTCCACTGTATCTCTGAACGATACCTGTGATAACCTCCCTCTCTTTTTCAAGATACTGAACATAGAGTACCTTTCTTTCTTCTTCCCTTATCTTCTGAACAACAACCTGCTTTGCTTTCTGTGCTGCAATTCTTCCGAAATTTTTAGGTGTGACCTCAACTTCAACGGTATCACCTATCTCAGTCTTGTCATGGACTAAGATTGCTTCCGTGATACCCATCTGTGTAGCTTCATCTTCAAGATCATCATCATCGACAACTTCTTTTATGGCAAATACCTTTACCTCACCCGTCTCTCTGTTGACATTTACCCTTATATTCTCTGATTTGCCAAACTGGTTTTTACAGGCAGCGAGAAGCGAATTTTCTATTGCTTCGAGAATAACTTCTTTACTTATCTGTTTTTCCTTTTCAATTATATCTAATGCCTCGATCAATTCAGACTTATCTGATTTTGTAGTTTTTTTAGCAGCCATTTTTGCCTCCTTATTCTTTATCATTTTAAAAATCTATTGTCAGTTTTACAGTTGAAATATCTTTTCTGTTTATAACATATTCGTTTGCAAAATCTGTTTCAAGAGTTATCGTGTCCTTGTCAAACTCTTTGAGCATACCTGTTATCTGCTTAACAGACATCTCTTTGCCGTTTCTTGGATTTGGAATCTTAACTGCTTTATAAAATTTCACATCCACATCTTCACCGATGCTTCTCTTAAAATCTTTTTCTTTCTTAAGCTGTCTTCCAAGTCCCGGTGAACTCACCTCAAGTATATATGCATCCGGAATGAAATCCTGTTCATCCATAATATCACTCCATGCACGGTTTACAAGTTCACAATCATCAAGCGTTATACCGCCCTCTTTGTCAACATAAGCACGCAGATACCAGTTTCCTGCCTCTTTTACATACTCTACATCGACCAGTTCAAAATTATTCTCTGTCATGATAGGTTCGAGAATTTTCTCTGTCCGTGTTTCATATTCTTCGCGTTTTGTCAAGCACATAACCTCTTTTCCACAAAATTAAAGAGTGGACTTGGCAGCCCACTCTAAGTATAATTACTTATTAACAATAAGATTTTATCACAAATTTCCATAATATGCAAGTGCTTTTTGGTCGATTTGCCTATATTTCTGGTATTTTTACATCAAAATGATATATTTTCCATATTTTAATCAAAGGACTGACTGCCATTTCTCAGATTTAAACAGCATAACATTATCTCATACTTTGACATTTATTCCAACTGATATTCCTGCTGAAATAACAATCCTCGTCTCAAAACCATTCTTGAACAAATTATCTTCCGCCGCCCTTGCATCAGCATACTTTTCATATCTGCCGTGGCATACACTGTAAAGTCGGCCGCTCTTTTCAACAAAACAGTCAAAGCCGAGTTTCTGGACATTTTTTGCAAGTTTGTCGGCATTTTCATAATGTCTGAACAGCCCCATCTGTACCGAAAACCTCTCAGAAACGCTGCTTAAATCAGTAGCAGTTCCACTATCTGCTCTATCTTTTTCAGCTTTGAACCCGACAGCAGTTTCGTCTTTTACAGCAGTTTTATTTCTATTCAGAGCGATTGCCGTTTTGCTCTCTGACATCATTGAAACTCCCGTTCCTGCTGCCCCTGACACCGTTCTTACGATGGCATCCGCTATTCCTCCTGCTATCTCATCGTTTTTTTCATCAAACAGCCTGTTATCCGCATCAGTATTTATAAATCCCGTTTCAATAAGCACCGCAGGCATCCTTGTTCCTCTGAGTACCGCAAGATTTGGTCTTTCGATTATACCAAGATCTTTAAATCCCACATTTACAAGTTCTTTATTTATATTTTGTGCCATAACAAGCGGTATTCCATCTGCTGAATACACAAGCGTCTGAATGCCTGAATATGTATCAGGCATCGGGCTTGAATTTCTGTGAAATGATACAAAATAGTCGGCATCACTCCTGTTTGCGATACCTGCTTTCTGGTTTGGACTCTGGTAAATATCTTCCGTTCTCGTATAAATAACATTCACACCTCTGTCCTCAAGTTCCTGACCAACCTTGAGCGTCAGACTAAGATTGTCATCTTTTTCTTTTCTTCCGTTAAACATCGCTCCATTGTCAAAACCTCCGTGACCGGCATCAAGCATTACTGTAGCCAATTTTTCCACCTCAAAAACTTTTTGTATCTATTATATTCATGTATGGGTGATAATTGATAAAATTATTTTTTAATATTCAAAATTTAAGGCAATAAACTTGACAAGAGCAGGAGAATACCTTCTCCCGCTCTTAATTTGCAATTTTTTTAATTTAAGTTTTTCTTTTAAGCCATACTTTTTTGCATACTTTAAAATCTTAGTTTGCACTTTAATTTTTCTTAAATTCAAGGAGCTCAAGCCCCTCATTATCCTCTAATACCATTCTTATCATCCACTCATTTACAAATAGTAATAAAGGATTTCCTTTCATGTCTTTTACGGCTTTAACATTGTTCATCCGCTTAAGTTTTGTCACATCTGTTGACGGGTCACCTACCCATCTGATGTATTCATAAGGAAGTGCTTCAAGGCGTATCTCACATCCGTATTCATTTTCAAGACGGTATTTAAGCACATCAAACTGAAGCACACCTACAACACCTACGATTATCTCTGACATTCCCGCCGAAAACTCTTGGAAAATCTGTATCGCACCCTCCTGTGCTATCTGGGTTATACCTTTTACAAACTGCTTACGCTTCATGGAATTAAGCTGTATAACCCTGCAGAAATGCTCCGGTGCAAATGTAGGTATTCCTTCATATTCATACTTATGTCCAGGCATCGTTATCGTATCACCGATAGAGAATATACCAGGGTCGAATACACCGATAACATCACCGGCATACGCTTCCTGTATGACCTGTCTGTCCTGTGCCATTATCTGCTGCGGCTGTGAAAGTTTGAGTTTTCTTCCACTCTGGACATGATAAACATCTTTATCTGCGTTGAACTTGCCTGAGCAGATACGCATAAATGCTATTCTGTCTCTGTGTGCCTTGTTCATATTTGCCTGTATCTTAAATACAAACGCTGAAAACGGCTCCGATACCGGGTCGATAAGCCCCTCATCTGACATTCGCGGAAGTGGTGATGATGTCATTTCGAGGAAATATTTAAGGAAAATTTCTATACCAAAAGTATTTAATGCAGAACCGAAAAATACAGGTGAGAGTTCTCCCTTGCTTACTTTCTCCATATCAAGCTCATCACTTGCACCGTCAAGAAGTTCAATCTCATCAACAAGCTGGTCATAGAGATTGTCCGGAACAATCTTTCGTAACTCGGGGTCGTCAATCGCATAATCTGTTTCTGCCGCTGATTTTGCACCGCCTGTTGAAACAGCTTCAAAAGTCCTGACTGTCTTTGCTTTTCTGTCAAATATTCCTTTAAACTCCTTACCTGAACCGATAGGCCAGTTTATCGGGCAGGTTCTTATTCCGAGAACGGTTTCTATATCATCGAGAAGTTCAAACGAATCTTTTGCGTCTCTGTCCATCTTGTTTATAAATGTAAAGATAGGGATATGACGCATAACACATACCTTGAAAAGTTTTATCGTCTGTGCCTCAACACCCTTTGATGCATCAATAACCATCACGGCTGAATCTGCCGCCATAAGCGTTCTGTAAGTATCCTCCGAGAAATCCTGGTGTCCCGGTGTATCAAGGATATTTATGCAAAATCCATCATAATTAAACTGCATAACCGAAGAAGTAACAGAGATACCACGCTCTTTCTCAATCTCCATCCAGTCCGATACGGCATATTTTGAATTTGCTTTTCCCTTAACCGAGCCTGCCGTATTTATGGCTCCTCCATAAAGAAGAAACTTCTCAGTAAGAGTTGTTTTACCTGCATCAGGATGAGAAATAATCGCAAAAGTTCGTCTTTTCTCAATTTCTGATTTTATATTATCAGCCATCATAACCTCTTTTCCACAAAAAATTACAGCTCACATATTTTATGTGTGAACCGTAATTTTTAATCATTTTTTATTTATCTGCTCTCTATAAGATGAACGCTTTTGCGTTCATCATTTCATAATCAAGCTTATATCTTTACATTGAAGTTTCGCTAGAAACTTCTAAGATGAACGCTTTTGCGTTCATCATTTCATCTGTTTTATATAAGCTTCATAACCTATCTTGCCAAGTTTCTCGTCTTTTGCAACTACCTGGTCTTTAAGTTCTTCCTTATAATTTGCAAGTTTCTCTCTAAGCTCCTTATCAGAGATAGAAAGCATCTTTGCTGCAAGAATAGCTGCATTTGCTGCTCCGTTTATAGCCACTGTCGCAACAGGTATTCCTGAAGGCATCTGTACAATCGAATAAAGCGAGTCAACTCCGCCAAGCGACTTCGTATGGATAGGAACTCCTATTACCGGAAGCGGAAACATTGCTGCACACATACCGGGAAGATGAGCTGCTCCACCTGCACCTGCTATGATAACCTCAATGCCTTTGCTCTCTGCACTCTTTGCATACTCGACAAACACATCCGGTTCTCTGTGTGCTGATATTACTTTCATCTCATAGTCAATACCAAGCTTTTCAAGCATCGCTGCTGCCTTTGACATAACCGGTAAATCTGAATCGCTTCCCATTAAGATACTTACTTTAGCCATTTTGTATTTCCTCCATTGTTTAAAATATTATAATGCTGGGGGCAAAAGGTGCTCTGCCCTTAACTGATGCCACAAATTGCTCCATTGCTAAACAACTTGAGCAATCCTGTATATTTACAATCAAATCTGATTTCTGTCTGCTTTAAAGCAGAAACTCTGACAAAATATAATTACTTAAATCAATTCCTTTATCTGTCAGATAAATTCTATCACTATTATCATTTTCAGACAATAGGTTATTTTTTATAAATTTATCTATCACATCACCGTAAATTTCATCAATACTGTAATTAAACCTGTTCTTAAACTCCGTTTTTGACACACCGATGCACTTTCTAAGACCGACAAACATAAATTCTTCCATCTTTGCTTTTTCTGTCAGCTTCTCATAACTTTCAACTTTACTTTTTATTTCCGTATCAAAATCACAGCCAACCGTGGAAGTTTTCATCCTGTTTTTTCCATTTTCTTTGTCTGAAACTATCGCATCACAAGAAAATGTATTCAATTCGTTTACTTTATCAGAACACATAACATCCTGATATTTCTTCATTTCTGAGAAGTTTGAAAATCTCGCTCCCTCAAAATATGATGAGGCACCAAGCCCTATACCGATATAATCGTCAAGATTCCAATAGACGAGATTATGCTTACATTCCCTGTCTTTTTTGCAATAATTTGATATTTCATATCGGTGGTACCCGTTTTCTTCAAGGAATTTTTTTGTATAAGAATACATCTGCCTGTCTGTATCTTCATCAGCAATATCAAGAAGCCCATCCTCGTGCATCTTATAAAAGACCGTTCCCGGCTCGATTATAAGACTGTACGAAGAAATATGTTCCGGCTTCAATGCCACAACACGCTCAAGAGTTTTTCTGTAACTCTCGAAACTCTGCTTAGGAATGTCACTCATTAAATCTATATTTATATTATCAAAATCAGCACCCCTGAGCAGATGATAACTCTCAAGAAATTCCTCGTAGGTATGAATTCTCCCAAGAAGTTTAAGTTCCTTGTCAACTGTGCTCTGAAGTCCGAGACTCACTCTGTTCACACCAATCTTTTTGATTGCATTTATCTTTTCATTGTTGAGAGTTCCCGGATTTGCCTCTATCGTAAACTCTGCATTATCGTCAATATCAAACTGCTTTATAATATCTCCAAGCCGTTCAAGTTCCGATGCCGAAAGGCAGGTTGGCGTACCGCCGCCGACAAAAACAGTCTTAATCCTGTATCTGCCTGAAAGTTTATTTTTCCAAAAAATACTCTCCCTGTAAAGGGCATCAAGGTATTTTCTTTTCGTATCATCATCAGAACTAAACGAAAGAAAATCACAGTAATTACATTTTTTCACGCAAAACGGGATATGGACATATAACGCAATATCTTTTTGCATTTACAAATACCTACCCTTTTATCTTAGTTTTAGATACGATGTTTTACTCCTCATCAAGTTTCAATACACTCATAAATGCCTGCTGTGGGATTTCTACATTTCCAAACTGGCGCATCCTCTTTTTACCTTCTTTCTGTTTTTCAAGAAGTTTTCTCTTTCTGGAAATATCACCACCGTAACATTTGGCAAGTACATCTTTTCTCATTGCCCTTACTGTCTCTCTTGCTATTACTTTTCCTCCGACTGCCGCCTGAATAGGTATTTCAAAAAGCTGTCTCGGTATCTCATTTTTAAGTTTCTCACACATCTTTCTTCCACGCTCGTATGCCGTGTCTGCATGAAGTATAAATGAAAGTGCGTCTATTTCTTCTTTATTTATAAGAATATCAAGTTTTACAAGTTTTGACGGAACATATCCATTCATCTCATAATCAAGCGAAGCATATCCTCTTGAACGGGATTTGAGTGCATCAAAGAAATCGTAAATAATCTCATTGAGCGGCAAGTCATATTTAAGAAGTGCTCTCGACTCCTCCATGTATTCCATTCCAATATAAACTCCTCGTCTTTCCTGACAAAGTGTCATTATCGCACCTACAAACTCCTTAGTAACCATTATCTCGGCTGAAACCATAGGTTCTTCCATATGCTCTATTTCTGACGGGTCAGGAAGATTTGACGGATTTGTAACCTCTATCATTTCACCGTTTGTCTTGTAAACATGATAGATAACACCAGGTGCTGTCGTTACAAGGTCAAGATTGTACTCTCTCTCTAATCTCTCCTGAATTATCTCAAGATGCAAAAGACCAAGAAATCCGCATCTGAAACCAAAACCAAGTGCAATGGAAGTCTCAGCTTCAAACTGTAGTGCCGCATCATTTAATTGAAGTTTTTCAAGTGCATCCCTAAGGTCAGGATATTTCGCACCATCAGCCGGATAAAGTCCGCAATAGACCATCGGCTGGACTTTTTTATATCCCGGAAGTGCCTCGTCACAAGGATTTTCTTCAAGCGTGACCGTGTCACCTACTCTTGTATCACTTACATTTTTAAGACTTGCCGTGATATAGCCTACCATACCTGCCGAAAGCTCATCAGACGGAATAAACTGACCCGCTCCAAAAATACCGACCTCTACAACATCTGCTTTTGCCCCTGTTGCCATCATTTTTATCTCGTCACCCTTTTTGACACAGCCGTCAAATATACGGCAGAATATGATAACACCCTTATAAGCATCATATAATGAGTCAAAAATAAGTGCCTTAAGCGGCTTGTCTACATCTCCTGACGGTGCAGGAATCTTCTTAACTATCTGCTCTAAAACTTCATCTATGTTTGTTCCCATCTTTGCGGAGATAAGAGGTGCATCCTCGGCATCAAGACCGATAACATCCTCTATCTCACTCTTAACTCTCTCAGGCTCGGCACTAGGCAGGTCTATCTTATTTATGACAGGCATTATCTCTAGGTCATGGTCAAGTGCAAGATAGCAGTTTGCAAGTGTCTGTGCCTCTATACCCTGTGCCGCATCAACAATAAGTATGGCACCCTCGCAGGCAGCAAGGCTTCTTGAAACCTCATAGTTAAAATCCACATGACCCGGTGTGTCAATAAGATTAAATATATATTCCTCACCGTCTTTTGCCTTATATACGATACGCACTGTCTGTGCCTTTATCGTGATACCACGCTCTCTCTCAAGCTCCATATTGTCAAGAACCTGTGCCTGCATCTCCCTACTCGTAAGGAGTCCCGTCTTTTCAATGATACGGTCTGCAAGCGTAGATTTACCGTGGTCTATATGTGCTACGATACAAAAATTTCTGATATTGGACTGTTTAATTCTCTCCATTGTATTCCTCCGCTGTTTTTTTCCATTGCTTTTTATTGTATCACATACGACGGTTATCAGTCAAAACATTTAGTTTTCCGTAACAGTTCAGTCATAAAAAAATAAGCCTGTTACTACCTGCCG
>ULVF01051880.1_pt1 | contig 12489 bp, 10 predicted proteins | sample 1959201 | NCBI WGS metagenome assembly ULVF01 (sample SAMEA4835779, study PRJEB28245) | human gut metagenome | biome: gut microbiome; material: fecal sample | place: Denmark | collected 2008 | reverse complement strand
CTTCATTTTTTTCCAAAATATATAAAGTAAAATTAATAAGATCTTCAAAATCGAGAGCATAATTATCACACTGCCTCTTCAGGTAATTATAGAACACCTTCCTGTCAACATTTTTTTCATTAGATGCTTTTCTCTTTAATTCAGTCTTATCAATTCCAGACATAAGCTCAACATATGACATATCCTGCTTTGACATATCTATATCACTCATTATCTTTTTTGCAGTATTATCTTTAAGTGAAATACCCATATCCTCAGCTACATTCTTAATCATATCAAGTTCTGCTTTTTTATCAAGAATCGTAAAAGTCTTAGGAAATGACATTCTGTGAATCTCTTCTTTAAGAAACATATTGCAATATCCGTGAAATGTACCTGTGAAACAATTAGCATTATCTCCAACTATATCTCTTAATCTGTGTTTCATCTGGGCTGCCGCTTTATTGGTAAAAGTAAGTGCAACAATTGACGACGGCTCAACAAACATCTCTGTTATAAGATAAGCTATTCTGTATGTAAGCACAAACGTTTTTCCCGAACCTGGAACTGATGAAACCCGTATATTGCCTTCTGTATCTGTCATTGTATCTATCTGTTCTTTCGTCGCTCTTTCTGGTATGTTCATTTATATAAACCCTTTCCAACATATTTTCAGAAAAAAGACGCGGAATCTCTCCCACGCCTTTAAGTATACTTTTTATTTTATTATTTTTCTCATTTATAAAACATTTCATCATTGGTTATGGTATATATATCACACTTTCGATTAAGTCCATGGTTTTTAAATACAAGCACATGCTCTTTGTATGTAATCGTATCTTTCAAATATACAAACGGCTCTTCTCTGTAAAGAAAACATTCATACCCTTTTTGCTTAAAACTATTCATAATTTTTAAAGCTTTTTCATGTATTTTCCGGTTCTGTATTTCCTCTTCTTTGTCAAACTTTCTTCTGTCATATGAAGATGCAGCATCTCTCATATCGTTGATAATCTTATCTATAAATCGTCCATGCGATTTTTTATGAAACATAGATGCAATAATGTTACATTTTAAGCTGTCCGGCTTTTTTTGATAAATTTTAAGCATCCGTTCCATATTTCTATCACCGACACCTCTTGCGGTTTCCATGAGATAACTGACAGCTTCAGGATATATTGAATCGGGATAAGGCACATAATATGCTTTGGGAACTGACCTGTACTTTTTAACCGGTGGAAAATCTGCCAGCCTCATAAACACAAGTTCTTTTTCATTGCAGGATGAACTTCCAAGAAAACGGTATTTATCGCGTATAACTGCAAACTGGTATTCAAGCTGCCTTAAATATTCATATCCTTTTACCCAGAAATGACCCATACAGCCATAATTAAAATATGTCGATGTAATACTAAGCTTTACAAACTTTATTGTAAATACATTCTCTCCACCCTGATTTACTATAAGCATATAACCATCATCAAGCTTTTCCACACCTGCAATCTGCTCAGATTCAATATCTTTGTATGTACCTGTGATTACCGGCTGTTCAAACACAAAAAAGCTTTCAACTGCATCATTCATAATATATGCCGCATAAATGTCACTGCTGCCATCAATCCTCACAGGTTCAAACAAATTCAGTTCAAATACCTGTGCCAGCCTGAAAAATTCATCCGGCATATCATCCGTTAATCCGTCAAGATAATTCATATAAAACTTCTTATCATCAAAATCCATCTCAGATTCCATATTCACAGACATATTTTCTCGCAATCTCTAAACCATCAATCGGTGCACAAAACTTCTGATTATGCTTCTTACATTCCTCATAAACATATTCCAAGTTAAACCAATCCACTCTGTCCAGCTCTTCTTTTTGTAATGTAAGCTTGTCGATATCCACAGATCCGGTATATACATAAACAAAAGCTATCTCGCTGTCCTTAAACATCTTTCCATAGAATTCTTTTTTATAATTAATTACAAATTTATCAACAAAATGCAAATCACTGACGGATGCATCTATTCCAAGTTCTTCTTTCATCTCTCTTATTGCAGATTCTTCAGGTTCATCACCAGCCTGTATATGACCTGCCGAAGAAGTATCATATCTTCCCGGAAATGAATCCTTACCCATCGCACGCTTCTGAAGAAGAACCTCTGCTCCATTATCCGTCTTTCTTATAATCCACACATGTGCAGTCCTGTGCCTTATTCCCTCACTATGTGCAATCTTTCTCTCAATGGTTTTTCCTGTTGGTATCCCATTTTCATCAACTATATCCAATAATTCCATGTTTAATCTGACTCCATTATAAACAGCGTATAAAAAATCATATAGCAAAAAGGAGACATAAAACAATCATCACGTCTCCTTTTAAAAAGCAACTTATATTACAAACCTTATATAAATTTATTACTTAATAAGGCTTTCCTTAATCTTTACAACTGCTTTATGAATATTAACAGGTTCGTCCATTGTGCAGTTAGGGCGATGAATATCGTTAGTAAAATATACTGTAAATTCACCCGGATGTAATGTAACGAACTGTTCGTCAGCTACTTCATCATAATAAATATTGTCCTTTCCGGCAGGCTCTTCACCTTTTACGCCCGGAAGAAGAGGTGCGTATCCCTGTACTTCCTTTCCTGTAAAAAGATACTGAATGTCAATATAGTTTCTGTGGCTTTCTGCACGCTTCTTTTCTACAGGTGCAGTTGTCTGATCCTGAATGAGAACATAAATGTTATCTCCGTCAAGTTCATATCTTCCTACAGGAAGTTCCTTTGTTTCAGGCTTTGCAAGAAATTCCAAAGCTGTGGCAATTGCTGCCGGATACTCATAGTTACCTTTTTTTGCATTAAGTGAAGCGTAAATCATAATAATTCATCCTTTCGTTTTTAAATATTTATTTTTATTATTTATTGCATATTATTTGCATGCTATTACATTGAGTATATACTCATACATTCTCTTTGAAGAAGAAATGCTTAAATGCTCTTCCGTTGTATGAATATTAAAAATATCCGGTCCCATAGATATGCAGTCAAGGTCTTCTATCTTTCCTGCAAGTATACCACATTCGACGCCTGCATGAATTGCCTCAATAGTAGGTTTTTTGCCATACATCTGTTCAAATATATTAACCATATCATCACGGAGTTTTGAATCTTTCTTATATTCCCAAGCCGGGTATTCTCCTGTAAATTCAACACTTCCACCGTATGTTTTACTTACACATGCAATCTGGTTTTTAAGATTTTTCAATGCAACTCCGACTGAACTTCTAAGGGCAAATCTGAGACAGATACCTGATTCATCTAATGAAATTATACCAAGATTAAGTGAAGTTTCAACAAGATTATCAATATCCTGACTCATTCTCATTATTCCGTTAGGAAGTGACTGTATAAGAGCAACCGCTTTGGCACTGTCTTCCTTTGTAACAGCTTTAACGCTGCATCCATCTGATAATTCTGTTGTAACATTAAAATCTGCATCAGATGACGCAAATTCTTCTCTTATCTCATTTACAGCTTCTTCAACAGCAGCTTTAACTGCCTCAGCTTTATCTTCTTCAATAATAATTTCTGATAAACATTCTCTCGGAATGGCATTGTCTTTTTTGCCTCCCTCAACAGATACAATAAATATCGGTGCTTTCTCAGCGGCATCACGAAGAATTCTTGACATGAGAACATTTGCATTTCCTCTTCCCTTGTCAATCTCAACACCTGAATGTCCTCCCGTAAGTCCCGATATAGAAATACGAAGTTTTGTTCCTGTCACTTCTGTTCTGTTTAATCTAAGTCTAACCTGTGCACTACATCCTCCCGCACAACTTGCAAGCATGATTCCCTCATCTTCGCTGTCCATATTGAGAAGCTTCTTTCCTTTTAACATTGACACATCAATGCCTGCAGCACCTTCCATGCCTACTTCTTCTGATACGGTACACACAAATTCAAGACGTGGATGTGCAATGCTGTCATCATCTAATATCGCAAGTGCATAGGCAACCGCAATTCCGTCATCACCGCCAAGTGTTGTTCCCTTGGCAGAAACAAAATCACCATTAACTTCAAGATCAAGTCCTTCTTCGTCCATGTTCTTATCACAGTCAGGTGTCTTTTCACATACCATATCCATGTGTCCCTGAAGAATAATAGGTGCAACATCTTCATATCCTTTTGATGCTTCCTTTATTATAATCACGTTGTAAAGTGAATCCTGATAATATTCAAGATTTCTTGCCTTGGCAAATTCAACGAGATAATTGCTAATCTTCTCTTCTTTATAAGAAGGATGCGGAATATTGCAAATATCCTCAAAAAATGAAAATACATTCTTAGGTTCTAATTCAGATAATACTCTCATGTCTTAACTCCTTTAAAACATTTTATTAATATTATTTTTGTTTAATCTTATTAGTGTATACAATAAACTGATTTTTATGAAGTATCTTTGTAAACTGGCATAAACGCTCATACAAAGGTTCTGCCTTTTCTCCAAAATGTTGTTTTACAAGCTGTCCGATGTCATAAATACTTCGTACTCCGTCTATCTGACGCCATATATATGTACCAAATTCATCTAATTCAATGTAACTGTACTTGGGCTTTTTCGCAATAAGCTGTGCTATTCTATTAAAAAGACCTTTATTATGAACTTTAATTTCAACATGCCCTTTCTTGTTATCCCTAAATTCAAATAATGAATTATGTTTTGGAACATAGTCTAAGTAATTCTCCTTTTGCTTAGCCATGAAACCTCCTTAAATAAAACTCTTTATCAAAAAAGCAGAATTTTTCGTAAAAATAATAAATCTGTCGGCATAAAAACCAACAGATTTATTATAACACATTTTTTTTAATTTGTCTTTTTTTCTTTTTTATTAATAAATGCTATTAATGTTGCAATAAGTGCCGCGAAGAATACAAGGCCTCCAATGTTACCAAGATTAATAACCTTTGATAAATTGATAGCATCTCCGAGAGTTGCTGTTCCTACAGGAATAATAGCAAATACAGCTAAAAGAATACCAACGAGACCTTCACCTGCAATAAGACCTGATGAGTAAAGGATTCCCTGATTAACCTTAGCTTTACGTTCTTCCTCTGAAAGACCTTTCTTCTTATCGAAGTAAAGTCTTACAAGTCCACCTGCCATAATCGGTGTACTTAAATAAATCGGAAGGTAAAGACCTACTGCAAAAGGAAGTACAGGAATCTGAAGAATTTCAACAACTATAGCAATGGCTACACCTGCAAATACAAGTGCCCACGGAAGGCTGTTTCCCATAACACCTTCAACTACCATTTTCATAAGAGTAGCCTGTGGTGCAGGTAATTCTGTAGAACCGTATCCCCATGCTGCATTAAGCAAATAAAGAACTCCGCCTACTGTAACAGCAGATACAGCCACACCGATAAGCTCACCAATCTGCTGCTTATAAGGTGTTGCACCTACTATATAGCCTGTCTTCAAATCCTGTGATGTATCACCTGCAATAGCTGCGATAATACAAATTACAGAGCCGATACTTATAGCGGCTACCATGCCATTCATACCTATTGTACCTGTAGCTTTAAGAATTGCTGACGAAATAAGAAGTGTCGCAATAGCCATACCTGATACAGGGTTATTTGAGCTTCCTACTAAACCAACCATACGTGATGATACAGTTGCAAAGAAGAAACCAAAAATAATAATAATAATCGCACTGAGAAGATTAACAGGAATCGCCGGGATTAACCACATGATAATTGCAAGCACGCCAATACCCAATACAACCAAAGTCATAGGAAGATCCTTAGTTGATCTTGTCTCCTCACCGTCTGCTTTCTTGCCATAGCCTTTCATTGCCTGCTTAAATGTTTTTACAATAAGCGGTAATGACTTGATTAAGCTTATAATACCGCCGGCAGCAACCGCACCTGCACCGATATAACGCACATAATTAGACCATATCTGTGATGGACCCATCTGTGATATTGGAATTGTAGCAGGTCCGATAATGTTGTCTCCACCAAACAAAGCTATTAACGGCATAATCATAAACCACGCTACGGAACCACCTGCCAAGAGGTATGAAGATACCTTAGGTCCACAGATATAACCGACACCGAGGAGTGCTGGCAGTACATCTGCACCAACAGCCGAACCCTTGTATGGCTTGATAGTAAAATCAACCTCGCTAGGGAATACTTTAAGTCCATCAGCGATAAACTTATAAACAGCTGCAATACCAAGACCCGCAAATACTGTACTTGCCTTAGCACCGCCTTCTTCTCCGGCAACTAATACCTCAGCACATGCCTGTCCTTCAGGATAAGGTAACACGCCATGCTCCTGAACAATTAATGCACTACGAAGTGGAATCATGAATAATACTCCGAGGAAACCACCAATTAATGCAATAAGTGCTATCTCTATCAAAGAAGGCATAGATGTGCCGCCCTCCTGAGCCCACATAAATAATGCAGGGAGTGTAAAGATTGCACCTGCCGCAACAGATTCACCTGCAGAACCGATTGTCTGAACCATATTGTTCTCTAAAATAGAATCTCTTCTTAAAATAAAGCGGATAATTCCCATAGAGATAACGGCTGCAGGAATAGAAGCCGAAACGGTCATACCAACACGCAGACCTAAGTATGCGTTGGCACCGCCAAATAATACGGCTAATAAGATACCGATAATTACAGATGTAACTGTAAGTTCAGGCATCACCTTATCAGCCGGAATATACGGCTTGAACTCTTGTTTTTCGTTCATAATTTTTCTCTCTTTCTTAAATATTTAATGCAAAAAGCATCATATTCTTAATATTATATTAAGAAACTGTTATTATGTCAAACATTTAACTATCAATATATAAAAAAATATAAAAATCCAATAAATAAAACCAAAACATGTAAAAACCGGAATCTCGCCCCGCACAGGGAGCAAAATTCCGGCATTTTTAAATATTAATTTTCTGTCTTTTTACCTTTAATCGTTAATCCTGCTGCCGCCCCTCCTATTATAAACATAAGAAGCCATGCAAATACACGTTTATTATCTCCTGTATCAGGCGTCTGTTCTTTTACTGTCTCTGTCTTACCGCCTTTACCCGTATCGTCCGATGATGTTGTATCTGTAATCTTTGCAACCACAGTCTGTGATTTTTCAATTTCAACAAGCCCATCCTGCTTGATGTAATATCTGTCACAATCTTTACAATACCAGTATTCAATATTTCCTTCATCTGTCCTGGTAGCCGCCTTTGCCGCTACTGACTTCAAGCCTTCATGTATACTCATATTGTAAGTGCCATATTCTTCACTGCAGATTGTACACACCGCTTTCTTCACACATGTTGCACTTCCGCCTGCATGTTTACACTGATAATCACAAACCGTGCATACACCGTTTTTCCAACCATGTGCTTCACTTGTCGATACTTCCTTATCACAGCAATCATATGCCTGCTTATGAGTTTTTTCTGTCTGTACCCATACCTGATTTCCACTGTGGTTTGCAGGATTTAAAGTACCATATTCGGCATTACAATCCGTGCAGACGGCTCTCTTTTTACATGTTGCCGCTCCGCCTACACAGCTTTCTGTTTCTTCTATAGTACAGCCTGCCGTTGTACATTTGTGGGTATGTGTGCCGTTACCATTTGACTTCCATTCACCGTATATATGTTCTGCCTTTGCTGCTGTAACAATCTCACCACATTCACAAATTACAGGTGTTGTACAATCACCATCATCTGTACCACTATGTTTTGTCTTTGTTGTTGTTACCGTACAGCCGTCATTCTCACACACTTTCCAATGATAAGTATCGTCTTTTGTCCATGTGTCGCTGAACTTATGATTTGCCTGTGCCAAAAATATTTTCCCGCAGACAGAGCATATTGATTCTTTCGTACAGTCGCTGTTATCAATTGTATGATTCGCATTTACGGTAACAGACAGATAAATGCTGTATCCTTCATTATCCGTCAATGTTATTGTCTGTGTGCCATCTGCTGCAGATACAGTATAAATACCGTCCGCATCAGGTGTAAGCGTTTTATTTCCTGCCATTACCTGTGTATAATCGGAAGAAGTTACTTTAAACTGTGCCTTCTCGCAGTATACTCCATTATTTTTAATACCGTCTACCACTGTATCTGGATTAATCGCATTATAATAATATGTAACTGTCTGTGTTTCTGATGTATACACACCCTTTTCATCGCCTGTCTTGCTTAAAAAAGTATATCCTGATGGAATCTTAATATTTTCAGGTACCGCATAATTCGTTCCCGATGTACCCTGAAGTGTAATCGATTCACGTAACTTCTGCTCACTGTCTTTTATCACATAATTAACAATTACTTTTCCTTTGCCTGATGTTACAGCCACATCATCAAAGCTTTCCTTATCTACAAGAATCATTGTAGTATACGCAGGTACAGTTATAACGGAGCCTGCGACTTCACCAAGTGATACAACTCCCGCACTTTCGCCATTTGCAATAACAACCCAGTCCGTAGCAGCTCTTCCTTGAACAGGAATTGTAATTTCTTTTGACACATCTGACTCATTATTTAATACTGCCATAGTATTCCACTCGTCGTCTTTTGTACCTGTAAGCACATAAGCTTCAGAATTTTTTATTGTCTGGCTTTTCGCAAGTGGTGAAAATGCTTTTCGTATCTCCATAAGTCCTCTGTAATATGAGACTACATCTGCGTACTCTGCCGAATCCTTCCATTCAATGTAACTGCTGTCTGCAAGAGTTGTTCCCTCAACGCTGTTACACATTTCTTCTCCGCCATCCATAAACAATGTTCCCGGCTTAGCATATTTCATTGCTGCTTTCTGCTTGTATATTTTTACAGCTTTTTCGTTTCTTTCGCCATAAGTGCCACCTGTGCTGCCGATTATTTCATCATAAGAGGAAGTTTTATTCTGTCTTTCTTCCTTTGTATAATTATCTCCCCAGATAACCAGATTGGCATCTTCCTTTGCCAATGATGTCTTTATCTCATCCAGCCATTTATATACATGCGAAGAACCTTTGTACTTCACATTGACACAGTCAATCAAATCCAGTGAAAATCCATCAACATGATATTCCTCTGCCCAATATTTCATGGAATTAACCATATAACTACGATACATCATCCGCTCTGTGGCAAGCTCATTGCTATATCCCGTATTTGTTGTATACCTTGTAGCGTCAGTATTCAATCTGTAATAAAACCACGGAACCGACTTTTCAAGAGGATTTCCCTCTGAGGCATGCGTATACGGCATCTCCATCACAACAGAAAATCCCGCATTGTGAAGTGCCTGAATCATCTCTTTACATTCTTTTATAACAGTCTTGCTATCCGACGGATTGGAAGCATAGCTTGCCTCAGGTACATTATAATTTAAAATCTCATACTCACTGTCGCCATCAAAATCCGCAAACGGTGCAAGCTGTACTGTCGTAACGCCAAGTTCCTTCAGATAATCAATACCAGATACAAGCTCTCCCGCACTGTTTACTTTTGCACCCTTTTCCGTAAAAGCACTGTACTTTCCGCCTGCAGTCATGCCCGATGCGGTATCTGATGAGAAATCCTTGACACTTATTTTATAAACAGTATTTGCTTTTGTCGAATCAACATACACATGTCTGTCGCTGTCCCAACCCTCAGGAGATACTGAAGATGTATCTGTTATATACGAACGCTTTCCGTCTTTGCTTACCGCAACCGAATATGGGTCCTGAATTTTATATTGTGTTGTTCTGTCGCTGCCAATATGGGTAATATCTGTTGTGGTAATCGTATAGTCATAATACAATCCGCCACAATCACTAACAAGTGTTATAATCCAGAGGCCATTCCATTCCCCATTTACAAGCATTTTCTCTAATGGATAACTTCCTATATCACGTGCATTGCTGTCATTATCATCACCTGTTGCATAAATATTAACTTTTACATATGTTGCCGCAGGTGCCCATAACAAAAATTCAGTTGACTGCTTTGTATATGTCGCTCCAAGCTGCCTGCCCTTACGTGTATGCCCCCAATCATCAACATATGTTCCATCATAAAAATATTTATCATCAATATCGTCTGCCACTTTATTAATATAGCTGTTAGGAATCGTAGCTATCTTTTTACTGTTATCTGCCGCAAACCCGGTAACGGCACTGCTTGAAAATACCATTCCGATTGACAATACCACCGCAGTAATCTTTTTTAAGTTTAAATACTTCATAAACTCTCCCTCCTTTTATTGTGCTCAATGTGTCTATGCAACATCCTAAAACATTACAAAAATACATTCTTTCTTAGCGGTATTATACAATAAAAGGCATCAAAAAAAATGCCATTTACACGAAATGACATTTTTTCGACACGAACGATATTAAAATGAATGTTTATTTTTCACTTTTTAATCACAATTTATTTAAAAAGTTCCGGCTCATTCTCAATTAAAATATCTGCTTAACACCATTTACAATACTTCTCATTCAATGTGCCATCCTTTTCACGACCTAATCTGCCGTCTAAGGCTTATATTATCATGCTGTTAAAAAGAGAATTTGCAAAATATCTGAAAATAGTATAATTTGGTGGCATATACTAAATCAGCTGAAGAAAATAATATATGAAATAAATGATATAATGTGAATGGAGATGGAATTAATGAACCCAGAAAAATTATTAAGAGAATATAGACTTCATATCTCCGAGAAGTTGATGGAGATATTTGACAATGTAATTTTGGAAGATGAACCATTGTTCATCTTGCCAGACAATCAAGCAATTCATATAGTTGAACTTTTAAGTGGCTATAATTCGCTGGTGATTGAATATGCCGAAAACTCAAGTGAAAGAAGCAGAAATTTAGCAGATGATGGAGACCAATTTTCGATATTAGACTATGACACCCCGGAAAAAATGTTTGAAGCAATGATGCAAGAAATAGAAAATGAAGGAAACTCCTGATCATCCGGCAAATCTTGATGTATTGATCCAGAATTTTGACTGTGCATTGTCTCACCCTGATGCCAATGACCTGAACTGGGGTTATAGGACAAAACGTGTTGATGGGTTAATCCCATTCAACAAACGTTCTGTCATAATTATGTAAATCACTCCATACAATGGCATCGCCCCAACTAGAAAGACTTTTTTCAAGTTTATTCTTTTCATTCATTTTTTGATATATTGCCGCGATGCTTTTATCGGTTGGCATAACATTTATTATTTCAGACAATGAAAGCGGTTCAGGCGAGTGCATATAGCACCACCAGTAAACCGCTTTTATTCTTCTTTCAACAGATAATCCTCTATGATTTCTAAGCATTTCCCTAAGTCTGGAATTGACACTGCCTTCAATTCTGTTATTGGTAGAAGGTGTGTTAAATTTGTCCCTTAATTCTTTGTCCAGATAAGTAAACAGCGTGTTTTCCCTGATAAGTTTAATTAATGACTTTTCTGCTTTCAGTATCCGTTCATGTGTAGGACGCCTGTTTCCATTTTCATCAACTGTCATTTCATTCAGGAAATCCTCATACTTATTTATCCATTCAATAAATCTTTTTATCCATAAATCCGCTTCTTCTTTTGTGTTTATTTTCAAGAGTTCTTTTGCCATGTTATATAGCTCTTTACCTGCCATTGAATTAGGTCTTGATGTCGTGTAACGCCTTACCTGGCAGAATACATGGAAAACGCATCTTTGGTGTTTTGCACCCGGCCATACTTTTTTGAGTGCCTTTGCAAACCCTGTTCCACCGTCAGATACAACCATTCTAGGTTCCGCTATACGTTTCATTAAAGCCGTCCATGCAGCGGCATATTCATATCTGCATAAATACCAGCCAAGGACATATTTATCATCACAACAGATTAAAATGCACGCTTTTCTTCCCAGATAAATACCATCAAGATACAAGACATTCCTGCTGTCCTCGACTTTAGGCGGCATAGGCCATATATTCCAATATTTAGCGGTTTTGCGTCTGAATGTTCTTCCATCTCCGGGCATTGATGACTGGGATTCCTTTCCAAACAACCAATCCAAGAAGATTTGCAGTTCTTTGGCAGAGTTGTCTATTTTGTGTGTAACTGATGAATTGCATTTCCTGCAAAGCCAACGTTGTGACCCTGCTTTTGTCTTTCCAGCTTTAATACATTTATTTCCACATACAGGACAATTTACTTGATTCATTTAATCTTCCTCCGTTGTTGCTGTTTCAAGGAAGATTAAACCTTGTTTTTCCCTTTATTTGCAAGGGATGCAGGTGTTTTTATCAACACGTTTTGTCCACCCTCAAAGTTGTTTCAAAAAAGATTGAACCGCCCCCAGCCCTTGAAATTCAAGGGCTGAAGGCGGTTTCTATCAACACATTTTGTCCTATAGGTCAAAAACTGAAAGAAGCCTTTATGGATTCATCCTTCTGATAAGACCATAAAAAAAGGCAGCCCCACATAGCTGAGTCTGCCTTACTCTCTTTAT